>Ga0209935_1003871_pt1 | contig 14660 bp, 13 predicted proteins | sample ThiBio_1000_plan_2_FD_183958 | JGI IMG/M metagenome (GOLD analysis project Ga0209935, IMG submission 183958) | Wastewater bioreactor microbial communities from Cape Town, South Africa - Thiocy_cont_1000_plan (SPAdes) | ecosystem: Engineered > Bioreactor > Thiocyanate-remediating >... | reverse complement strand
CGGGTGTACGATTTCACCGTGTCCAACTGGTGAACTTCACTTTAAAGAGTTTGACCGGGACGGTAATACGCGCTTACAATTGGTAACTTCGGAACTTGAGCTTTGCGAAGAGAAAATAATTACCGACTGCTTCTCCGAAGATATCGTGACCATAATGGGGGACAGCATGATGCGGCAATTGTTCACGAAGCTCATAAGTATATACAGAGGGAGTGACATTGCGCTAGACTACTCCACTCACGTGCATTCAGTGTACAGGGTTTGCAAGGAAGAAGACAATTTCGAATACTTTGGGCAACCTGGTACTGTGTTACCAACTTTGGCGCCAACAGATGTGATAAACAAACACCTCACTCTTCCACGGTTAAAGTTTTGTTCCCGCAACCCTACGGTTATTTACAATTTCTTCGCTCCAACATTTTATGATCAAGCGCTCTCTTTCCGTGCATTATTGGCACGCTCTCTAAAACAGCATACCTTAATTGTAGGTGTTCATTATTGGGAAATGTCTTCCGCTGTACCTCTTTTTTATCTTGGGGCTCTATCTGATCTTGCTGCTAGTCTGAAACATTTAATTATTGTCGGAGTACCTACTATTCGTGTGTCTCCTACCCACGAAATGGGATTAACTCGCCAGGCATTGCAGAATCGAAATGCGCATTTAAGAAACTGGGTAGCACGGCAAAGACTCAAGGGATTCAACGTTTCCTTTTTGGACTACGATTATTATGCTCGTTTGCCAAACGCACCGGTAGGGGATACTGGGAATAATTGGCACTACCAATGTTACCTAATTCCGTCATTTATGCAAAATCATCAATCTACTAACTCTTGGCGGGTGACCTGGAAGAATACTACAGTGTACAATGACCTCATTAGGATGCAAGAGGACGGGATGTGCTATGATGATATGAATGGCGCTCTTTGGGCGGTAATTGCACGTAGTGTTTGCGGTGAACGTTAAAAACGGTTATTGCAACATTTCTAGGTGGTACAAATAAAAAATTGCGGCTTAGTATAATTGGACGCCTGCCCTCTAAAGGCAGGCGCAATGGTGCATCTTTCAACTGGTGAATACGCAGTCACCTTTATTTAAAAAGAGACAAAACCCATGCTTTCTTGGGGCAATTGTTTTTCAATCGGTTGTTGAGCTAATGGATGTGGAAGATAAAGATGAAGATGAAGATGAAGAGGAAGACGATGAAGAGTCTGATGACGTCATTGAAGTAACGGAGCTAAAAGCGCCCGAAATGTTACTTTGTACGTGCCGAGCGGATAGCTCGCGTGGTCTCAAAATTAGTATCATGATACAGCCGGGAGCCAATTCAAAAGCCAGTAAGAACAGCGCACTATAAGGAGAACTCCACGAAGTAATGGCAATTATCAACAAGAAAATGCTATGCGCCATGAAAGCCAAAGTGCAAATACACCCCACAAGTAAAATCTGTTTGGATAGAAAGTCACTTCCAATATTATTGAAAAAAAAAAAAATACCCTTTGCCCACTTTTCATTATCGCAGCCGATTTCAGTGACAAAATTTTGATATAAACCAATCCACCAAAAATGGCAAACAGCGCTGCCCAAACCAGTGCAATAAAAGTAGAAATGCTGAAGTAGGCAATTCTAATGTTGTTTGGGGTGGAAGTATCAGAGGCACCTGCTGGTAATCTTCCAGCGCAACTCGATTGGGGGTTTGAAGGAAGTGTCTCAAACAAAATGATGACAATGGCAAAGAAAAGATAAATGGCAAGATTGATGACCAACAAACCAAAAACCAAAACGGCTACCCCTAATTTCTTGTTCTCCATAGAAGTATCAACAAAGATTTTTCTAATCAAATAGGTGGTGAGCAACTGTAAACATGTGAAAACTCACCCCAAGACATAGCATATAAAACTGAATGCTGTCATAAAAAAGAAAGTTGGGAGTTCCATGAGAACATAATCAGCTGCACCCCCATCATCAATAGCTTCAGATGCCAGCAAGTAAAAGTAGATGGCTCGAACTTTGGCCAAAATAAATTTAATTTTGTCAAAACATGTGTTCACTTACCGCAAAAAAATGGCACCAAGCAGAAGCAAAAGAGATAGTGCACTAGGAAGGTTTGAGAGAATACAATCAAGACACACAGTGCAATTGCAAGCAGAGTGCCAAATGTGAAAAAGATTGCCACTGAATACAGGGCGGCTTGTTCTCCTTCCGATAATTTTTGGGGCGCTGTTGCGCTCCGCCAGTTTTCTATTCTTTCGATGGGCAACACGATTGCGTTGTTTGTATTGATGGTCACCCAGCCACAGCCCTGCGCATCTGGGGTGATTCCGACAGGGGTAACTTGCCCGTTGGTATTTCTGGTATAAGAGACGTAAGAACCATTATTTGTAGAAGAGGATAGTACATCGCAAAATCTTGGATAGAAAAGCCGCTGTCTGAGCTGACACTCGAATTGGGAAAAGGCAAGCAGAGCGTAAAACTTATGGGAACGTTATCAACATTAATTTCCCAACCATCGCCAACAACTATTCCAACAACACCACCGCCAGAATTGGTAAAACTGTATGGTTGAGGCACACTGGAGAAACTGGAAAACATCGTGGCAAGGTTTTCTTTAACAGTTGCTCCTTGATATCTGCTTCTCGGTTGCTTATAAATGGCCACAGTGCTACAGACATCCAGTGGGTAGGAGTTTGCGCTGAAGGCAATGGTACTATTTGTAGCCTGAGATAAAAATACTTTGGTAAAATAAGGCTATTTTTGGCTTCGTTGTTTACCATATACAACTGGAGCTTGTCACCGCCACAATAAAATCCGGATGCTATTAAAGTATTCACCAAAGGGAAGCAGTCGGTGCTTCCCTGAGCACAATTGCAGGCGATAGTGGATATGAGCAAATTTTCATTACCGGTCCTTTTCCTCTACTTAGAAAGCTTGTTATAAAAAAAAGGGTTGGCTTACATGCATGCAACTGCACTTTGGACTCGAAGGGTATAATCCTCCAGCACGACGGTCATCAGATCCAAGAAAAGGGACATATAATCGGTTGAATTACGCCACGAATAATGAGCAGCATATTCTGCCGACTGCCATGTGAGAGGAGCCACAAATCCGCTTCTCCACCGACCCTAGAGAGACGGCTTAGCGCAAATTTTACGTGCTACTGTTAATTGGTACCGGGGTCCAATTCCACCAAGTCACGCTCTGACCGCCCAGATCTGCGCAATTGGAACCAACTCCGGGGTTAATGTTCCAAAATTGCTTTTTGAGCGCAAGGCTTCCTCCGAGAATTTGCCGGTAACAGGTTTGCAAGGCAGTGCAATCTGTCTCTGAGTAGGCTTTTTGGTACCACTTGCCTCCCAAGCACAACTCCTCCGAGGTAACATTGTATGCCATACAGCCAAATTGAGAAGTATACATCTCACCGTTATATTCAGAGAGGGGACTTAAAAGCGAGCCGCATGGAGGATTATTTTCGGGGTTAAACTCAGCAAGGCTGCAAGCTCCGGAACTATTGATGGGAAAAGGATAAGAGAGTTTTTTTTTGCGTAAGCGTACATAGGCGGGAACACATGGTCATTGTACAGAACCAAATCGTCGTTGCATGAACCTGTTAACATTTATAGGTTTCAGGTAGCGGACAGGACAAAAGTTACTTACCAGAAGCAAGGCATGTTGCAGGAGTGGTACATTCACCGTACGATTCAACATAACATCTCATGAAATCCTGATTGGGTATTGCACAAGCGCTGCCATTAGCACATGCAGCACATTCGGATATGTTTAGAGATGCACAATCCTGGGTCAAGAGTTGGCAAAAGTTCGAAGATCAAATTGTTGCATTGTTACCAAAAATGTCAGCCCGAGGTTTGCGCAAGCTGCTTGGCTAAAGGGCCAAATGCATGCACTTCCGTTTGGATTGTCAAATGAATACCAGGTTCCATTCACTTGCCCATGAGCCTGGCTCTGACAATCACTTTGTGAAGCGACAGAGGTATTTGTGCAAACTGCCTGACCATCCATGCGCCAGGATTTGCAATTCGGGTTCGGACAGAGCGCATCGGCGCAATCGCCGTACGTTGCGTTGGAAACGCAAGCTTCGGGGGAAACTCCAAGTACTACTTCGCCTGATCCTGTGACACACACACTGGTGTTAATGCATGTTGCCTCGTCAGTGATGTTGGCAATGTAATAAATGTTAAAGAAAATACAAAAAAGCAGATTTACACTCGATAAGGAAAAGGATATTGCTTGGCACCTGCCATTGGTGCAGAACCCACAAAACGCAGGAGGACCGGACGTAACAAGGCAAGATGTAGAACAGTTACTTAACGCACAATCGATTGCGCGATTACATTCTAGTTCCCCAGTTGGCTGCAGAGCAGCGCAAGCCGCAGCGCTGTTTATTGTCGGTGATACTTCCTTCAGGTTGATAGGTGTTTGAGTGAAAACTATGGGTTATGGTACAAACCCTGTGCTCAAAGAACAGCGGACAAAGCAGCGGTGTAATACACCAGTCTTGCAACTCAAACAAATAACCAAAACCTTGCGATTGAGGGTGTTTGTTTACAATGGATGCTGGGCGATTTCCGGTCACAGGAGGATTATACCATGGCCCATCCCAAGAGGAACCCGCGCCTTGGTCGAAGTATGTGTTTGTGCAAAGCGGACAATTTGGAAGCTGAAGTTCAATTTCGCCGTATAACCAAAATGGGCGTTGTGCCAAATCCGGATCGGTTTCACGATCATTCAAGCAGAGCGGTATCACATTGTAATATCGAGCAATATCCTGGGAGCGATTCCCAGTTGCCGCGCTCGGTAACCCAAGCTTAGACAGCAGTTTCACCTGTAAGGAATTACGAATTCCTGTTGAATTCACTTTCTCGCCTAGGAGGCACTAGATAGCTGTTGGTTTACAAATATAGAGTAAGTTTTCAAACGCACACCTGAAAGAATTGGATTTCCGGTGGCATTGTACAGCGGTTAACAGTTAAATCGCATGTTCCCGAAGGACAATCAGAAGCGTGCGTACAAGGAAATCCTGCTAAACCAAGTCCAAAGATCTCCGTCTCACAAGCCTGCCAATGTTGAACAATTTCATCATGAAACGACCCCGGAAGCTGGTGTTTTTAAACTGAATCAGTGCATGCAACGAAAAATTAGGTCTACCCCGCCAACAGAGACAGAGCAAGCTGTTTCGCGAGCAGTTTGTTGTTCCTGTAACAGCTCGTTTACGTAAGTTGTGATGCATTCCGAGGATGCGCAAAGGCTGCTAATTAGGGTTTGGTTCACTCCCGTGTACACAACAGCTTCTTCAGGGAAGGTGCTGCTTTTGCAAGGCCCATTATACCATTGCGCGGATAAAGAACAACAAGGGTCCGAATTGTAAAGCGGCTGAAAACCTTGTCAGGTGGAGGCAGGAAAAGGATTACTCACATCCAGCTGACTTCGCCAGCAAAGAGATACGGTAGTGTTTGTTTGCAATTCCGACTGCAACAAGTTACGAGCATAGGCCTTACAAGCGGCAAAGTTCCCTTGAAAGCCTGCAGCTAGTGCCTGAAGCCAGTTAGTGCACTAACAGTAGGTAACGAAAGGAGCGTACGGAGGCGACAGCAGGAATCCAAGCTCCAAAACCAACTTCCTGTACTGACGGAATATTATTGATGATGTTTATGGATTTTTGCATTTCAGTGTAGTCACAGATCGGCTCAGCTAACACGGCAGGAGGGGTATCAGGAATTGGCTAAATAATATTGGTAAGCGCCGCCCTGGCACACAAAGCAAAACTTACGAATTTCGACCCATCAGTGACGTACGATTGGAACTGGAGTGAGCAATTAAAGTTTAGAGGCGAGTCGTGCTGCTGCGAGTGAAGGCTCTGCCACGGATATTGTTTCCAGAAAGCTCCCAAATAGACATTAGGTTGTTGGTGTTGCCACTCATCGGCAAGATCCCAGCGGTTTGGGCCATAATAAACGAATGCCCACTCACTGGGCATCAGGAGTGGCGGTCGAAAGGCGAGATTGTTTTGTTCATTATTTGCCGCGAGCGGCTGAGGAGTAACATGAGAAAATTCCGGATAGTAGAAGATCGGAATTTCGCTTTGTAACGGCGGAAATGGTCGCCATCGTCCTCCAATTGGAAACAAAGCAGGTAAATTATCAGCGAATATTTCAGGAGTGTAAAAGAATTGGCTTCCGCACACTAACGCTGAACTCTTTTGCAAATTTGAGTCTTCATAAGGATTAGCCAAGGTCAAGGGCCACATCAAAAACCGATCTTTAGGGAGAGGTTAGGCAGTCGAGTCATGGTACACGCTACGCACTTGAATCAGCGTGATAACCGAACGTATATCCAGGGCCAAGCGAATCGGAACTTGCTACCAAATTTGCCAACAACTTTAAGGATGATCCTGATACTGGACAAAAGGATGCTGTGGTCATAACCATGCCCGCATTTAAGTAAACTGTATACGGTGCCAGAGCAGGCAAATCGAACGCTTCCAACGAAAGTAGCGGCCCAAACCCTAACTCGTCAATGTCCCACATCCAGCCAATTAATGACCATAAAAAGACGCCCTGCGGGTTGACGACGACCTCGTCCTTATCAAAGCCCCAAAGAGCAAGATTATGTGGACACGGACCAGTGTAATTAATAACGAAAAGGCTTAAGGGACTCGACACGATGACTTCTTGTCCATCATTTAGGCATGGAAGCCCTAGCGCATCAACACAAGGTTGGGCAGGGTAGAGTCGTTCCGGCCAATCTGTGCCAAACCAAAGATACTTAGAAGGGAAATAAAGCAAAGATAAATGACTCGTACCGTGAAGACTAGCGTAAATTGGTGCTGATCCTCTGAGGTACTCTTCAGCATCATACGCTTGTACAGCAGCGTACCACGTGCCTGCCATGTTATTTACACCGTTGTCTGCATCAAATGGGCAGATCCAGGAAGGAGATGTGGAATCAAAAAATCCACTCAGAGTTCGGAAAATGCCTACATTTGTGGTCAACCCAGACCAGTTTCCATACGGTGCCCAAATTGGACCCTGTCCGGAAACAACAAATGGAACCTGTGCATTAACCCATCCCATGCACTTTACTCTGAGCACTTGGCAACCTGTAACAAGCTCCGGAGGTACGAAAAGCCGGAATTGTGTGAACAGATAATTTCCAGCCCCGTAATTGGAAGAACCATATGGAAGTGGATAAATTTCTGATGCTCCGTTTGGGTTGGCAGGATCGGAGGAATTCAATAAAACACTCATGTTCAACAGAGTAATTTCTTGCCAGTCAAATTTGGTGCAAAAATCCTTGGCGTACAGGCAATCGCAAGACCCGGTAACATTAGTACCGCATATTGCGGGATCCAGAGAAGCATAGTTACAAACACACCCAGGGCTTGCAGCGCCGGGACATGTAAAATCCACACAGGGCATGGGATCCAGCATGTACAGAGGTTCTGAAAAAGTAGCCTTGAACACAGTCGTGTCCCAATAACGGCCTAAAAAAGAGTTGTCGGCTTTCTGTTGTTAGCGTGAGTGTGTGCTTATTGTTAGCGAGAACCAGCACCTGATAAGTGAAAGATGTCAATTCAATTCCTTCGACCATGTTGCAAAATAACAAGACATGTATTAAAATCAGGGGCCAGTGGCTGAGCTGACGAGTCAAATGTCCTGAACGGTCCATTGACTAGACGGCAAGCAACAACACCGGCGGCTACGAGTTTTCTGTGCTCCACAAAGTTGTCTTCAAAAAAACGCACCAATTGCGCACCACTCACCTTTGTTCCCTATTATGGATTCATAAGGCACCAACAAATGATGGTACATCTGTTATGGCTCCTGTTAGGGTTGGGGATTGGGATGTTGTCTGCTTGTCCCCCTCAACAAGTGTTGAGCGCAGGAGCATGTACAACGAAGTTTGTTGCGGAAAAGCGAAATGAGTTCGATACGCAACGTGCGTTTCCGCATCGACATCTGCCTGCCGAACTGGAAACAAAATTGACAAACCACATGGCGGCCCTGAAGGATGTGATGAAAGGAAAAGCAAAACAGCCGCCTACCAACGTAAATTTCCCTGTTCTATTGAAAAGCATGTACGAAGCAGTTGGTATTCAGGGAACTATCGCTACTCTGGGGCAAGCTTCAGGGCACCTTTGCCATCCGCTATTCCATATGCTTGGCGACGTTTTATGGCCGTTAATTCCGTGGGACGCAGCTCTTGACGTGCTAGGCACGGATTGTGCTGCGGCTCTGCTGCACTCCTTTGTAGAGCAAGAAATTGCTAACTTATCGAGTTTGGAAGAATCTTCCACTGAAAGCGTGAAGAGGGTAGCAGATTGGGTGAACGTAACCACAGAAAGGTTTAGGATGGATTTTTCCAGCCCGACCCCAAAGTACCCTTCACATGTGCTGTACCCGCAAGTCACTAACATGTTGCATGGAGCTGCACATGGCATGCTTCGTTACCTGCACTATGTGAAACATGTCGATATGCACTCAAGGGCAGCCCAGGCTGGCGCTTGTATGAGCTTGTATCACCCATATGAGCGCCATGGCTGCTTCATTGGAATTCATGATATTTGGAGCAGACCATTTCCTCAGTTCTTTAATGACCCAGATCCCCCAACAATACAGAGGGCAGCTGAAATTTGCCGTTCTTTGTCTCATTCGGTTGGCAGCTGCTACTTTACTCGCATTATGCTACAGCATACGGCGCAGAGATTAAATATTTCTTCAGCGCAATGGGAGCAATTTTGTGACTCTATTCAACCAGAAGAAGAGAAATTGGGCTGCGTTCTGGCACTAGGCGCGTTTTTGTATCCCTGTCAAAAGCACAGTCCCGAGGCATTTTGTATCTCGACTTCCCTTAAGCGTTGTGTGGGAAGGGTCACTCAAAGTGAACAGGTAGCCTGTATCTACGGGAGCATTCACGCATGGTATCGTTTTAAAGGGACACCGGCCCAATTTCCATATTGCCGCTTTTTGCCGGCAACGCTGCAGCCCATATGTGAAGAAGCTGCCATATTTGTGAAAAGCTTTGTACCTGATGACGAGTTATATCTGTTATTTGAAGCAGTGCGGCTAGGTATCTCTCCCGAGGCTAGTTGGGAAAGGAATTCTTGGATGTTACGCTTGAGTGGAGTAAGATAATTTGTAAAATGCTTAGCCGCGGTTACTTTGCTTGCTGGTGTTTATTTTGTTCCCACCATAGCATTTACAAATAAAAGTGGCGAAGAGGGTGTGCGATCCTGTTGCCCAAGCTCCAGGACCTTTGCTCGGTTTGCCGTCAGGGGGATAGAACTTGTCGGAAGTTTCCCTAATTTCCACATGGATAATAGACAGCGTCTACGGTTATTGTAATTCTCTTTGGCGGGAAATCGGTTAGACACCCAAGTATTTTGGCAACTAGCCGCAAACAGTCAGTCGCGCAGGAGATCAGAGCGACTTTCCATTTTTGTTCAAGGTGGAAACAATAAAATTTCTTGTGGAGAAAATCTCAAAGTCTTGGAGAATTGGCAGCCTATGTTTGCAATACGCCTTTTGGCTTTACAACTTTGTTGCTGGTTGAATTTGCTAACGGGTGGCACGGCGTTGAACATATTGACCTTTTCTACGGGATCTACCCAAGTGAGATGGCCAGTCGTCTTTGCCGCCAAACTCGCGAACAGCAGTGTTCCTGCAACGTTTGTATGGAAGTTTGAAGGTACGACGGTGCTGTAAACGGCTATCATTAACTATGCCAGGTTCTCACGACCAGAATTGCACTGTGAAGGGGCGTATCGGGAGTACATGCGAAGGAGCAGTAATTGAAAAAGCTTGGGAATCAGTCGGGGTATGGGGAGTTAGGGTGCTGGCAGTGTCTGGCGGGGGTACAACATTAGGTGAAGCACTTCTTCATGTGAACATCACCCTGTCCACCGCAAAGCGTGTGGCTAAACGGAAGGAGGTGAAAAATTTGTCTGACAACGAATGGAAAACTCTGGTGGACACCCTGTATTTCTTGAAGGACCTTGGGGTGTATGATCATTTTGTCCACACTCATTTGGTTGAGTATTTTCCTGCCTTTTTTGCTTTATACCAAAATTTGCTCCTTTCCAGGTTGCGTCGGCAAAAGTTTCGGTGCGGACTGGATTTCGAAATCCAGCACATAGAGGTCCCGCGTTTTTGCCCTGGCACAGGGTGTTTCTCATTCTACTTGAACAAGCGTTGCAGGTGCGAATATGTCATTCTAACTATCTTCGTGTTTCAATCATTGTTGACGTTGATCCTTAAGGTTGCTGCTGGAGTTCCAACGCTTGGGGTACCCTATTGGGATTGGACAGATGATTCCCCTGTTTTGTGGACTGAGAAAAGATTTGGACCTCGAGTTAGCAACAATTCCTGGGTAGAATCTGGACCTTTTTGCTCCAAGCGCACCGCAATTTGCGTTGGCCGGTACGAAACCGCGTACTTTTTGGTAAACTCAAGATCCTCATCCAGATGGCCAGTCCTGCCTGAATTAGGGGGACCATTTCTGGCGCGAGCATCAGGCCAGGAGCAAATTGTTTTACCAAACGCGAAGGAAGTAGCGGAAGTTTTGCAAATTTCAAACTACGACACCTGGCCATACAATTCGGTGTCGAAAGGGTAAACAAAACGTTTCCTGAAAGAAATAACTCAATCTGAAAGTTCGTTCCGGAACGCAATTGAAGGATGGGGGGACCACAATGGCAGAGTGCACAACCAGGTTTAGCTAAGAAGAGAATTTTTTCCACATGGTGAACGTTCCAACAGGTGCATAACTGGGTAGGCGGGTCAATGGTCCCCTTGACATCGCCGAACGATCCGTTATTTTTTTTTCATCATGCTTTTGTGGATAAGCTGTGGCTAACTTGGCAAATTACAAAAAAATGCTACGCCAGCTGCTACCGACCCCAATACAACGATTTAACAGTAAATATTTTTACACCAGGTAAGCGGTTTACATGTCGGTGTGCGTTTTGATTTATCTTTGTTAAGGGGCAGTGCTTCAGCAGGGAAAATGGAAATTGTTAGGCCAGCAGTGGGGAGATAGAGTTTACCCATGGCTTGTTGGGTGTGTTCCTATCTCTCTACTCCTCCATTTCTGATTTACAAACGCAGGGCAGCAGATGTCGCGGCTGTAAACAACAGTGTGCAAGGATACACATATGAATGAAGGGATGGATTTAAGCAAAGAATGAAATGAATGAGTTGATATGATACCAGAGTTAAAATCCTACCAGCACTCATTGGCAGTTTAGTAAAATTACGGTGGAGTTTTATTTAGAAAAGCCTGGTAAAGGGGCTGTCCAGTCTAAAGGTCCTTTCTTCCGTGAAACAGGACTGTACAAAACAGGAATGTTTCATGGAATAAAGGTTATTCTCTGAGTTGGGAACATCAACTAAAATGAAAACGCTCTCCGCACTTTTTTGTTTTTTCTTCTTAGTTAGACCCGTAAACACTTAAGTTAGCAGCTGCAGAAAAAGCAAGATGTTTTTTTGTTTTCCAAAGAGAAGTAGTAGCAATACGCCCGAATAAAAAATTTCTCCCGAGTAATACTCAATGATATCTCGTTATATTCTTTACTGGGGGATTTCATTACAAGATCGTGGTGTTCTATGGGGTGGCGGGGTTGTCATAAACATAGAGTCAAGAAAGATGGCATGTGAGGGGAATAGGATTACTCGTCGTGAACAGGTCGTTTTGTTGCGGGAAACCTTCCATTTTTCTCATCTTCAAATCGCGTAGTTAAGAGTACTTTGGGTGATATCCTTCATCGCTACGAAACCGAGCACAGGATAGAAGATAAGCCACGTTCAGTACGACCTCGATTGCTGGATGAAGGTGCCCTTCGACGGATGGATCAGTGGATTCAACATCATCGATGTTTCACCGGATATGAACTTGCAAGACGGTGTCGAGAGCAATTGAAGAAACCAATATCCAAACAAGTAGCAAACTTGTACCGAAAGCGACTGGGATATGTTGGCCGACGAGAACGAAAGAAGCCCCCTCTAACAATGAAGACGTATTTGGGCAAAGGCGCATTTACACTACAAGTGGAAGGATTATGTTTTCCTGGATGAGCACATCTTCACGTTGGGAGGAGCAAATCGAACAGTCTGGAGCAAAAAAGGGGAGCCAGCACAAGTTGGGTGGTCAGAGCAGCCACGCCACCATCCAAAGATAAATTGTTTGGCGACGATTTCTCGGAATGGTACCTGCGGGATTGTTTTCTTTCGAGGGGCAATGACAGCGGTGAGCTTTGTGAAGATGCTGAGAAAGAACATCCTCCCTGCTGTGAAGCAACACCATGGCCAGCGAGGAAGGATCATCATGGATAACGACAGCAAGCATCGAGCAAAACACACTGAATCTCAATTGACCCAAGATGGGGTTCCCTTCAGCTTTATCCCACCTCTATCTCCAGACCTCAATCCAATTGAAAAGGTGTGGGCGAGACTTGATGCAACTATTAGCCAAACCCCCCAAAATCACTGACTGCGTTGAAGAAAAAGGTGACGCGGGAGTGGCGAGGCCTATCAACATCATACTTGGAATCTCTCATTTCCAAACTTCCAGAAATTTGTACTGAAGTGGTCCACCAGAATGGCGGTAATACTAAATATTGAATACCTTGTTTCCTTTCAACAAGCTCTTGTTTTGGGTATGGGTATTCCTTCTTTCCTCTCACCGTGCCCAATTGAGTATTGCGAGGACAACTTCCCGAAGATTTTTTATTCGGGCGTACAAGTGGAAAGTCCGCCCTGCAATTATCTCTGTTATCTAAAAGCTTACTAATGGCCGCCAGTCGGAAGCCACCCCTCAGTTGCCCCAATTGTGGAGAAAAAGAAATCAAAAGAAAAGGACAAACTCAGCATGGAAATACCAACCACCACCGAAGTGAGAGATACCACACACGCTCGATCAATCAGCGACAACCTGATTCTTCACTTTTGGCAAAGGAGCTCTGTTTTCCAAATTGGGTGTTGAACCAACCGATTGGACACAGAAGGAGTCTGTGCGAGTGACCCGACGGTGGGCCTCTTAGGCTGGACATCCAATCAAAGTGTTTGCACGTCAGCGAGACACTAATTCAACACTCCCTCCCCCACATATGAAGGAGGTGTGTTATGAGGTTTCAAGGAAGGAAGAACGCAATTGGGAGTTGGTCAAACATTGGGGGGAACTTTCTGATGAGGATTTGGAGAGACTGCGAGAGCAAGAGAGAGGCTAAGGTGTGTTGCATGCGGGATACCATGGATCCGAGATGGCATTCTGTGTCACAGAAAGAAAAGGAAGACACAGCACTTGCTGGGGCATGTCAAGCACTCGGACAACACAATAGGCAGCATCTGAATATACCATCTGGTGTATGTGGAAAGTACGACGCTGGATGCAACACCATCAACAAGGACAGTATATAGAAATAATCAAGTTATTTAGGAAATTCACTCAATAAGAATGTAAGAGAAGGGTTGTGGTGTTTTGGGTAGTTCTGTCCCATAGAACATGGGACCCTTTTGATGGAATAGTTGGTGGATGCGGCAAATTTTCTCCAAATTTCCAATTAAAGAGCCAATAAGGCTCTCAAAAACGTGATACCCCCTTATAATTTTTTTGGAAATTAGCACTAATCTGAACTAAATTACTCAAATCAGATTCAATTTATTTTCTAATTAAGTTGGGAATCAATCTTTCATTCCCATTTTTTACTATCACCAATTTTTTTTTGTTTCCCCTATTCTCTTCCCACAGCCGCAACGAGAGAAAAACCGTTGCGGACAACCAAAAAGATTCGTGAAATTTGTTTTTTTTGGAAACGGTTGTTGGTTTAATCGGAAATTGACAGTAACTCAATTAAAAACCAATAAAAAATGACTAAATAAATTTCCGAATTGCCCACGCGAGTTCCATCTCTCTTGTATTAAGTCGGGAATATGGGGGAGAGCAGTTTTTTGAGAGGGGTTGAGGGCATGGGAAGGATGGAACATGAGATTATTGTGGGGTAGGAAACCTGGAGAGCTGAAGAGCGAGGGAGAGTGGGCACAGTCGGAAGTGGAATGCCGGGTGGCCTAACTTGGCATCGGAGAATGTCGCCCTGACACCAGCAGTTGGATCGAAGTCTTTTGAAGAAGAGATGAACCTATATGACTCAATGTCCCGTGTTGGTGTAATGCTGAGTCTGTAGAATAACTTGGGTCGAATGTAGGCCGCGATTACCGTCATCCTACCCGCAATGGTCAATGGGAGTTTCTTGATGCGGATGAGAGACTCAATACACTCGTCGACTAGGTTTGGGGGTAACCGAAATGTTCCTGATGCCGTAGAGAAACCCAGGCTGTCTAGGCTGAGGTGAGGATGGGAATGGAGACTCCGGAAATGGTCTTCTGGTGATGGGGAATGACTTGTCAGTGTTGAGAGGTGCCCCAGAGGAGTTCTCATCCTCTTTCAGAGTCGAGTGTATTTGAAGAATGTTGTCTGGGGTGGCAATGATAGCGAGATCATCACAGTGCCCTCTAGGCTGACCAAGAGTGGCTTGATGACTTTGGCGATTGCAGATGTGTGAAGGTTCATGATGAGTGTAGAGATGTCGGTGGGAAGCAACCAGATATGTGGAGAGCCATTCATGCGACGCACGGTCATACGCCTTCTCACTGTC
>Ga0209935_1003868_pt1 | contig 14671 bp, 20 predicted proteins | sample ThiBio_1000_plan_2_FD_183958 | JGI IMG/M metagenome (GOLD analysis project Ga0209935, IMG submission 183958) | Wastewater bioreactor microbial communities from Cape Town, South Africa - Thiocy_cont_1000_plan (SPAdes) | ecosystem: Engineered > Bioreactor > Thiocyanate-remediating >... | reverse complement strand
TTTTCTTTCCCCACCGAAACAATTCAGATAAGTCGGGCGCTATATATGCATTATTAGTCGTTGGATAATCAGAGGAGAAACACTCACTCTGTGTCAAAGATTTGCAGTACTCAAACCAGCAAGGCGCAACGCCTTCCGCGAAAGTGATCTTATCCAAGGATGCGGGCGCTAACTGTGTTCCTTTCAGCAGGGTAGGTACAAACTGTTTCCACAACAAGTCATCCTTGCACAGCTCGTTCATTCTTTTGCTCACACAACAAGCAGTTGCTGTTGCCTTGATCCCCGAAAACAAGAAGATTTGCTGCCAAATTTCATCAGGGAGACTTGTAATATCCCCCAACATCTGCGGCCGTGCTTTGTTCTTCCACAGCCACATGCGTCTAGATAGACTACCTTGAGAGAAAATTTGAACAAGCGAACCAGAAGCAACTGCCATTTGATCATAAGCGACTTCTTTCTTTGTTTAGTTTCCCAGAAATGGCATTTTTACACCGTCCGCCAGCTAGAAGCCGCAAAATCCAGACCAGGCTTCACGGCTCCGTTGCAGTCAGACACACCAAGAAACCGAAATATGCACTTCGGTACCACAATGCTAGTCTTATTATTATGGCAGAAGCCCTTGTGCTGAAAGAAAGGCGCGAATTCTGGGTCGGTTCTTCCCAAATATCAACGGGTCGGCATCTAAGGTACATCCACGAGCAAGAAGCCAACATAATGTCCGATAATGACCAATCACCAAGGCTCCCCTTGCAGCCCAACAATCCCATTTACAGCCATTTTCAATTGCCCACTTCAGGACCTCAACCTGTCCCCCGCAATGGTGCTTTTGCATGTCTGTGGACCCCAGGGACATCCATGAGCTCTCAACCACTTCAAAATCTCCAGATGACCCTCCATGGCGGCATTCGAACAAGCAACCTCATTCCAAGAAAACCCATTTTCTCTCAACCACTTCACCACCTCAAAGTGTCCCTGAGAACAGGCATGGGCGATTGCATCCTCGTCTCTTGGACACCCCACCTCAAGCAGCCACTTTAAGATCTCAATGCTCCCGGCGCCCGCAGCACCCACATAGGCCTTTGCATCCAAAGGACACCCATTCTCTCGCATCCACTTCAACACCTCCCAACGTGACCCTACAGCCGCACCCTCAAAAGCACCTTCACCCCAATCACACCCATTCTCTCGCAGCCACTTTAGAGTCTCAAGATGGCCCTCCCGTGCAGCAGAGTAACAAGTGTTCTCCCCGAAAGGACAGCCATTCTCTCGCAGCCACTTCAGCACCTCAATGTTGCCCATTTCAGCAGCGTTGTCAATAGCATAAATCGCATATGAATCGGCCAAGGGAAATCCATTCTCTTTCGCCCAGTTAAGCATCTCAAGGTCACCTCTCTGTGTTGCATTAATACATATACCAGAGGTCAATGGACATCAGTTCTCACTTGCCCACTTAAGAATCTCAAAGTGGCCTTTCTGAGCTGCCCACATGCAAGTTCTGTCATCTGCGGGACATCCATTCTCTCGCAGCCACTTCAGCACTTCAAAGTGACCCTCATACGCTGCCACTGCACAGGCTAATTCATCCCATGGGCACTCCTGTTCTCGCAGCCACTCCAACATCTCACGGAGGCCACCTTGGGCCGCATTAGAAAATGTTCTCTCACTCCATGGACATCCATTTTCTCTCAGCCACTTCAACACCTCAAGGTGTCCTTTCATCGCTGCGGCAGCACAAGTATCTTCATTCCATGGACATCCATTTTCTCTCATCCACTTCATCATCTCAAAGTGGCCCCCTTCAGCAGCAGAAAATGTTCGCTCATCCCAATAAAATCCTTGTTCCCGCAGCCACTTCAACATTTCAAAGTGGCCTCCTAATGACTTCTGAGAGTGAGCTGAGATTTTCAAGAGCAGTTGGCAAAGGAGGAGGCGGAAGAGGTTTCTGCCAGAAAGGTTTTCGATCCCGCCACAATCGACAGACGAAAGGAAGTACGAAGCGCGTGAATTGATCATCCTGTGCGGAAGAAGTCAGTACCAGATCGATCATCTCGACATGTAACATAGCCCACGCATTGCCTTCCTCCATTGTCCGGAAACAGGAGTTTTTCCTAGTATTTTTCTCGTAATTTACCAGGTGTTCTTTCTGTATGTTCCCACGCATAGGTAAGCAAGATTCCTTTTGCTGTTCAGACACAAAACGAAATGATCGATGCGTGCTTGGATTTATTTTTTTGGCAAAAGCCCTTGAGCTGCAAGAAAGGCGCGCATTCTGGGTCGGTTCGTCTCTAACAATGTGGTGGCATCTAAGGTACATCCACGAGCAAGAAGCCAACAAAATGTCCGATAATGACCAGTTGCCAAGGCCCCGCTTGCAACCCAAGAATCAGCCGATGAATTCCATTTGCACCATTTTCAATTGCCCACTTCAGGACCTCCATCTGTCCTCCAGCAATGGCACTTTTCCATATCGGTGGGTACCTGTCCCAGGGACATCCATGAGCTCTCAACCACTTCAAAATCTCCAGATGACCCTCCATGGCGGCATTCGAACAAGCAACATTCCAAGAAAACCCATTTTCTCTCAACCACTTCACCACCTCAAAGTGTCCATTAAAACATGCATAGGCGATTGCATCGTCGTCTGGAGGACACTCGACCTCAAGCAGCCACTCTAAGGTCTCAATGCTACCCGCCCACGCAGCACCCACACAGGCTTTCGAATCCAAAGGACACCCATTCTCTTGCATCCGCTTCAACACCTCCCAATGTCCCGATTCAGCTGCCCCGCCAAATGCGCTTCGCCCCCAATCGCACCCATTCTCTCGCAGCCACTTTAGAGTCTCAAGATGGCCCTTCCGTGCAGCAGAGTAACAAGTGTTCTCGCTGAAAGGACAACCATTCTCTCGCAGCCACTTCAACATCTCAATGTTGCCCATTTCAGCAGCGTTGTCAATTGCATATGATTCCAATGGACATCCATTCAGGCATGCCCACTTGAGCATCTCGAAGTTCCCGATCCTTGCTGCACAACTACATACATCGGAGGTCCATGGACATCCATTTTCTCTTGCCCACTTCAATATCTCAAAGTGGTTATTCAAAGCAGCCCAATAGCAAGAGCTCTCATCCCACTGACATTCATTTTCTCGCAGCCACTTCAGCGCCTCAAAGTGACCCCCTTTTGCTGCAGCTCCACAAGCCCAGGCATCCCATGGGCAGCCTTGCTCTCGCAGCCACTCCAACACCTCACGGCGTCCACCCAATGCCGCATTAGAAAATGTTTTTCTCGAAAGCGGCCTCAGCACATGCAGTTTCCGATCCCACCCCATTTCCCAGAACCACTTCAACAGAGAAAGATACCCTTTGCTGGTGATCTCTGAAAAGGAGCTGCGATGTCCATAAATAGGGGCAAACCCAGGAAAAGGTTTCTGCCAGAATGATTTTCGATCCCGCCACAAACGACACACGAAAGGAAGCACGAAGCGTGTGAATTGATCGTCCTGGGTGGCAGCAGTCAGTACAAGATCTACCATTTCGACAGGTAACAAATCCCACACGTTGCCTCCGCCTGTTGCCCCTTCGGTCCAGTCGTTTTGAGGATTCTGCATATCCAATTGTGGTGAACTCGTACTTCAAACAATATAAAAAAACACAACCTCCTTGTTGCAGCCCGAACAAAGTTTTTCTTCCCTCAAAATTGTGAAAGACAAATTCGACGAAAAACCAAACTGTACATCCGCGTTTGCTTTTGTTCCGGCAGTAATTCAGTCGTGGATGAGGGAAAAGTAATGTACTGTACTTTTCGCCTATTGGGAGTAAGGCATCCCTCCTTCAGTCCTAACAAGTTTCATTCATTGTTCAGTACTATGATGTAAAATGAAGTGATAGACCTCGCTCTTCGATTCTGATTCCAGCAAAGTCGGTCCGCGTTATCTTCCATTTTGGCTCTTGAATTAAACTTCCTGGAAATAGACAACTGTAGGCCATGGAAGAAGGCAGCAACGCGTGCATGTTCCTTGACCTGCCCAACGAATTGTTGCTACTCATCTTCTCACGATTAAGGCCAGCGGAGCTGTTTTCATGTGAGCGAGTGTGTCATTTCTTCCGCGATTTCGTTGGTTCTGAAGACTTTTGGAAGGTTTGATCCCTGCAACTTTCTATGATCTCCCAATGACAGGATCCACCCTCGATAGATCACCCATGACAAATATTTCGGAGGGAAGCGGAAGAAGAAAGGAAGGCCTAAAGGAGGTATCCTTCCAACATGGAGGGAACACTGCATCCGCGCAGAGAGAACTTTGAAAAGGACACCAAAATCAGGAATTCTGAATTGGGCTTGTGTTTGTGGTCATCATGTTTTCCTTGACCGATACCTGAGGTACTCCTTCTCTTCCACCTTTCCTTCCCTCCTCATTGTTTATAATTTTGTTTTTTTTTTTTTCTTTTTTGAAAGAGAAGAGAATCCTGAGCTTACTGAGGAGGTAATCATGAAGCTAGTCAAGCTTTGTGTTGTAGGAGACAGCGCTCAATGCCTCGAGATCCTTATCCAATGGATAGGATTTACACCGCAGAAAGGCTTCCATCACTTCTTGAATGACGCTGCGTGGAAGGGTCACCTTGACACTGTTGAGGCAAGTTTCGCCCCCCGGCGCCCACACAGCACAAATTAACATGTTCCACGAAAAGATTCTATTGAAATATCGGGAAGGCGATGGTTCCCGCGGCGATCAAGCATATACATACACAGTCTTGATGATACTCTTTATGCAAGCTTCAAAAAGCGGTCATGTGAATGTCTTGGAGACCCTGATCACAAAAGTGAAGGATCTGCAGCTTCGTACCGGCATCAGCGTCGCGAATTTCCTGAATTCTGAGTCAAACAGCGAGCATCCGATTCATTGTGCCGCTGCGGCGGGAAAGTTACACGTCATCAAATTCTTGTTGGATCAAGGTGCTTTCGTCAACGCTCGAGCTCCTATGTCAGGTACCCTATTTACCAAAAAAATATTGAATTCTTCTAAAACAATTATGGAATTGTGTAGAGCAAAGAACACCCCTCTTACGTGCGGTCAAATATAATCACCTCCCGTGTGCGAAATTCCTCCTCGAAAAAGGAGCAGCGAATGATGTTCAACCGTTAAAATACGATAAACGGAGTAAGACTTTATCAATGAAGGTTTCTTGTTAATCCCTCCTTAACTCCACTCACTAGTGAATATAACGGCGTTCCATCAAGCATGCCACAACAACTCCATCGAGATTGCAGCCCTCTTCCTCGAAAGAGGAATCGACGTTAACCTCACAGCAGGCGATCTGTGCAGAACTCCTCTTCACTATGCGGCAACCAACCCAAATCCTTCCTTGGCCTTCTTCGAATTCCTGATCAACAAAGGAGCCGATCCGAAACTGCTGTCGCGGAGATCAATGAGCAAAAGAAAGCCGAGTACGAATGTGCTGGGTTATCTCTTCCAAAACGGAACATGGAATGAAGCGAAGCGAAACGTCTTTGATTTCCTATTGGATCATGGCGCCGATGTGAATCTGGATCACAAAGATAATCTGTTGGCCGCTTTGTGCAAGTACAATCTTCCCCCCCCCGCCGCCGCTTGGCAACCAAAATTTCTGATTGGGGGGCAATGACAGGGTATTGAATTGCACCAGAAATCCCCCGGGGCCGTCGCAGATGAGTGAATTGCCGATCGCAAGACGATTGGTGGCCTTGGGTGTCCCTGTGGCAGAGCTTGAGGTTGTAAGTGCAGCCTCGGTGGCACCAACAGCTCTGCTCGAATTCGTGCTTGAACATTCGAACATTACACCAGATCTTCTCAATCCACCCTTCAAATCCAACGGAATTCATCTAATTATGAAAGCCTGGCAAAGTGTGCAATATGAATCTTCAGCCAAGCCTATTTTAGACCAGTTGGAATGCAATGTGGAGATTCTGATTTCGCATGACGCCAATGTGGATCACCTGAACGAAGGTGGATTCCCTCCTTTGTCCGACCTCTACCCCCACCTCAGTTTTTCAGCTTGCGAAGTTCTTCTGAAAAATGGTAAAGTTACTATTTCTTTTTTTTCATCTTTTTTAATGTTTGGATCTTAGGCGCAAATATCAATCTGCCTTTCTGTCCGAGGGGGCAGTCGGCACACATCCTTCCACTCTGGCAGTTTGTCAGGTCGTCGCAATGGGTCGAAGTAAACCACCGAAAGAATCTGCTTCAGAAGTGGTTCGAATGGGGAGCAGATTTCTTATGGATGAATGCGAGAGGGGTATCGTTGATGAAATATGTGCTACCGGGAATGACCCAAGGCTACAACGACCCTATTGCCCCAAGAATTCTCGAAGAGTTTATTAACGCAGCAAAGGAGAAAAAAGGATGAATTCAATGATCCGCCTAATCCGATCTCGATACGATCCTTCTGTGAGCGCTAGGACTCATGAGAAAGGAGTTGCTTTGCTTTACAAGTTTATTCTATTTAAAAAATATAGACAAGGAGTTTAAACGTGGCACACCTTTTCAGTCCAAGGCTTGTTTGATGAACGCCATCGCAACACTACCGCCCGCAATGAGGCCGGTGGATATAACGATCACAAAGAACATACGCCAGTTCCACATCACGTAGTAAAACGTAGGTATCATGTAGATCATTTGGAACATCAGAGCGAAGGTCATTCCGATGCCAGCAAAGATCGTCGGTAGCATGATGCCGTAGTAGCACCCTACCATAGATCCAAGCATGTCGGGGTCGCCAATGGTTGCAGAAGAGCCGTCGAAGCAATTGGCTAGAGAATCGACACCGTCGATATTCGGTTTGTTGGCGAAGACAAGCGGGAGGCCACCAGTTAGGATAAACGCCCCCATTACGCATCCGATAACTATGGCCGCACAGCATTGGTAGCTGTACTCTTTTTGAGGTATAGGGGCAAGTGGCGCATTAGGCAAAAAGAAATTTACTCCCCCGACAACGGCATGAGGTATGTGGTATGGCTCGGAGTTGGAGACCTTTATATTCCTCCCGACCCACGCGTTTCTTCGGCGGCACCAATATACAATCTCCAAACCCCAACACAGTAGGGCGAGGGGCAAGAGGATAAACGCCACGACGAAGGACCAGTCGGCTTTTTCTTTGTCTAACAATCGAATTAATCCAAAATCGAAACCGCCAGATTCGATTACTGTTGTATCATCCTCTAAGATTTCGAGGCATCTTTTTGCCGAGAACGATGAGCATTGAAAGGTTGTTGAATAACAAGACCCGTCCAACGCGTATCCCTTTGGGCAACAAGAAGTAGGCGATACACATGCTGAACTGTTGAGGTATGTAGGAATAAACCCCGTTGAGTTGTCGAAGGAGATTGAGGGGAAAACGCAAGGATTGAATGCAACCGGAGTCGGGATTCCTTGTGGAAGAGGAAGAGAACCTCCATAGATGTAATCGTGAGAGTCAAGCGCGGACCCCAGATTTGCGGCCGCAATAATCGCCACGATGAGGAGAGCCAGGGCGCCAACAGAAAAAGTAATCGAGAGGCATTGCAAGAAGGACCGTCCAGTGATACATGAAGGCATCCAAGAACAAAAACAACATCGGTCCCGCTCTTCAACAACGGTTGCTATTTCAGCCGCCGTCCATCCTTCCGCTTGCAGCATCCTTGCCTTGCCTGTCAACCTTCGGAAGAAGCAGACGACACTTCTCCTTGAAAACACTTATTTGCTTCCTGGAAAAATTGGCACAATGGCGTGTAGTAACTGACACCCGACCTCTGCTCGAATAGTACAGATCTTCTCAGTCTACCTTTCATAACGGAATGCATATAAATTTCCAAACATGGGCGCAATAGCTTCGTTGGCAAAGACAAGCGGGAGGCCACCAGTTATATTCAACGCCCCCAATGACTAACCCCATAACTTTATGTTGCCAGTCGTACGCTGTTCGGCCGACTTATAATCTTCCTCCCTACCCACGCGTTTCGTCGGTAGCACCAATCTCTGAACTCCAACAGTAGGACGAGGGGCGAGAGGATATACCCCACGATGAAGGTCCAATCGGCTTTCTCTTTGTTCAACAACCGAAGCAATCCAAAATCGAAACCGCCAGAAGCTAGCGAAGCACTTTTCCGCCGTGTATGAGTCGCATTGAAAGTTTGTCGAATAACACCTGGGTATCCCTTTGGGGAAAGAAACTCAAGAAGTACGGCTTCCTGGAAAACACACTTTCCTAAAAAGAGTCCGTGACTGCCGGCACGGGGCTAGCGAAGGCGCATACTCTGAAGAGCTCTAAGTTTTTGATCAGGGTAAATAGTAGCTGATAGTGTTGTAAGCAAGCGTCCCTGGCAGCTCTAACTGAGGGACTCCTAATCAATAGCGATAAAGAACGAACTGTTCCGAATATTGAATCATCGTGGTGCTCGGCCCAGTCGTAGTTAGCGAAGCTAAATTAGGTAATTGTTTATAGGAGTGTCTTGTGTGATTCAAAAGCACCGCCTTAGGAGTTAAATAATCATTGCTCGTTCTAGACAGCGGCAAAAAACACGCGAAACAAATCAAAGTGGCCGAGATGGAGAGTAACTCCGAAAGTCGTCAATTCTTTCGACTGAGAAAACGGAGTCGGGTAACTTGTGATCCTCCAAACAGAACAAAATCAGTCACTGACAACGAAGAGACATGTTGTTGAGAACGGAGTGCAACAACCAGCTCCCCTACGTTACGGCATCCGTTTTTGTACAAAGCGCTGCCGTTGGGATTGATTCTGGTTGGCCAGGCGAGAGTGGGTACAAAAAAGGAAAGCACTGCACTTGACGGTTCGAAATCTATTGGTTGGGGAGGATCATTTAGACCTTGCATGTTCTTACTATTCCTAGGTTTCGAGCAACATAGCTGCCATTAGCGACGGGTGTAAAGCAATGGGCGTTCGGTGCGGTAACGAACGCACGAGTAAGGCGCTTCCTCCAGAATTTCATGGCAGATTACTTTGTAGCCACAGTTGCGCCAATCCCCCTGCACTTACCAAGTTTGTAAAAAGTTGCTCAGCATTTAACGGTGGTCTAGCTTAAAGGTATAAAAGGGAGGTAGCCATCATAACAATCTTCTTCAAACAATCGCTCAACAACATAACACAAAGTACAAACAACTACGAATGGCCGCTACACGCTGCTTAGCTCTCCTCTTGGCCTTCTTGGCTTACGCACACTGTCTCAACGTTTTCAGCCAACGGGTAGACGTTCCAAGCCCCGACGGCTCCGGGGTAGCCTTCGTTCAACTGCAAGCTGATCCCTGGGACCCCAACTTCAACCTTCTTGCCGGGTTCAACATCACCGGCTTCACCTTTATCAACAACGAACAGAGTCTTCGGCTCTGGGACCCCGTCGCTGAAGACTGCTCCGGGACCCTACTGTCATCCGGTTCCAACTACGTCCCCGCCGACGGCAAATTATGCTTCTTCTCCAATATCACTACTGGCAGCGCTGAGTTTCAAGACTCCTTCACCTTCGTTGCCTTTGGAGACCCCAGCGCCGGAAACACCGGAACCGTCACCCTCCTGAACTACAACAAACAGCTGTGCCCCGCCATTCCTGACCTCGGCGCGTCAGGAAGTGTCGTAGCTCCTCCCGCTCCCACCGCCACCATCACCCTTCAAGGTCTCGAGATTCATTTCTCAGTCACCGCTACCTATTTGCGCAACCAAACCTCTTGGTGTAAGTAGTTTCCCATTTTTGTGTGGTTTCCTGAATCTAAAAGAATATTTTTGTTAGACTTGGACTTCTGGGACTTCGACTCGACCCCTGGCCAGGATATGGCCGACGGCAGCGGCAGGACTTGCTGCAACCAAATCCCTAGCAACCACAGCGGGGTCTTCTCGTCCTGGTGGTATTCGGCTCCTCGCGCAACCTACACCAGCGCACTCGACGCTTCCATTGACAACGCTTTGAACGACCCTACAGTATATCCCAACTACTCCCCCACTGGCAGCGTTTGGAGTGTCACCGCCACCGATTGCGCCCACATCAACTTCCAAGCAACTATTCCTGTTTCCCACTTGATCCTCAACGCCACCTCCGGATGCCACAAGACAGGTTCCATAGCCGCCGCTTGCACAACCACTGGTGGCCTCGTCTACACAGGCGCTCTCTATGTCAACTCCCTTCGCCCAGTTGACCTCAACAACGCCTTATCAGGATACTACCGTTCCTCCTTCATCTTCCCGTTCACCTTCAGCATCCAATCGACAGTGTCTGACATTGTCGGCTCCTCTTCCAAATGGGCCTTCGCTGTCTCTGTTCTCTATTCCCTGGTAACCTACACCGGGTCCACCCCGAACTACACTCTGCAATTGCAGACATCGATCTCCTCGGCCACTGCTACCTCCCCGAACATCGCTTCGTTCAACCTTATTACCTTCCCCTACGACAGCCTGCACACTGGCGGTGCCGCCCCCGTCCTCACTCGCGTCGGCGATAACGGCAACTGCGGCACCAGCTCTACCAATCCTTGCGTCATCACTTGGCAGATGGTGATGCCCGAACTAGCTACGGGTTTATTCGGCGACATCGCCACCTTCAACACCCAGTACATTGGCAAGTACTCTTTCCAATGGACGACTACAGGCAGCGACGTCCTCGCTGCTGACGTATACGTCGACGTTTCGGCGGCCAACCCGGCACAGAACCTCTCGCAGATTCCCGTCAACTCCTCGCTTTCCTTCTACGCTGACCAATCAACGATGCAAGACATCAACAACCCTGGCATGGCTGTCCCCGTTTACAACTCCGGCGAGAGGATATGGGTTCGCCACAGCTTCCTTGTCGACCCTGCTGACATCACGGCCTTCTACTTCAACCTGACCACCGCCTACGTCTGCACAAGCAACGTCCCCGGATTCTTCCCTTCACTTGCCAATGGCCGCACAGGCTGCGCTGTCGACATTCCTGGTGTCATGGAGGCATCTCAGGGCCAACGATACCTTCTTTTCGACACCACCCTCCTAACCCTAGGCATCCCTGACATCAACGGAACAGCCACCGGTGGCCACGACACCTACTGGGGTTGGGAACAAATCATCTCCACTGACTCTGGATGGAGTTTCGGCTCGACCGTCAACAACGGCTTCTCCATCAACGCACTTCCCTTGGCGATTGACGGCACCCAACGCACGTGGTACTTCCATTTGGTTTCGGAGGTATCTCAGGTGCCTCTGACCCGACGAAGGGAGGTGGTTCACCAAATCATTCGCGCTTCACCAAGCTCTTCATCTGGCAACCTTGAAGGGGTCAGCATCGCTTCATCTGGTTCCTCGAGCGACGCAACTCGATTGGCTCCCGTCTGGGAACTTCTGCTTTCGCAGACCGAGAACCTTTGGCAGTAGACTCACAGGTGCCGAAGAGTGCGAGATAGCTCGAATTCTTTGTAACAAATTATCCAATTCGCGATCATGTTGTAAATATAGAAATTTTCCTAATCCCTCGATTCGTATTTACTACCTATTTTGTGAAGAACGGAAATTTTGGTATTTTAGGTAATTTTTGAATTTGTATTTTAGGTAAGTCTCGTTTCTTTGAACTTTTACAAGAAGAAAGGTAAATACGTAAGGGTGCCGAGGAACTCAAGTCCGCACAACCACCGCCCAGATAACAATGCTACGCCAGAGTGTCTTAGCATGAAGTTATTTTCTTCATCAAGATATCCTCCTTCTTCTCCTCCGGTTACAAGATTTTACTCCCCGTAGCATGTTCAAGCACCCATACTTGGACTTTGCGGTTTGCGCTCCAAATAGCCGCGTCATAACATTTGCGGACACTCATGGGACACCCTTGACTCACCGCCCACTCCAATGTGACCCTCCTGAGCTGCACATTGAGTAGTGATGCCATCCCATGGACAACCAGCCTCTCTCAACCACTTCAGAGTCTCCAATTGTCCTCCTTGAGCAGCACGTGCGGCGACCCTCACGCCGAACTTGAGGCCTTGGCCCACTTCAACACCTCAATATGTCCTCCCTCTGCAGCACCCTCACAAATTAGATTCTCTCCGGGACACCCTTGTTCTCTTGCCCACTTCACCACCTCCAATCGCCCGTGTTGTGCACTCAAGTTAAGGAGGTCGTCAAGCCAGGGACATCCTTGCCCTCTTGCCCACTTCAACACCTGTAAGTGACCCTCTCTTGCCGCCTGTATGGTTGTCTCACCATCCCATTCACAACCAGCTTCTCTCAACCACATCAACACCCCCCCAAGTGGCCGCTGTATGCTGCGCATGAACACACTGTCGGTCCCCAAGGACAACCTGCCTCTCTCAACCACTTGACGATATGCAGATACCCGTTGGTAGCGGCATAGCCCATTGTGTCGACATCCCATGGGCACCTTTTTCTCTCGCAGCCACTCCAACACCTCAACCTTTCCCTGCTTAGCCGCCTCCTGAAACGTGAATTCATTCAAGGGACATCCGTTCTCATTCGCCCACTTCAGCATTTCCAAATTTCCCGCCATTGCCTGAGAGAACTTGTCATGCCAACGACAGTCATTCTCCCTCGCCCACTTCAACACTTCCAACTTCCCACTCTTTGCCGCACACACACAGATATCCTTCTTCAATATTGTTGATTTGGAATGCCAAGGACATCCGTTTTCTTTTGCCATTTCAGTACCTCAAGATGACCCCCTTTAGCCGCCGCTTTGTAGGTTCGCATCTCCCAGCTACACCTATTTTCTCTCGCCCACTTCAACACTTCAAGGTGGCCATTCCTAGCGGCCCTAGAGCAAGTGTTGTAGTCCCAAAACCATTTGTTAGCTCTGAGCCACTTCAACATCTCGAGGTTTCCGGCCGCGGCAGCCTTCGCACATGCTTTCTCGCTCAAAGGACATCCGTTCTCAAGCAACCACTTCAACACCTCAACTCTTCCTGATTCGGCAGCAAAGACAAAATACTTTCTTCTCAATTTGAAGCCATTCTCCATCGACCACTTCAGCACCTCGATATGACCCGCCCCTGCAGCACGTGCGAAAGCTAGCTTCCTGAAGGGACACCCATTCTTTCTCAACCACTCCAAATTCCTAACATCTCCCTTCAATGCTGCCTGGATCCCAACACCGGCCCTCCAGGGACACCCATGCTCTCGCAGCCACATCAAGACTTCCAAGCGCCCTGAATAGGCCGCCCCCCTCGCGGCAGCTGAGCGCAAGACATAGCCCTGATCAACCAGCCATTCAAGAATCGGAATTCCGTTTGACGTAAATGCTGCATGTGCCCCCGTGAGCTTACCATCCCAGGGACAATCGTTCGCTCTCAACCATTGAAGAATTTCAAGATGACCCCCTTCGGCCGCTTTGGTGCAAGCCCAGGCATTCATCGGACAACCATTGTCTCGCAACCATTTCAACAAGGACAAGGATCCGCTCATCGCTGCTGCTGAAAAGACTATAGAGGGAGGGTCGGGTGGTGGAATTGGAGGGAAAGATGAAATAAGAGTTTGCACTGTCGGGAAACGAACGGGGCAACAGCTCGAGTGACCAAGTCTTCGTGAACCGCATATTTCAACAGCTCTTCCAACAGTTCAAAAGGCAAACAACTGATTTCGGTCATTGTTTATCCTGTGCGAATTCACTTGAATGTTGAGCTTGTCAAAGGTGAGACGAGATGGAGGGGAGACACCAGGTGCCGCGCTCTTCCGTCTTTGTTGGTTCTTTGGTATTTCTCGGTTTAGCGGCAAGTTAGGTCCTGCATTTACTCAGGACAATTTGAAAGTTCCAGGAATTAGCCGAAAGCACTTGTTAGTCATGGAGGGAGACGACAACGCTACCGCAGCCTTTCGCGTTCCCGCCAAGCCGCGGAGCAGTAATGAAACGACACAAGAAGCGCCAGACCCTCCTGTGAAGGATAAGGGAAAAGATAAAGTGGTTGAACCAGAAAATGATGAAAATTCAAACGGAGAATCGCCACAGCGAGCTCCTGTTGCCCAAGATGCAACACCACCTCCCTTCACGCCTGCCTATCGATTGCCACCTTGGGATCCTTCTGGCGCTCGCTATGATTACCAACTCGAAATTTTGAAAGGCGGAGTCATTATCAAAACACTCCCAATTTCTGAAAAGGGTCATTACTTATTCGGTCGCCACCCACAGTGTGACGTGCCTACCGAGCATCCGGTAAATCATGAAATAGATTTAAATAATTCAAAATTAATCATTATTCATGTTTTTATCACACCGATAGAGTCTATCGCGACAGCATGCAATTATCCAACACAGAGATAATGGTATTTCTCCATGATTTGAGCAAATTTAATTGATTAATGGCGTAATAATCAGGAACGGTGTATCTTTATGATCTCGGAAGTACACATGGTTCTTTCATTGGGAAGACAAGGATTAAACCAATGACCTATTGTATCTTACGGCTGGATGACATGTTCAAGTACGTAAAAAACAGAATTAGATTTTAATAATATAATTTGATTTGTAATTCTAATCAGATTTGGAGCATCAACTCGAATGTACATATTACGCGGACCACCAGAGGCGAAAGAACACGAGGAACAGAGGATGATCGAAAGACAGATGACCAAAGAAGAACGAGAACAGGCGGAAGCAGAAAAGAACGCATGCTCATGGTAAGTCTGTGTATGTGTGTGTGTGTGCGTGCGTGTGTGTGTGTGTGTGTGTGTGTGTGTGTGTGTG
>Ga0209935_1003867_pt1 | contig 14673 bp, 22 predicted proteins | sample ThiBio_1000_plan_2_FD_183958 | JGI IMG/M metagenome (GOLD analysis project Ga0209935, IMG submission 183958) | Wastewater bioreactor microbial communities from Cape Town, South Africa - Thiocy_cont_1000_plan (SPAdes) | ecosystem: Engineered > Bioreactor > Thiocyanate-remediating >... | reverse complement strand
CGCCGCCACCGCTGCCATCGTCACGGTGCACAATCTCCTCGAGCATCAAGGCAGCGAGCTGCTCGTCGGCGAAGAACACACCCTCGGTGAGCATGTTGGGAACAAAGCCGCGCCGAATCACGTAGCGCTTGCCGTCGAGCTTGTCGATCAGAGGGTACACGCTCTCACCGGCAGCCATCTCGGCGATCGCGGCAGCCGACGGCGTGCGCGAGCTCGAGCTCGAGCTACCGACAGCAGAGAGGACTTGCTTGGTCTTGCGGTCACGCTTCTGCGCCGCTTTGGCTTGCTTGGCAGTGCGGCGCTCCTGGAGCTTCTGCTGGTGCTCGGCTTTGCGCTGCTGCCGCTTGCTGGCGCCTGTCGCTGGCGTCACCGATGGAGGAGTACTGGTATCGGCCTCGTCGTCATTGTTGTCGTCGTCACCGCCGTCGTCATGATCATTGTCATCGTTCACGGTGCTGTCGAGAGTATCGGTATCGTCGAGCGCTGTGGTAGTGTCTTGCGGCGCAGAGGAACTCATGATGCTGCTGCTGTACCACTGAGAGAGCAGAGGAAGGAGAGGAATGAGAGAATGAGATCGATCGAGGCAGGCTTGAGGCGAGAGCGATTGGATACAAGAACAGCGATGGAAAGCGACAAACCGACAAAGTGACAAACCGACAAAGTTGGGGCAAATAAGGGGCCATAGAAGCCCAGCACCGCGTTTATCAGAGCGGAGCATCGGTGTTCGCATACACATCGCTCCCGCGCTCTCGCTCTTCAGTGGTCTCTCTCCTCGGCGCGCGCGGTCTCTCTGGTTGGTTGTGTGTGTGCCGCTGCTGTCCTTCTCTCTTCGTCGTCGAGTAGCGCCGCGGTGTTGTAACCGATCATCATGGACTTCATCGCCCGCTTCAACGAGTACACCGATTCGTTTCAATATGTACCCCAAACGGTATGAGTGTTGTTGTTGCTGGATGTGCTTTGGCTGAGAGAGATGCGCTTCGTTGAGACCTCATCGACGCAAGCGCTCTCTCTCTCTCATCGTAACGGCACCCTTTGTACCGACCTGGCTCTCACTCTCACTCACGTTCAACATGACACGGAGTGTAGTCGCCAATGGCCTACTGGCCCATTCCGCTGTGCACGTCGTTCGCGTACTTGGGCATCATCTTCCTGCTCACCAAGGTCGTGATGCCCAACCGCCCGGCCATGAAGCTCTTCGAGCTGCAAGTCATCCACAACTTCATCATGACCACCGTGAGCTCGGTTGTCTTTGTCGCCATGACCTACCATCTCTTCATGGTCTCCTACGTATGTCATCACACGAGCCGAATGTTCCGCTCATCTTCATCTCCTTCATCTTCAGAAATGCGCCCTCTCTCGCTCTCGCTCTCTCAGAGATTATCGCGCGCGCACTCTCAATGATGATTCTCAACCTCAACGCTGGGTGTGTTTCTATTTAGCGCCACAACTTTGATCGCTGGGTGTTGTTTTGCGACTCCAAGCACGAGGAGGTCAACAAGGGCAGCCTCTACTTTTGGATCTATTGTTTCTACCTGAGCAAGTACTACGAGCTGCTCGACACCGTCATCCTGTGTCTGCGCAAGGTCCGACACTGCACCTCCAACCCTTGTGCTCAAGTCCCTCCCACTGACCCTTACGGAGATGAATCTCTTCATTGTGTTTCTCGGTCTTGCATCGGTGGTGCATCTGTGTGTGTGTGGTCGTCGTTGTCGTGTGACAAACAGAAAGAGCTGCGCTTCCTGCATGCGTACCACCACTGGGCCACGTTGATCTTGATCTACGTGTGCTTGGAAGTCGCTCTGCCCGTGCAATGGATCGCTGAGTGGCTCAACTCGCTCGTGCATATCCCCATGTATTACTACTACTTGATCTCGGTTCTCGGTGTCAAGGACGTCTGGTGGAAGGTACACTACTGCCACACTCTCCTCTCTCCTTGACTACTACTGGTTGTAACTCACACGCATTGTCTCTGTCATCGTTTGTAGCGATACTTGACCCAACTGCAAATCGTGCAATTCGTCGCAGTCGACGTGTGCCACTTGGCATCGTTCTACCACCACTACGTGCTCGACGGCAAATGCACGTCGTTCGATACGTGGGGCAACCAGTTCGGCTTTGCCATCATCAACAGCTACCTGGTGCTGTTCACCATCTTCTACCTGCAGACCTACAAGCGCAAGAGCTCGTAGGCGCTGCACAGTACCCAACACTCTAACTCGCGTCCTTCACCTGCTGCGTGCTGCTATCGTCGTGCGCCGTCGCGTTCCAACTCTCTCTCTCTCTCTCTCTCTCTCTCTCTCTCTCTCTCTCTCTCCTTCCTCTCCTCTCCCACTCGCTTGCCACTGTTTTGTTTGCTTAACACGTGACTCGTTCGGTCGTTCGTCGTAATGTGGTGCTGAGCCAGGTTGGTGGCCTCGTGATTTTTCCGACGTGCGCGAGGCCACATTTTTGCCGATAAAGCCTCTTGTTGTTGCTATGACGAGTTGAACGAGAGTGTAGATGATCTCACTCTCTCTACAAGCAACGTGTGATCATGGCAGTCAATCGCCTCCAGTTGGTAGGTGCTTCATTGTTGTTTCAGGAGGGTATAGTTGAAAGGCTGGGAGAGAAGACAAGAAGGCGAATGACGAGAGTGAGTCATGACTGGTCGAAGGGCGAAGATGCATCGTGGCAGAAGCAGCCAGGTGCTTACTTGGCCTTGCGGTATCCTCCCTTGCTCTCGGGCAGGTAAGCCTTCGCCTCCGTGAGCTCGCGCTCGATCCACCACAACGCTCCCTGAGCCGATCCAGGTCGCGACTTGACCTCTTGCAGGTACGCCTCGGCCTCTCCGAGACGTCGGCGGGCCTCCTCGACGGCAGCCTCAGCAGCAGCCTTGGCAGCCTCAGCAGCGCGGGCAGCCTCCTCGGCATGGTGACGAGCAGCAGTCGCCTGGCGGGCAGACTCCTCAGCATGGTGGCGGGCGGCGGTAGCCTCGCGAGCAGACTCCTCGGCGGCATGGCGAGCCTCCGACGCCTTGGCGGCAGACGCCTCAGCAGCTTGGCGAGCCTCCGCAGCGACCTGGCGAGCACGATCGGCCTTCTTGACCGCCGCCTCGGCCGTGATCTTGGCTCGACGAAGAGGAAGAGGATCCTCGCCCAAGTGTTGAGCAAGCTCGTTCTTGGCCTTGTTGCGAGACACGACGCCTCCCTCCTCGCTCTTGCGAGTGAGATCGGCCGTCTTGGCGTTGTAAGCGTCCTCTTGAGCCTTGACCTCGGCGAGCGCAGCCTCGAGCTCGGCTTGGGCCGCAGCAAGCTCCTCCTCGCGAGCGCGAGAGGCATCGGCATCAGCGTGGGCCTGAGCCTCGCGGGCCTTGGCAGCGGACTCGTCGGCGAGAGCCTGAGCCTCGCGGGCCTTGGCCTCGGCCTCGTCGGCAAGAGCTTGAGCCTCGGCGGCCTTCGCCTGAGCCTCGGCTGCCTTGGCCTCAGCGTGGGCAGCCTTGGCCTCTTGGGCACGAGCATCGGCGGCAGCGAACGCAGCCTGCACCTCCTCGAGCAAGCGCTGAGCCTCCTCGATCTCGGCCTTGTTGCTTCCTTGCGAGGCATTGACGAGCTCGTGCCAGCTCACGTTGTACTTGAAGAGCAGGTAGTGAGTGATCGGCACGGTCTTGGGTCGGTCCTTCTCGCCGATGGCTCCCGTCTCTCGGAGCTTGGTGCGCATCTCTCGCACCGTCAACGTCTCCTTGAAGTGCTCGAGGAACACATGGGCGTTGAGCTCGTCGAGAGCATTGCCCTCACCGCGCTTCTGGAGGTCGAGCTCGGCGCACTTGAGGTTGTACTTCCACAACTGCTCGGCCTCGCCTTGGAGATTGTCCCAGAACGAGTTGAGGAACCACACGATCTGTTCCTTGTACGTGAACGAGCAGAGCTCAACGAGCTTCTCGTCATCGTTGCCTGAGAGGACGGTCTTTTGCGACATGGTGCGGCACGGGTGGGGAGGATGGAGGGGAGGTGGCGAGGGGCGAGGGCAGGAGGGCAAAGAGCGAGAGAAGAGAGGCAGCGGCAGCAGAGGAGGAAGAGAGAAGCAGAAGGACCGAAGAGGAGGAGGCCCTTTCTCTCTGTCTCTCTCCGCCCGATGCGGCGCTCAGGAGAGAAAAGGAGAGGTAGAGCAACGCGGGCTTCAAGTGAAACCGGAGCTCGCGATGCTTTACGCTGGTGAAGGCCTTCGTCGTGTTGGCTCGCTGCGTATCTCGCATCTCCCTCGCTCTCTCGTGTGCTAGTATCTCTCGCTCGCTCTCGTTTGTTCATTCGTGTATAGTAGACGACGTCGTCGCAACGATGGCTCTGCTACTGGCAAACCTACCGACCTACAACAAGGACAACTTCACACAGCATGTACCAACACGGGTTGACCGCACCACGAGCACGATTCGCGTGGTACGTGCGTGCGTGCCCGCTGCTTCTGCTTCTGCGCGTGTGTACGTGTACGTGCGCGTATGTGGCTCACTCGCCTGCGTACCCTGCCTAGCCCACCACGTACATTTGTCTTGACGACACGGCACCTCCGCCGACGCAGTCCATCTCTACCGAGTCGTCCAATCTGCTGCTGCGCTGCCTCGCGCGCACGCAGCCGCCCACGGCTTCCTCGTCCTCCTCGTCGCTGCCGTCGAAGCGCGCCCTCGACGACACGGCCTCAAGTCATGACTCGCTCGAAGCCGCGAGACGAAAGCGACAGTGTGTGCAACAGCCGAGTCCACTGCATCACTCATGACGGCCGGGAGCCGCTGGTCGCTCGCTCACTTGTCCATAGCCCTCACGGCTGCCCTTCTGTCACATACATCGCTGCCATCCTCCTCCTCATCCTCCTGCTGATTCAGCATCCTGTATCTCAATGTCCATGTCTCCCCTCCCACCCCCGGTGCACTAGGAGCCACTCACTCTCATCGTTCGTTGGTTGGCTGGGAATAAATAGCAATCGATCGATCCATGTGTTGTTCAGATGCACCACCGTCGGCTGATGGCGCCCTCAATCGTAATGGTACGCGCGAATCAAACTCTGCGGCTCCAGCGATCGACGGCACAATGGACACTCGGGCTACGACGTGCGAATGATGCCATGCGAATGATGGATTAACGAGCAGCTTCGAGAGAGCCATCATCACACGGGGATCGACGAACCTTGGTAGCACACGCCTCATGGATGCAATCCCAGCAGAAGAGGTGTCCGCACGGCGTGGCAGTGGTCGCCGTGCGCTTGTTCAAGCACAGCACGCACGATCGCTCACTCTCCTCGAGTGTCACTTCCTCGCTGTTGGTTCAACGCCACAAATCCATCACACACGCGATGAGTACGTTGCACCAGCGATGTACTCCGGTATCGAACGCACTCAGTAGAATCGATGGGAGTGGCCGATTTCAGTCGTCGTAACGAGTGGTACACGAGCGACATGAGCGTCACGAAGAACTGCACGAACATCAAGAAGCCCAGGAAGTGATACTGTGGCCTTTGATAATCGATCGTGCGATTATAGATCTATCAAATCCAATCCAATCATCAATCCAATCAGCGCTACAGTCTCGATCGGCGTCAGGTACAGCTATGAATGGCACCTACGTAATGGATCGAGAAGAATCGCTTGGAGATGTTGTAGAAGGTGCCGGAACAGTAGAAGATCGCCAGATGCAGTCGCTCGGCGAACGCGATGCCACGAGTGATGTGGCTGCGCCACTCAGCCGACAGTCGACGAATGTTGGTCGCGAGCACGTATGGTACCAACACATGCGATGCGATCAGCAGCGCTCGTTCGATCAGCGTCGCTGGCTCGTTGGTGCTGCTCTTGACCTGGATGATGTCGCAGTACTCCTCGCCGAGACTCTGACGTCCTGTCGCACACACACGGACTCGCTCGATTAGACCCGACCCGACCCGACCCGATTCGGCTCCACACTCGACACTCACAAGTGCACCAACCTCGTAGTGTGCTTAGGCAGTGGTAGCTCAGATCAGATAGCAGTCGAATCTCCTGTTGGTATCGCGTCACGAAGCGAGAGCCTGCCGCACTCGCTCGCGCAATGAGTCTCTCTCTCGTTGAGCAGAACGAGCCCCAACTCGCTCGCTTGCTCGCAACCAACTCTACATACCGAAGCATCGAGATGCGACATCGGAGAACTGGCTCGCCAACAACGACTCGTACCACGCGTCCTTCTGCGCAGCACGCACGATCTCGGGCTGCGGCGCCTTGGGGAACAGCAGCTCGTTCTCTCGCACGCTCGGGTCGTTGAGGTTGGCGTGCTGCGCCTCGCGCTCGGCTTCGGCCGTTGCTAACGGCGTCACGAACGACACGTCATGGTTGGCAAACTCCATCGTTTGCTGGAGGTGCTGTGGTGGCTAGGATGGCGGGGATGGCGGGGGTCTCGTGATGTGGCTTGGACGAGGGAAGGAGGCGACTGATGCCGACTGCTGAGGGAATCTGTGTGCTCCCTCCGACACGCGCAGCAGCGGCACGACGCTGGATGATAGTGGATGATGGCTCGCATGGTTTTACTCTCTATCTATGAGGTGGTGCACTTGAGAGATCAGGTTCTCATTCGAGGTGGTAGTGTTAGTGTGTGATTGAATAGAATAGAATAGAATAGTCAGTCTAAAGTACAGTGGCAGCGTTGATCGAGTGCGTGTGTGAGAGTGAGAGTGTCGCTGCACAGTGTGCTGGATTCTAGTGTTGCTTGCCCATACTCACTGGATGGTGCACCTCTTGGGATCCTCTGCTCACATTCCCGCCAGTCGAATAATGAGTCGATCGGCCATGGAACGTGCTTGTGCGTCTGCGCCGTACCTGGTAGCTCCTTCTCGGCCAGGTCCTCAGCAATTGCCTGGCGGAACTTGTTGTACACCGACAACTCCTTCTCGCCCGAGAGCATTCGCTTTCCGTCGTTGACGTTTTCGAGTGCAAATCGAGGGTGACGCACGAGGCCCTTCTGAGCGCGGTCGATCGTTGAAAAGTACGAGAACCACTTGCCTGTCGCTGTAACGATTGCATCCTTTGCGGCTTCTCCTGAGCCGACGGCGTCTTTTGCCACCGTAAACATTGTGTGCTGTCATTCACAACAAACAAAGTCAGTCATTCAGTCATTCATCCATCCATCCACAGTTGATGGCGTATGTGTGTATATGGGTGTATGTGAGGGAGAGCTACCTTGAAGAAACGAGCCACGACGTCCATAACCGTGAGTGCCTCCTCAGCGAGGTCCTCGGTCGCTCGGAGTTGCTTTAGAGCTGCATCCTTTTGGTTCTTGATGTACTTCCAGTAGTTGCTCTCATTGAAGGCTTGACCATAAATACTGCGGGTCACCTCTGCAGCCGCGAGATTGCCGCTGCGAATGGCACCCTCCATCCTGCACGAGAGCCGATCGCGGTGAGTTACGCAATAACCCTAACTTGGCTTGCACGACGACGTACCAGTTGAAACCTCGGTCAGCTCGCTCGGAGCCGGCAAAGTGCACCAGGTTGTGTGGCTGGCGAAAGTATCGGATGCTCTTGGCATACTGAAAGTCGGTAGTCGGCTCATAGTAGAACGTCACGGCCTTGATATCGGGCGTCGACTCGTAGTTGAACACCCACATCTACTCCACGCACACACAAGTGTACACGCGCCGTGTGAGTCGACCTCGAGCACAAAGAATCGATCGAACAAGAGCGACGACCATCACGTACCCTGCCAGCCTCAAGCTCGCGATCAATCGGCGCATCGGTGCTGCCGGTGAGCAGTTGATTGAGGTACGCGAGTGCACTCTCTCGAATGCGAGACTCGGGCCACAAGTTGCCGTCGTCGTCCTTGATGCGACGCGATTGCACGAGAATGCGAATGATGCCATTGGTGTTCTTCTTGCCAGGGCGCTCCGACAGGTCGAACACCGGGCCATACACGCGTCGTCCATTGTGCTCATCGTCCGGTGGAAGTGGTGCCGGCATCGCATACATGCCTGCGAGACCGAGACCGAGACCGCGAAATGAAGAAGTGAGCCTCCTGAATGCTGCAAGGCTCTCGCTCCGAGTAGAATGCACACGTACCGACGCCACGCTTGTTCCAAAAGTCGGTCTTGAACACAAAGAGAATCTGCACGGCGGGATCATCCCAGAGGCGCACCATGCTACCGAGGCGCACGTGGGGCTCCGGCAGCGGAGGCTCGTACGTCAGGCGCGCCGCGACGTCGGGAGCCGTCGCCACGATCACATGGCGAGCCACCACTGTCACGTTGGTGGCTTGCGAGTAGTCCAACGTGTCGTTCTCCGTCACAGCTGGGTTCTGCACACATGTGCATATGATCCGCCGCTGATGCATGAGTGACACTGATTCACAAGGCGGGAGAGCGAGAGGCGACGGAGCGTACGACAGCGAGAGTGACGCTGACTCGCAGCTGACCTTCCGGCTGAACCATGCTGACAACCTACACCACAAGCATCAGCATCACCCGCGGTCGATGGTGGAGCATTGCGTCACGCTTCTCGTGAAGAGCAGCGATCGAGTGGCGACGTACGCGATGCTTCGAGTACACGTGGCCTCCGAGCGCTCGGATCCTAGCGACCATCTTCTCGATCAATATTCCCGTTCCCGACTCCCAACGCAGAATGCGTGGAATCACGACGCCGGTCGGTTGCACGTTCGAGAGGCGCTTGTAGACCGCATCGGCCGCATAGAAGGTCGAGATCGTCAGGTTGTCGGTCGGGAAGTTCTACACGATCCCAGTCAATCGATCGCACCAACCAATCAATCAAGCAAGCACCCAATCAATCAATCGATCGATCACGAATCGAATCAACTCAATTGAAGCACATTAGAATACCTCGAGCTCAAAGAACCAATCGCGCACGGCCTGACGAGCACGCTCACGGCGGCCTTCGGTATCGAGCAGCTTCTCTCCTTCGCGCTGCAGCCAGGTCTCGAGCGAGATCGAGTCGAGCGCAATGTCCTCGTGGTCGCCCTCCCACTTGCCCTCGGCCGCCAAGCGAATCTCGCGATTGATTCGGCGACCGATCAGCCACAACTGCGCACACACACAACGATGCGCGACGTGTTCAGTCGAGAGATGCGCTCGCGAGGGGCGCCCTCGATCATGGCGAGAGTACGCACCTTCAGCATCAAGAATGGATGCTCGATCATGTTCTCGATGTTGATGGCATTCTGGCTGAGGTTGGGGTAGATCTTGGGCTGGAATGGCAGGAACTTCATCTGCTCTCACACGCACGCACCGATATTGGTCGATACCAATCGTTCAGTATCTCGAGCGAGCGATCTCTCTCTCTCTCGCTGTCTCTCGAGCAGTGTCTGGCGTACCTCCTGAGCCATTCCGATGAGCGAGCGATTATCGAGCATGACCATGGTACCGCCATAGGAGGCGTGGGGCGCGTCGGGATGGATGAAGTCCTCGCCGAACAGCTCGACGAGATCCTTGGACCTCACGCGGCCGCCGACCACGCTGTCGGACTCGAACACCGCCACCGAGAAGCCCGCCTTGCCATGCGGTAGTTGCTATCCCCATCGCCATCGCATCGTCATCATCATGAGGATCAAGGGATCGAAGAGCGAGCGTCGGGCGAGCGTCGTACCTTGCGCTCCTGGTGAGCGAGCAGCAGGCGATAGGCAGCAGCGAGGCCCGCGAACCCGCCGCCGACGACGACGACGTCGAACTTGCGCGATGCGGCCACGACGCCCTCGGCGTTCCAGGCCGAGGTGGCCGACGCCGCGCGTGTCGGTAGAGACGAAGCTCGCGCAGCACTCGACATCAGGGAGAGAGATGTGCGATGGTACGAGAGAGAGGCGCGAGGGCGAGCGGGCGAGTGAGCGAATGAACGAGTGCTGGCGCCGCAGTGGAAGGCACAAAGGAAGAATCGTCGACACCGAGTCGTGGTCGTGCGTCTGATATGGCACTGATCTTTGTGATCGACCGTCAGGCGTGAGGCAGGGTCGGGAGAGTGGTTGTGGCTTGTGGCGAGATATGCGACGGGTCCAAGTTGTCTGACCTTGGTTGGCACGAGGGGCTGGCTCTTATCCGGCACAGATATGGGTTCGGCGAAGGAGGTTCTACCACTGCCTTTCGGAGCGCCTCCGCACCCCGCCAAACCCCACCTCGAAATATCGCCCGATCGATCGCCCCGATATGATTGAGTGCCATCCTCGAACCGATGCCTTCTCTCGAATGTACCCAGCGGGCTGAGAGATACAGAGACAGCGTCCAACAATCAACCCCACACCCTGACGGACTCGTGCTCGGTCGCACCAAGCGCACCACGGGCTCGACCTCGACGACCACAGCGCGCCATTCGCTCCCTCGCCCTCTACCGCGCGCAGCTCTCGCGCCTCTCTCACTGCTGCTGCCTCCTCCTCTCCTCGACCATGGCGAGCTTCGCTCACTCACCCGACGAAGAACTCTTCGAGGCATGTACTAGGAACGACGCCGAGGCCGTCCTGCGTGCCATCGCTCGCGGCGCCAATCCTCGCGGCTCGGGCTCGAATGCCGAGCCGCCGCCGCTGCATCTGTGCGCGCTCAAGGGCAGCCACTTGGCCATGTCCGTGTTGCTCCAGCACGGCGTCGACTTCGAGGCGAAGGATGCCGATGGCAACCGTGCGCTGCACCAGGCCGCGCTGGCACCGACCGACGAGGTGATCGACCTGCTGATCGACGCGCGCGCCACGGTCGACCCCAAGAACGCCGACGGCGAGACGCCGCTGTTCCTCGCGGCGCGCAAGGGCCGCACCATGACCGTGCAGGCGCTGCTGGAGTACGGCGCCAGCCACGCCGCGAGGACCGAACTCGGCGCCACGCCGCTGATGGCGTGCGCCGACAAGGGCCACGTGCAGGTGGCGCAGCTGCTGCTGGCCAGCAACGCCGACCCCAACGCGGCCGATAACTTTGGCATGACGGCGCTGCATTGGAGCAGCCACTCGGGCCATCTCGAGCTCGCGCAGCTCCTCGTCGACGCCGGTGCCTCGATGACAGTGCGCGATGTACGTATTGCCACACACGCATATGTAGTGTGGTGTGGTTTCTGTTCCAGACACTTGCTGTGCCTCATCCATGCCTCTGACTCGTGCTCCGGTCCCTGCGCTTCTGTTCTGTTCTGTTCTGCAATGTTGGTTGCTGTGAATGATACAGTTCCGAACTCGATCGATAGCAGACGTAGCCAAGAACGATGCTGTTCGCGCCGATATTCAGAAGATTCGTACGTTGCTCGTCGTCGATGCCGACCGTGTAAATGGGCCACGAAACTCATCAATCTCTCTCCCTCTGATGTTCGTGCCTGTGTCCGACCACCATAGTTCCGCGAGGTATGTGTTACAGGCTGCTCGCTGCGCTATCGACCGTCACTAACTCATTCGTCACAGGCTTCAAACGCACCACTGCTGCCCCTGCTGCCGCTGCTGCCCCTGTAGCTGTCCCTGTACAAGTTGGAGCTGGGGCTGGTGCTCGTGTGAGTGGTGGATATGGCAGCGTGCCTGGAGCCCGCGCTAGCCCTATAACTGGCAGCTATGCTGCTGCTGCTGCTGGAGGAGGAGGTAGTGGTAGTGGTGGAGGAAGTGGTCAATCCCCACTCCGCTCAACGCGCGCCGATACGCAGCGCCGGCTCGATGCGGCTCTTGCGGAGATCGAGAAACTGCAAACTCAGCTGACGATCGAAATCACTCGTGCCGAAGATGCCGAACGGCGTGCCATCGACAACGAGTCACGAGCGATGGCCTTGCTGTCCGAGCTCCAAGTTGCACACGCCCGAGTCGGTACTCTCGAACAGGCTCTTGGAGAGGCATCCAACAAGGCACAGACCAGCGAAGCGGCACTCGCTGGTACGTTCATCTCTGCTTTGGCGTACGTCACAACCGTTTCTCGACCTGACTCTCTCTCTCTCTCTCAGCTTGTCAGGCACAACTCCAGGAGCAGATCTCAACCAGCGAAGACCTGCGCATTAGTGCCGAACGAGCTGAGCACGAGCTCGGGGCCGCTCAAGTACGAGTAGTCGAGCTCTCGCGACTGCTAGCAGGTACTGCTACTCGACACAAACGAACGAAAGAAAGAAAGATCACACCGATTCACTCACCCTCACGCTGCCATGGCTGAACAGACTCGAATGCAGCCGTGCAAAACGTGCAATACCAGCTGAATTTCATGCACAATCAAATGTTACCACTGCAACAACATCGAGACATGTTGCAGCAACAACGTGACGCGCTGCAGCAGCAAGTCGATGGCCTCAACACTCGATGCAGCCAACTCACGCAATTCGCAAAGTATGCCAACGACAATTCGACCGCCTTGAAGACGCAGCTCCAGCAGCTTCAGCAGCAACAGCAGCAACAACAACACCAATCTACGGAGCCTCTTGAGCAGAAGCAATCCGACGCAACAACGAGCGACATCGACTCGCAGTGGCACATTCCAGCCGAACAGGTGACACTCGGTTCGATGATCGGCAAGGGCTCGTTGGCCGAGGTCATGGCGGCCAGGTGGCTCGGCATCGACATTGCCGTCAAGCGCCTCTTCTTCATGCACGAGCCGACTCTCGAGGCGCTCGGTGGTCTGCTCCCAGCCGACCGCGCATCAGTGATGCAGAGCTTCTACCGCGAGTGCCGCATCAACTCGCAGCTCCGCCATCCGAACATTGTCATGTTCCTCGGTGTCGGCATGGATTCCGCCACCAAGGAGGGCCGCTTCCTGCTGCTCGAGCGCATGCACCGCTCGCTGCACGAGCTCATCTACGAGCAGCCGTCCACCGTGCTGCCGTTGCCGGTTCTGGTCAGCATCCTGTACGACGTCTGCAGTGCCCTCGTGTACTTGCATTCGCGCTCGCCACCCGTCTTGCACTTTGACATCAAGCCCAAGAACGTATTGATCGACAAGCTCAACCGCGCCAAGCTCGCCGACCTCGGCGAGGCGCACATTGTGCTCAAGAACGCCGTGCTCGCGTCGATCACGCGCACCGGCATCGTGTCGCCTGTCGGCATCGGCACCGAGCTGTACCGTTCGCCCGAGATGGCTCACGGCGACAGTATCAAGAGTGCCAAGTCCGACATGTTCTCGTTCGGTGTGCTGGTGGCCGAGGTCGCCTCCGGCTACATTCCCAACCCGACAGTGGCGTATGTCAGCTCTGGAACCATGCACTACCGCGCGATTCCCGAGCAAGAGCGTCGCGCCGCCGACATTCAAAGGATCCGATATGACGAGCTGCGAGAACTCGCGAACCACCTCATCTTGCACGAACCTGGTGATCGATGGTCCGCCAACGACGCGCTCACATACCTCACGCAGTTGCGCCAATCCCTGCCGCAGGCTACCACCTCAACCTCGTCATTCTCGTAGATTCTCGACCGAGACCTTGTAAATACCATGGCACTGGGTTCCTAGCGTTTACACCATTGCTAAATAGAATACTCTTGTTGTTAACATACAGATAGAGCTCGCTATTCCATGCTCGAAATTGCTTGATCTGCGCGCATGTCTGTGAGTTTGTGTGAGTTTGTGTGGATGGTAGGAACAGTGAGCGAGCGTGCCATTCGCTCGTTGCCTCGTTGCCGCACACAGCAGCCTCCCTGCGCAACCATGCTGTTCCCCGACACACCAGGTGAGGCACAAGTGTCGATCTTCGTCGCAGGGTGTCTGATGGCGGTCATCGACTTTGGCTCCTTCCTGTTGATCTGGTTCACGACGCCGCTGCCGCTGTTCGTGCTGATGCTGGTCAAGGTGCTCGCGGCCCATCGCTACCACTACGCACTCTACCACGGCTTCCCGCACATGTACACGAGCCCCGTTCCATCGGTGTTGTTGTACTCGCTGCTCGTACCGATCATCGGCCTCAACATGGTGCAGTGGTTCGTCGAGTGGTTCGTGCTGCCGGGCGTCGAGGTCGTCGACTCGCTCGCGCTCTCGCTGCTCTTCTATCTCGGCCTCGCTGCACATCTGGTCTTCTTTGCGATCCATCTCGCACTCTATTGCATCTACCCGCCACCACACGATATTCGAGATACGATGATTCATCGATGAGAGCCTCCGATACCAACGCCAACACCAACAGCACCACAATCGTTCGTTCGTTCGTTCGTGCCTGTGTGCAACGACCGAGTGTCGCTTGGAGCCGAATCGATCCAATCGATCGAATCCATCAGCCCCTCGACGTTCGAGATTCTTCTCGACAACGAGAGACGCTGATGCTTGAATGTCAGATGGTGCAGCGAGTGATAGATTCGTTGTGTGTGTCCGCGCACTGCACGCGATCCATCGATGATGCTCATGATGATGATGTGCACAACGCGATCGCGATCACGATCACGATCCTCTGGCTCATGAGGCAGCCTGCCCTCGTCCCATCCTTCTCGAATACACGCACGCGATGCACAAGATATTGGGGATATCCATCTCCAGTGTTGGATCACACGACTCTCATTCATCATATCGATCATGGAGTAAGCAGACTAAACCAAGCGCGATCAAGTACGATCGAGTTCATTTGGTTGGTTGCTCGTTGGCGTGTGCACGCGCTCCTCGTTGCTCCATCATCATCATCATCATCATCATCATCATCATCATCATCATCATCATCATCGATCATGGGAAGCAACCGAGTACCTCTCACTACCGCCGCCTTGGTGGTAGCGATACTGACGATCTCGTCGCTGTGTACAGCAGCATTGGTACCGATCGACACGCAAATGTA
>Ga0209935_1003854_pt1 | contig 14739 bp, 27 predicted proteins | sample ThiBio_1000_plan_2_FD_183958 | JGI IMG/M metagenome (GOLD analysis project Ga0209935, IMG submission 183958) | Wastewater bioreactor microbial communities from Cape Town, South Africa - Thiocy_cont_1000_plan (SPAdes) | ecosystem: Engineered > Bioreactor > Thiocyanate-remediating >... | reverse complement strand
TCGCCGACCGCCATGCCGCGCCGGGCCCGCAGGTCGAGCCCTGTTGCGAATGCGGGGACGTCATCGGCCCCTGGTGGGGCGAGAACGGCGAGACGTTCTGCCGCCGCCATGCCCCTGAACATCTCAAACGACCGGGAGCCGCACGCGATGCGTCCTGACAACCTCATTCTGGCGATGCGCCACGACCTTGTCTGCATCCTCAAGGATGTCGTCGACCTGATCGCGCGGATCGAAGCCAGCATTCCGAATTCCCCCGAGGAGAGCCGCGAGAGGACAAGCCGGACCACCGGAGAATGCCCCGAAGCCTCGCCTGCGGATGAGACGCCTCCTGCCGCCGGCGCCGGCACAGCAGGTCCGCAGGGAACAGCGGCAACCATCACCGATCAGCCGACCGACGCAGGTCCTCCCAGCGTTATGACGGCTGAACCTCCTGCGGCGCCATCAGCGCCCCAGACCCAGCCGGCGCCGCAGGAGGTCCCTCGGCCAACGATGAGAGATCGGGCGCTCGATCTCTGGGCCACGACTGCGAAGACTGACCAGCAGATCGCCGAGGAGGTCGGCTGCGCCGTGGGGTCAGTTCAAGCCTTCGTCTCAGCGGCCCGCAGGAGGGACGAGAAGCGTGGCTTCGCGCGGAAGCTTCCTCACGCCGATCGGCCGACGCAGCCGGCACCGTCGGCCCCGCTCCAGGCCGAGGACCGCGAAAAGACGATCACTATGGGCGAGCAGGTCATTCGGCTCTGGTCGACCACGCAAATGTCGCGCGAGGAAATTGCCGATGCTGTCGGGTGCAAGCTGGATTCGATTGACTCGTTCCTGACCCAAGCTCGCGCGAAAGGTGACCGACGCGGTTTCGCCAGGCGTACCGTGACGCAGACCTTCGGAAGCGTCCCCGACGAGATCGACGAGCGCGAGCCACCCGTCTCCGGCTTCGCCAAGCCAGTCACGCAGGCGCCCTTCACGCCGGCCGATCTCGCGCCGTTGATGGGGATAGGCATGCGTCCCGACGCGAAGATCACTGAAGCCAGCGTCGTCGGCATCGACCCCGTGGGCTGCATCATCCGCGGCCCGCTCGCCGATTGGACCACCGATGCGCCGACGATGCGGACGATCCGCAAGATGAACGTGCCCGGGTCGCTGTTCGACAAGAAGACGCTGCTCGAGGCTGGCCCATGGCCGGGCATTGAAACCTTCGAGCGCCGCCTGCCGATGATCAAGCGTCACCTCGCCGCGATCGGGGTCGACTTCGTCGACCTCAAGGGCGCAGGCTGCCGCATCCGGGTGGCCGGCACATGAGCCCCGTTCGCATTCGCTGCTGCGTCCCGTTCTGCGAGCGGATGGTCAAGCGCCACGTCTCCGAGACGGAGGCGATCTGCTCTCACCACTGGCGCGCGATCCCGACCAAGTACCGGATGGCCTACCACCGGAGCTATCGCTGGTGCGATGGCGAGCCGTATCGCCGGAAGGGCCCGCCAGCCAAGCGCTTCTCTGTCGTGGCCTGCCTGCGCCTCTGGGAGCGCATGAAGAAGCTCGCAATCGAGCGCGCCATGGGGATCGCATGACGCTCCTCCTGCTCGACGCCAACGGCTTGGCGCACCGCGCCTTCCACTCGACCGCCGGCAATCGCTCCTACCGCGAGGACGGGCTGCCGAACTTCGCGATCGGGAAGTTCCTGGATCTCGTCCACGGGCTTCTGATCGACATCGGCCGGCCGCAGTGCGTCACGCACGCCGCTGCCATCTTCGACCCGAAGGGGAAGAACTGGCGGCACGCGATCGCGCCGACCTACAAGGCCGGGCGGAAGCACGATCCGGACCTGGCGCCCCAGCTTCGCATCTGCCGGGATCTCGTGCGCGGGCTGGGCATCGCGTCCGTGGTCCAGCAGGGCTTCGAGGCTGATGACCTGATCGCGACCTATGCGCGCCTCGCCGAGGCGGAAGGCATGGGCGTCGTGGTTGTGTCCGCGGACAAGGACCTGCTGCAGCTCCTCCGGCCCGGGGTCGCGGTCTTCAACCCGATGACGAGGACGATGGTCGACGAGGTCGCGGTTCTCAACCGTTTCGGCGTGTCGCCATGGCAGATCCCATGTTTCCAGGGGCTCGTCGGCGACACGACGGACGGCTACGCCGGCATCCCCGGCGTGGGGCCGACCGCTGCATCAGGGCTGCTCGTCGAGCATGGTGACCTCGAGGCGGTCATCGCTGCCTCTGAGTCGATCGCCAAGCCAGCGCTGCGCGCCAAGATCTCGGCCGGCGCCGATCTCGCCCGCCAGTGCCGCCGGCTCGCTCTTCTCGATGATCGCGTGCCGGTCCGCCGCCCGCTGGACGACCTCGCCCTGGCTCGCCCGGACACCGACCTCATCATCGGCGGCCTGAAGGCGCTAGGCCTGATCCACTGGCCCGGCGCGTTCGGCGAGCGGTGGGGCATCGATCCGCGCGCCGTCCCGCATCACCCCGCCATCATCGATCTCGCCGATGAGCTTGTGGAGCTCGCAGCAGCATGAGCGCGCATCTCCTCGCTCGGATCGAGCAGCTTGAGGCCGAGAACGCCTTCCTGCGCGACGCGCTAGCCGGCCGGATTGAAATCCCTGCTGCATGGGGGCTGACTGCCAAGCAGTCCGAGATCCTGACCGCGATCTACCGCTGTCGGTTCGAGATTTGCCCGCACGACCGGATCGAGGCCGCGGTCTACGGCGCCCAGGCCGACCCGCCGGAGTCCAACGTCATCCCGGTTCATATCGCCCGTATCCGGGCAATGCTACGCCAGCAGTTCGGGATAAATACCATCAGCCCGATATGGGGAGCGGGATATCGTCTGGCGCCTGTGGTGCGCCAGGAGCTCGACCGGCTGAACGCACGCGAGAGGCTCCCGTCATGAGCTGGCCTTTCGATGCTCTCCCGCCGATGTCCTTCGATTTCGTCATGGTCGATTTCCCATGGCGCTTCGAGGCCTGGAGCGAAGCCGGCAAGCGCGAGAAGGCCGCCGAAGCCCACTACAAGACGCTGTCGATCGATCAGTGCGCAGAGTACCCGATCGCGGATCTCGGCCGCGGCGACGCTCTCTTCTGGATCTGGGCGACGCACCCGATGATCGATCAGCAGATCGCCCTGTGCCGGCGGCTCAACCTGAACTTCGTGACGACGGGCGTTTGGGTAAAGACGACCGTCAACGGCAAGCTCGGGTTCGGCACGGGCTACCGCCTGCGCTGCGCCTCCGAGCCCTTCATCATTTGCACGCTCGGCCGTCCGGAGACGGTGCGCAATATCCGCACCGCATTTCTCGCGCCGATCGGCCGCCACAGCGAGAAGCCGACAGAGGCCTATGAAATCGCCGAGCGGATGATGCCTCGGGCGCTGCGTAGGGCTGACATCTTCTCGCGGCGCGACCGCCCAGGCTGGACCGCATGGGGAGACGAAGCCGGCAAATTTAACAGCGAGGCCGCCTGATGGGCGCGGTCATGACCATGGATGGACGGCCGCTCGACCAGATCAAGCTGCCCCATAACATCGATGCCGAGCAGCTCGTGCTGGGCGCGATCCTCAACACGAACGACTGGTTCGCGAAGATCGGCCAGCACCTCAAGCCGGAAGACTTCTACGACCCGATCCATGGCAACATGTTCGACACGATCGCCGGGGTGATCGAAGCCGGGCACGTCGCCTCGCCGGTGTCGCTGAAGCCATATTTCGAGGGGATCGAGGTCGGGCCGATCCGCGGCTTCGACTACCTGCTGAAGCTCTGGGACGCGGCGCCGAAGCGCCTCTCGGACGCGGTCGACTACGCGAAGATCGTGAAGGACACGGCGATCACGCGGTCGATCTATCTGATCTTCGAAGAAGAGATGGCCGATATCCTCCGCGGCAAGCCGGTCGCGGCGGCGAAGCGGCTGGACCGCGTCGAGACCCTGGTCAACGACCTCCGACCACCGCTTTCCACAGCCAGCGGGTTCGAAGGCTTCGGGAACGCGGCGGCGCGCGCCGTTGATATCGCGGCGAGGGCCTACCAGCGTGGCGGCGTGCTCGCAGGGCTATCGACCGGGTTGGCGCGCCTCGATGACGCTCTTGGAGGTCTGCACCGCTCCGACCTGGTCATCCTTGCGGGCGCGACTGGCATGGGAAAGAGCGCGCTCGCGATCAACATCTCGTATGCGGTTGCGCGGGGGCTGCTCGAGCGGCAATCGGCGGGAGAGAAGCCCGGCGCCGTGGCATTCTTCTCGCTGGAAATGCCGGCCGACCAGATTGCGCAGCGCATCCTCGCGGAGCACTCCCGGGTCTCGGGCTGGCGGCTTCGCAAGGGCTTCGTGAACGAGCTCGAGTTCTCAGCATTCGCGGATTCGGCGGCGACGCTGGGCTCATTGCCCATCGAGATCGATGCGAGCGCCGGCCTCACGATCGGGCAGCTGATGATGCGAGCGCGCGGCCTGAAAAAGCGGCGCGGGGTCGAGCTCGTCGTCGTCGACTACTTGCAGCTCCTCAAGGGCACCGATCGCCGGCGCGAGGGCAGCCGCGTCCAGGAGGTCGCCGAGATCACGGCCGGCCTGAAGATGCTGGCGAAGGAACTCGACGTACCAGTGATCGCTCTGTCGCAGGTCTCACGCGACATTGGGAAGCGCGAGGACAAGCGACCAATGCTCTCGGACCTGCGCGAGTCCGGCTCGATCGAGATGGATGCCGACGTCGTGCTCTTCACCTTCCGCGAGGAATACTACCTCAAGAAGGTCGAGCCGAAGCCAGGCACCGAAGCGCATGCGGAATGGGATGTCGCGATGGAGCGGGCCCACGGCCGCGCCGACATCATCATCGCAAAGAACCGGCACGGCCCAGAGGACACCATCAGGGTCGGCTTCGACGCCACACTTACGCAATTCAAGGATGAGACTCCCGAGGAGACGCTGCCGCCGACGCGGGAGAAGCGCGAGCGCCAGAAAAAGCTCACGCTGATTAAGGAAGCGACCGAAGCGTTCGGCATCCTACGGAGCCTAATGCGGTCCGCTTCGATTGAGAACGATGGCCACGTCGACAAGGTGGGGAAGGGCGCCAAGCTCGTCTCTTACACGCTTTGGCGAGAGAAATGCGCCGAGGTGCTGCTCGATAGCGATCGTATCGAGAAGGCCCCCGCCCTCATGGAGAAGATCATCAAGGATCTGCGAGCCCCCTCGAGCGGGCATCCGCCGCTTATCGGGCGGGCCGGGTCTTCCGAACATCCCTACGTCTGGATCATAGAGGCCAAGGACTGATGACCGAGACCAAGCTCACCCGCGAATTCTGGGCCGATCCGTCGCCGAACCGGAACGGCTGGATCGCACGGTTTCAGGCGCCCGGCATCGGCGTCCGGACGGTCGTGATCGAAGGCGTCGTCACCAAGGAGAACGGCAAGCCGGTCGCCGAGATCTTCCCGTCGAAGGTTGAGGCGGAGCTCGCGGCGGCTCGCGCGAAGGATCGCGCCGAGGACCGTGGCCGGCAGCCGCTGCCCCGCACCGCCAAGGTTTTTCGATCAACCGGCCAGGGCCGCAATCGCCGCGCCCGCGCCATCTGAGATTCCGCAGACCGCGGAATATCCCGGCCCATAGTGGCCCTAACGGAGAAGACCAGTGACCAAGAATGAATTGATCGCCGCGATCGCAGCCGAAGCGGGCGTGAAGAAGGCGGAAGCAGAAGCGTTCCTCGCTGCCCAGGCGCTCGTCGTTCGAGCCGCACTGAAGAGCGGCGACGACCTGACGATCCCCAATGTCGGCAAGCTCTCGGCCGCGAAGCGCGATGCCCGTGAGGCGCGCAACCCCTCGACCGGCGCCACGATCCAGGTCCCCGCCAAGACCGTGGTGAAGTTCAAGGTCGCCAAGGATCTCGCCGACGCCGTCGCCTGAGCCGGCGCGAGCGCGGAATACCCTCGGCCGGTGGCATTTTGCTGCCGGCCGTCGTCGCATCAGGAGGGCGGCATGGCCAAGCATCGGACCAAGGAAGAGATCGCGGCCGAGAAGCTCGCCAAGGAACTGGCGCGCGCTGAGCGCCTTGCCGCCCGCCAGTCAAAGTGCGCGAGCGTCTACAAGCTGCCGTGTTCGGGCGGCTGCACCATGGGCTGCAAGCGCGCCAGCACGGCGCGGAAGCTCGCCAAGGCGAAGAAGGCGAAGAGGGAGCGCGCCCGGAAGTCGCGCGAGGCGTCGCTTGCCAATGCTACGGCGGCGCAGACAGCCGCCCATGACGCCGAGATCGCCGCGATCCAGTTCGAGACGAAAGAGCGTCGGTCGAAGCTGCGCGATCTTGAGCGCTGGCAGGCGTCCGTGATGTACCTCTGTGGCTTCACGATCGAGCAGATCGACGCCGAGATCGGCGGCAACAAGCGCCGGGGGCCGATCAACCGGGTGGTGACGAACGGCAAGCTCGAGGCGGTTCGGAACAGTTCGCTGCGGGTGAGGCGCCTGGCTGAGCTCGCGGGGAAGCCGCCGCACGGGATGGATGGGTTCGCCATGTTCTGGGCCTCCCGGAGCGAGACGACCCGCGGGCTCCACCGGCAGCTACAGCACATCATGGAGATCAGGCCGGAGTTCCAGCCCCAGACCCAGAAACTGCGGGGTGGAGGGGAGCGGATGTGGAACCCGAACGCCTCGGCCCTGCATGCTGAGGCGAGCGCCGGCGGCATCGCGGAATACTGCCTGCAAGCCGGGGTATGGCTCTCCGTCCTGTTCGGCAGGATCGGCGCAGGTGGTGTCCGCGGCTTCGATCCGACGCGCGACCAAGTCGACGGCTCCAGTGGCGGCGGCGGCGCCGAGTCCTCGATCGACGCGCTCAAGGTCGAAACCATGGTCAAGGAGCACGTCCTCGCCGCCTTCCGGCCCGACGGGACAGCGGAGTGGAGGTGGCGCGTGCTCGACCATGTCGTGCGCCTGGACCAATCGCTGGCCGCGCTCGACCTGCCGGCGGCCCTCGGCTCGCCGGTGCGCTTCCTCAACGAGGCGCTGGAGGAGGTTGCCCTGTGCCGGAACATGGCGCCGGCCGGGATCAGATCGCGCCGGCCCGGCGGCGATCTCGATAAGGCTTATGCTGACGCGGAGCGCATCGAGCGCGAGGCAGTGCGCGGGGCTTATGTGCTGCGCCGCCGGCGGTCAAAGGTCGCCTAGCGGCACCTCGCTGGCTGTCTCGGCGAGGTGGTCGGCAGCCGCTCGGCTTCGGGTCAGCGCCCCGGGCACGGTCCAAGCGGCCAGCAGCAGCGCCAGCATGTCCGGAATATCCTCATCGCCCTTGCGCCACGCCACGACGCGGCTCAGCCGCACGCCGAGCAGCTCGGTCAGCGACGCATCGGTCAGGCCGAGCGCCTTCATCGCCTTTGTCATTTCCTCAGGCGAGAGCTTTCGGCGCTTCTGTCGGGCGTAGACTTCGCGGAGTGGACGGCTCAAGCGCGCGGCTCCTGGTAGCCCGGAAGATCGCGGCGATAGGTATTGACCTGGAACTTCATATTCTCCTGCTGCTTCTTGTGGTCGGCCGCCGTGACCTGCGCCGCGAGATCCCATAGCAGCAGCGCGACTGCTTCTGTCTCCAGCGGCGCGCCGGCCGGGGTCTTCATGATGCCGCGCAGCGCGTCCGCGATATGGCCCGCTCGGTCGGGATCATGGAGCACAGCCTGGCAATAGGCGTCGCACATCTCGACCGTCATCGGCTGCGGGTGAACGTCTCGGATTACCACGGTGTGGTGGGGCTTCACCGCGTCGACGGCGATCAGCGGGCCGCGCAGCCACGACAGCAGCCCGTCATTCTCGACGACGTGCACCGTCTTCTTCGTCAGCCATGCGTGCCGGCGCGCCTTGCCGAGCGCGACGAGTATCTGCTGCGGGGTGTAGGCGGTCATCTGGTCTCCTTTGCTTTCGGCTTCGGGATAGCCGCAGCCATGTAGGTGTCAGCGGCTTCAAGCGCGGCCTCGACCATCGGGCGGACGAAGTTGCGGATGTCGCGCCGCCATTCAGGGGACGAACTCTCCCAATGGAATTGACGCTTGCTCCGCGAATTCTCGTGGAAGGCGTGCGCGGCTGCCTCGACGGCCTGCTCCAAACGGGAAGTGGGCGGCGCGGGGCTTGGGCCGTCTGAGCCGCTGGCCAAATAGTTGATCGTGACCCCGAGCACGGGCGCCAGCCGTTCGAGCGTATCCAGCCGAGGGCTTGCTGAATTGCCGGCCAGTATGTCCTGTATCGCCGATCGGCTCAGGCCAGCCTCGACAGAGGCGCCCCCTGCGCTCTTCCCAGAATCGAGCAGGGCTATCCGTATCCGCTCAGCGACGCCGCTCACAGCAGTCTCGCTGCTTGCATAGGTGACCCCAATCGCATCGCAGAGCCGCTGCGCCACGTCTGCACTGGTAGCAATCGTGCCGCGCTCAATCCGCGAAAGCGTGCCTTGGGTGATGCCAACGCGGCTAGCCAGTTCTTGCTGGCCAAGGCCAGCCGCCTTTCGAGCGCGGCGGATGCGCTCACCGAAATCAGTCACATCAAGGCCCTCACTGAACGTGGTTGATGCTCTATCCGCTCGCGCTGCTGTGCAAGCGGCGGAATGCGGGGTCTAGGGCTCCCGCTCGATGAAGTCCGGAGCGTTGTGGCGCGCAACGGGCTGCTCCTCATCTCCGGTCGCAAAAATTATCGTGTCGCCTTCCGCGATCTCTCGCCGGGCTCGCTGATCCCATTTCGGGTGGATGAAGTCCGGCGGGCCGAAGACCCGCAGCGCATTCCACCATCGGTCATCGCGGAAGCCGACGAAGTGAAGCGCCGGGCGCGGCGTCTCACGCATAACGCGGCGCCGCCTTCGTCTCGCTCCGGCGCTCGTTTTCGGCCTGGAGGTCCCAAGCCTGCCAGAGCTTGTGGTTAGCCTCGGCGATGAGCTTGCCGACATCCTGGTCGAGCCGCTCGTCGTTCGCGATCCTGCTGAGCTGATCGGAGAGCGGGGAATAGACCGACCAGTGGAAGGGGTGCTTGCGCTTAGCCATGGGCTGCCACCTTGACCGCGCGCAGCCGGCCCTCCTGGTAGTCGGGGCCGGTCAACTCCCAATTGTTCGAGCAGTTGAGCATGTTCCGCACCTCGCGGCGCGCCTGTGCAGCGGTGCACCAGACCGGCACGGTGACGGTCAGCAGCATGGTGACGCGCTTGCGACGCTTAGCCATCGCGGGTCCTTTCGAGAGTGAGAAATCGGGGAGAGCGGGGAGTGGTGGGCTAGCCGGCGACGAAGCGGCGACGGAGCAAGGCGGCCATGTCGTCGCCAATGGCTCCCCTGCGGTGGGCCTCGTCGATCTGCTCAGACCGGGCGTCGGCGCCGAGCCCGGAGGTTGAGGCGCGAACCCAGCGCGCCCAGCCGAGGAATTCCAGCGCGAAGGCGAGGGACCGGTTCGGCATGGTCAGCCCTCCCTGATGATCGAGACGCGGAAACGCGCACCGCTGTTGGTGAAGACGATGAGGTTGCTGAGGTCCGACACATCGACGAGCGCGACATGGTCCACGGCCTCGACCGTGGCGGCGTCCTCGTCGAAGTCGTGAACCGCCATCGGCTGATCCTCGAGCCGGAGGCAGATCATCAAGCCGACGTCGAGCGTCTGCGGAATGAGGGGTATCGGGGAGGGCACCGTCAGCCCTCCGACGCTTCACGGGCCGCGCGCAGATCGCGGAGCAGCGTCGCAACTCCCTCCTGCTGCTCATCGTCCTCAAACCCGGAAACGAAAGCCTCGGCGCGCGCCAGCACGTCCGCGACGGAGGGGGCCGCAGCCGGCGCCGCCTCCTCGGTCCGTCCGGCGTCCGTGGTGTCCGTCTCCGGTTCTTCGACATAGGGAGGGAGCGTCGAGACATCGCCGACCGACAGAGCCTCGATGAGATCGGCCAGCGTCTTGCCGGCCGCTGCGTCGCGCCGAAGCTCGGCAAGCGATAGCAAAGGGCTGTCGCCGCCTTCGAATTCGAGCACGTTTTCCATGCCGGGCCGCCATGCATGGCCGCCGGCCTCGAACTCGCTACAGCTCGCCCAGGTCAGGACATAGGAGAGGCCGTTCTCGCGGCAGAAGTCTTCCACCTCGTCCGCGTTGCCGTAGTTGCGATAGCCTTCGGCGGAGAGACGGCCGGCTCGGTTGGTTTCGCAGCTGCCGAAATCCGCTTCGAGCATCTCGCGCAGGTCGATCCCGACTTCCGCCGAAGCATTGCCGCCGATGACGATTTCCACATAGACCGATTGACCCATGGTTCAGACCTTTCCAAGCAGGAGAGCGAGAAGAAGGGGGAAGCCGTGGCCGAAGGCGGCCAGGGCGAGCGCGCAGAGGGCCGCCAGCACTGCGCCGCGTAGGATGGCGAGCGAGGAATGCGGGGCAGGGCCAGGGAGATAGACGCGGCGGCTCATTGCGGCCGCCCGACGGGCTGGGGCGCCAGCGGCGCGTCCGCGAGATACCGGCGCAGCCTGCCGAGGTCGAAAAGCTCGTCGCAACGCGACGGCTGGAGCGTGTCGAGATAGGCGAGGCACTGCGCGCGGTGCGCTTCGGACACCGGCCGGCCATCGCCAGCCCGAAACCCGTACATGCACGCGCCGGGATCCGAGGAATGGAGATAGGAGCCCCATTCCGAAGCGATGGTGTAGGCCTTGGCCTTCGTGAGGCGCGAGAAACGCGTGAAACCGGCGGCGGGGGTGAGGGCGGGCGCGGTCATTCTGCCGCCCTCGCAAACATGTCGGACTGGCCAGCCGCTCGCGCGGCGCGCGCTTCGGTGAAGTCAGCCCGGACGATCTCGACCGTTGGCGAGACGCCGCGCCATCCGTCCTTGTGATAGTCGCAGTCGATGCCGCAGCTGTGCCCGAGATCGATTCCGGTCGCTCGCTGGAAATCCAGATACGCCGGCGCCTCGTCGCGTCGGTAGCTCGGCTGGCCGCTGTAGCGAAAGGGCGCCGACATCTGCGGAATGATGAAGGTGCCGTGATCCGCGACATCCGACGCAAGGTCGATAACGTGGTACTCGAAGGAGCGGCCCGAATAGCGGGGTGCGTTGCGGTTCTGGCGCTTGATCGCGCCGAACGGCGGATTGCTGATCGCGATATCGAACCGGCCAAGCTCAGGGGCGAGAAACGGCAGCTCGAACACGTCGGCGCAAATCCACCGGGCCTCCGGCAGGACCTTGCGGCCGACCGCGACATAGTCCGGGTTCTTCTCGATGCAGACAATCTCGCGGGGCGGGTCGCTCCAGCCGTTGCGCCAGTGGCAGGCGAGCGAGAGGTGGCCGATGCCGCCGCAAAGGTCGATGATGCGGCGGCCGTGAACCTCGATAGTAAAGTCTAGGGCCAGGTCCAGCGGCGTGAAGAACGCGCCGGCTATCGTGTTGACGTGGTTGGCATCCTCGCGCCAGTTGCGGAGCACGAATTCGCGCTCATCGTCGTTCAGCCGATCCTTGCGCAGCAGGTCCACGGCTTCGGCGTGCTGCCCGGCCTGCTCTTTCGTAAGCTTCGCCATGATCAGCGCACCGAAGCGATGGGGCGGCCCGCATCGTCCTTGTGAGCGATAAGGACGCGGCCGCCCTCGCAGGCGATGACGCCTTCGCCGGGATGGCAGGCCATGTAGGCGTTTGCCTCGTCATCGGTGGCGAAATCGGCCGTGACCGTGAACACACGGCCCATAGCCCGATAGGTGCGGGCGTCCGCGTTATAGGCGGGCGTCTGCGGAGCGGCAGGGGCCTCGTCGCCCTGAAGCGCCGAGACGACGCGCGAAACCGCGTAGCGGCCCCCGTTGTTGAGGTGGCGTTGCCATGCGCCCTCTGAAGGCGCCCAGCGGAAGCCCTCGCGCTTCAGCAGGTCGCGTGTGCTCGCCTCCGGCTTGCCCTCGAAAAAGAGCTGGATGCGCGCCGCGTCGCCATTCTCGACCACGCGGAGCCGCCCGGCCGTTGTGTTGTGCTCGCGCTCGACGTTGCCGCGCTCGCGGTTCCGCTCGATATTGGCGAGGCGGATTTCAAGCCGCTTGATTTCCGCCAGTTCCCCGGAGAGGGCATAGGCGGCAAAGCCGCGCCCCATCCACGATTGCGGCGGCACAACGCACCGCCGCGCTGTCGCCTCGCGCCAACCGGTCGCATCGACCACGGCTTGCACCATGGCTTCAACGTCGCCGCCTTTGACAGAGCGGATGGCGGCGTTTGCCGTCTTCATGGCGGCATGCGAGGCGCGGTGCCGCTCGATCTCAGCGCGGATCAAGTCCGGCGCGTCCGGGTTGTCCGCCCGGATCGGGCCGCCGGGCGCCCCGTGCGGGAAGGCGGTGCGCTCGACCGATTTGCGAGCCGCCGCGACATGCTCGCTGATCAGTCGGAAGGCGCTTTCGGCCGACCGTTGCCGCTTCTCGTTCTGCGCTACGGGGAAGCGCGCCGGGCCGACGACGAACCACGACATGCAGCGCGAATCCATCGCCCATGCCCGGCGCGTCAGCGAGACATGGCGCCCGGCGAAGCGCTCCAGTTCTGCGGCTTCGTCCAGCGCGCCGCCCTTGGCGACGATGGCCGCGACGTGGCCGGCGAAGCCGTTCAACCTCACGGCGAGGTCGTGCAACTCGATCCGGGCGCGGCGGTCCGGGAAATGAGAAAGGGCGGTCCAGTTGTTCTCAATCTGTTTGACGGAGAGCGCCAGCGAGAAGGCGCCAGCAGTGACGGCGAGCGCGTCGTTATCGAAAGCCGCAATGGTCATCGGGCAAAGCTCCAGGGTTCGCGCTCCAGCAATGGGCGAGCGCGTTGTGGTGGGGTGAAGTTCAGGAAGGGCGCGGGCGGCCAGGCGTCCGCGCTGTAGGGGTTAGGCCGCCGGGACCATCAGCCCCCAGTCGCCATAGAGGCGGACCGGCGCCGGCTCCTCGCCTTCGGCGAAGACATGGCGCGGCGCGACGACGCCAGCGATTGCGACTAGATCGTCCTCCCAGCGCATTTGCAGGGTGTCGTCATCGACGGATTCCCAGCCGGTCAACTCGCGCGCCGCTTCCTTCGCGGCCCGGCTGGCGAACACGACGCGAGCGCCGTTGCCGTAGGTCTGATGAAGGCCGATCACGCCTTGCAGGCGAGGGCCGTCCGGCCCCCAGTCTTCAAGCTCGCGTTCGGCAGTGTCGCGGCCGTGGATCAGGTAGAGTTCGAGGGCTGCGCCGGTCATGACCGCACCTCGCGCACGCTGCGGCCATAGTCGCGGATGGCGCGCATGTACCCCGCATAGTCCCGGGAGCGCCGGGCGTTGCCGACCCAGGCGACGACAGTAGAGGCGCGGCCTTGTCCGTAGAACCGGCCGCGCGGGCCGTCCGGGCCGGCGGTCACCCACTGGCCGACGGGAAGCGCCGCGCGCTCCGCGTCGGAAAGGGGCCAGATGTCGAGCGTCGGGCGAAAGCGGCTCATGCTGCCAGCTCCAAGGGCGCATAGGCCGTGCACCAGTGGCCGCCGATGACGTAGCCGCAATGGACGGTGCTGCCGTCCGCCTTGTCGCGGAACATCTTGGACACTCGGCCGCCGATCTGTCGGCGCAGGTCCGCGACGGTGCGGGCGTGCCAGCGGTTGCCGTATTGGTCGAGATACAGAATGGGTTTGCCGTTCATGGCGCGGTTTCCCGTTCGCGCCCCGCCGTGTAGCGGGCGCGTCGATTGATCGGATGAGGGGAAGGGCGCGGCGCTAAGGCCGCGCCGGGTCACATGCCAGCGAGGAAAGAGCGCTTGTCGCTGATGCGAGCGCGGCGCACCCGGCGACGATCCCGGCCTTCCGCGCGCTCGGCATAGTCGCCAGCGCCGGGAGTGGTGAAGGGGCGCGAGGCGAGCGGGAAACCGTTTTCGCTGGCGTTGGCGGAAAGCGAGATGCTGTTGCGCTTGATGATGGTCATTGTGGTTGCCTCACTGAGAGACGCCGCACCATTGCGGCCCTGAAGCGCTGGCGCTTCCCATTGCCGGACGCGCGGCCCGGCAAGGCGGAAGCGTCAGCAGCGGGCGCCGGTTTGGTAGGGGCTGCAAACGCCGAGGCGCAGGGCGCGGGCATGGCGCCGGGCCTTCGTCAGCGGGACCGCGCTCCAGCCCTGAAAAATGTGCAACGTGCGGTCGCGGGCGTAGAGCGTGACGTGAACCTGTCCGCGGTGCTCGCGGTCATAGACGCCCGGCATGCGGAAGTGGGCGACCAGCGTGTCACCGTCGAGGATATCGAAGAACTGCGAGTCGAGCGGCAGGCGCTGGCCGGGCTGTAGGTCTGCTAGGTCGAGCATGCGGGACATCGTCTTGTGCTCCTCAGAGCGCCGCACCATCGCGGCCCGTCGCCTCAGCGACAGACAAGAGAATAATATATTCGTCGCCTGCGTCAACTGGCTTGACGAAAAAAATAGTCATCATGCATCAAGGCAAGATTGCCATGGGCGAGAGTGCAGCGACAGGGCGCATCCTCCCGATAATCATGCATGGCTGCAAAATTGCGCTTGACGAAAATAGGCGTCGCGATTCATATGCGAATCAGATTGGCGAGCTGTCCCCGCACGGATGCACTGCGAGAAACGCCGCCAGAGCAAAGCCCGGTTCCAAGCGAGCCGGGCTTTCGCGTTTCGGGCTCCAAGTAGGGGTTTCGGTCCGCCGGCACTCGCCGGCTGCTCCCTCGGCACAAGGGCAGGCTCACCCGAACCCCGCCACGCAGGCGCGCATTCCGGAGGGCCGAGCGTCCGGGTGTAATCGGCGATGTCAGCCAGGTCTCGCCGTAGCCAGTCGAAGCCTAGAGCGAACAAGCCCGCTGTAAGGCGTCGGGGTGAAACGACGCAGGGCCGCCG
>Ga0209935_1003852_pt1 | contig 14746 bp, 23 predicted proteins | sample ThiBio_1000_plan_2_FD_183958 | JGI IMG/M metagenome (GOLD analysis project Ga0209935, IMG submission 183958) | Wastewater bioreactor microbial communities from Cape Town, South Africa - Thiocy_cont_1000_plan (SPAdes) | ecosystem: Engineered > Bioreactor > Thiocyanate-remediating >... | reverse complement strand
TTTGGGGGGGGGGGGGGGGGGGGGCGAAGTGAGTACATACGATTCTATGCGTCCGTCCCACCAGAAGGGTACGAGAATGAGGGTGATGCCCTTTTGTTCTGCGAGCTCAAGCTTCTTCCGATCCCTTTCCTTGTATATTTGTAAGGGCTGGGATGCATACTCCGGAGAGGACACATAATGATGTCGTTCCTACATGTTAGAACTGGTGAATCCCTGGTACCACATTAAGAATTGGGGGGGGGGGGGAACCTGAAATTCAAAGGCGAGAGATAACGATGGAATCCATGCATCCAATTCAAAGTAGTCGCCGCTGTCAAGGTTCACCAGTCCTGCTTCTTTGCGTGCGTTTCTAATAATCGTTTCCTCCTGTGATTTGCATTAGAGAGAGTTTTGCGTGTGTGTGAAAGAGGAGGCTTTGTTACAGGGAATAGTGAGGTCAGGCTCTTCTCGAGTCGGTTCTGTTGAGCGTATTTCCCTCGCAGGAGAAACACTTTCTCCCAAGCGAAGCCAGGATATTTCATCCCCAACAAATCCGACAGTTGCAGTTTGGTCACCCCATACGGGAATCCCACCTCTCGCAGGTCCGTCATCCCCACCGAATACCAGTCTTCTGGCTAACGAGCATTATGAGAGCGAATTAGAAGGGAGGGTGATGAGATTGAATCTGCACAAAAAAAGAGAAAATTGTACCTGTTGTATTCCAAGGCTCTTCTCAGCTCGCGTTAGTGCATCGATTAGATTAGATTTTCGTTGCCAATGCCGATGGGGAACCTTGCGAGAGTGAACGAAGAAAGAGTCCTGCCACTCATATTCCGGGTAGACAGCCTTTAGCGCTGATGGAAGAGAAGCATATTTGTTGAAGATAGTCTTTCCTCCCCGTTTGATCACGTCAGTGCGACGTACTCGATACCAATCTGACGGCTAATTTAAAATTAAAATCAAATAAAGATAGAAAAGGCATTGTTAACGTTTGGAGGTTCGCGTACTTGCGAGATTCCGAGCTGTTGGGCTAGCTCATTGAAAAATTGTCGCTGATTTGTATCTTCGGCCCAATACCCGCGTGCTGTAACATTAAAGCAGATTTTGTTATGGGCACAGTTATTGCAAATGTACGTGTTTAGAAACCTTTCTTTACTGAAACGGGCAGAGAACAATAGTACCGCCGCTGCGGCCACATGCTTGCTTCACCTCTTAACTAGTTCCAAGAAGAACCAGTGGCAGAAAGGTTGCGGAAGAGGCGGCAGAGGCGACATGGCGTACCCGTATCCGTTTACTTCAGCTTCTACAGGTCTTGGCAATCCTTCAAAGGCATCCCCGTATCCTCTCTATCCTTATCAGCATGGGCGGTGTTGCTGTGGTCAACCGCACGCTACCGCCTACATGCCATCGCCATTTCCTTTCGCATTCCTTCCTCCTTTTCCGCCTCCGCCTCCTACATCGCTACCCCATTGGGCTACCATGGCGCCACTCATGTACCCCCATCATCCACATTCCTATTTTCCTCCTCCGTCACAAAGCCAACTTAAGAAACGGAAACATAAGAACACATTGGAGGAAGAACAATCCTCGTCGTCAGGGGATGAAGATGAGGAACGGGAAGAAGGGGTAGAAGAAGCAAATGCCGAAGTAATAATGCTTGGCAGCCAACAACATAACGATTATCAAGATGATGAATCGAAAGCCGAGGACGAAGAGGGGCAAGAGGCGGAGGAAGAAGACGGGAACATGCTGGTGATGTCGGAGGAGGCATTGGTATTCTTTGCGAATGCGGACAGAAAAAGAGAGGAGGTGGTTAAAAAGAAGATGGAGGAGAGGGAGGACCTAAAGCGACAACAAGAACAGAGCGAGGAGGTTCTGTGGCGCGAAAGCCGCCGCAGGGGAGGACGAGGGCGATTCTCGGCAGAGGAGAGGAAGCTGTTTGGATACCCTTCGCTCCCGTCCGCCGAGAGGCTGGCCATCCTTCAACAGAAGGTCAACAGCCACTTCGAGGGCCAATGCGAGTCTAAGAATCCTGTCCTTTGGCCACATACACCCATCAGAATGTGAGTTAAGAAAGAAAAGAGAAGGGAAGGGGAGGGGGGGGGTGTTTTATGAGAACCAACCGAAGGTAGAAGAAGTATTAGGGCGTTGCGAAATACTTTCGTGGGCCTGAGCTTTCTGGTTGCGTATTGTGTGAATGAATTCGTTTCCTGTATTGGCCCCGACTTTTTGACAACGCGATTATGTGCTGTTTCGCAGAATAGTCTGATTGCCATGTGATAAATACAAGAGCCCGCTGCGGGCTTTCGTTATTCTAAGCTTTCTTCATCAGAAAGACTAGAAGCCTCTTCTCCTCCTTCATACGATGTCTACTTATGGGGTTGGTTGGTGGGCGTGGTTGTCGCAAGAAGAGGAGGAAATCAAAAGGCGAAGGCCATTAACATGGTCTTTCCTGAAACGAGTCATCGATATGGCGGTACCTTTCTACTCCCGGATAGGCCTTCTGCTGTCCCTCATGGTCGCATCTTCGATTTTCTCGCTTCTGCAACCCCTGCTCTTCAGTTCCATGATTGATGATCTTTTCGGATACTCGAGAGCGGGCGAAACTAACCAAGAGGACAATGTTTGGCGGATGCATGTGCTGGGTATGCAGAGCCTTCTTCTCGCTGTAGTTCAGTCCGCTGTATCTTTATTCAAATCACGGATTAGCACGCAAATATCTGAAGGTTTGTTCACTTTTCCCCTATCCCGTTGCTTAAATTTCTATTTCTATCTAGGCTTGATACTCGATTTACAATGCAAAGTCTTTGGGCACTTCCAGAAGGTACACCCCTTCAATCCCGCTGCACCAGTATACTGAACTAACAAACTTCAATCTGTCTAGATGTCCTTACACTTTTATGTGAAGACAAAGAGCGGCGAGATTACGTCCCGCTTGTACACTGACAGTTGGAAGGCGCAGACCTTCATAAGCGATATTTGTATCAGCTTCGTCAGCGATTCTATCCTCCTCCTATTCACTTTTGGTACATCCTATGCTTTAATCTTTTATTTTAAGTATGCTAACTCCCGCATCAAACCAACAGGGTTAATGATTCAAACAGAATGGAGACTCACTGTGCTAGCATTCCTTTTGGCTCCGCTGTGTTATTTCCCTGCGCTCACTGTGGGAAAGCGTCTGCGTATTTTGACCAAGCAGGAGATGGCGGAGAATGCCGAAATCCATTCCATCATCACCGAAAACCTCGGCGTCGATGGTGCTCTCCTCGTCAAGATATTCGGAAGACAAGACCTGCTATTCAATAGATTCAAGTACCTATTCACACCACATCCTTCTCCTCTCTCTCATTTGAATTTCTCACCTCCCCTCCCCTTCTCACAGGAAGCATATGGAAGATTGTAAAGTACTCTCAATGGAAAAGGCCTTTCAGAATGAGTTGTTTTATCTTCTTCTTGCATCAGTCACAACCCTAGGCACAGTTGGCGTGAAATGGGTAAGAAAATTTGAGTAGATAAACGTAAAGCAACGTATTAATATATTCAAAACAGGCCGGAGGGTATATGGTGCTCTTTGGCAACATCACTCCAGGCACCCTGGTGGCATTCACCTTCTATCTTACCTTCCTCTATGCACCGATGATGAGCCTCAGCAATATTCCGGTGAGGATGACCCAATCGCTGGTGGGGTTCGAGCGGGTGTTTGAGGTGTTGGATCTGGATGTGGACATCAAGGAGAGCGAAAATGCGATCACCCTAAATGCCGATGAGGTGAAAGGATTGGTGGAATATCGCGGGGTGTCATTCAGCTACGACGAATTGGATAAAAAGAAGGAGGGCTTCATCCCCGAAGTGAAACGATTTTGGGATTGGAAGCCCAAACGAGGGAAAGAAAAGGATGCAGAGGAGAAGCAGAGAGAGGAAGAAGAGAAGCAGAAGAAGGACTCTCGGTATGCTTTGACCGATATCACCTTCACTATCAAGCCCGGTCAGCTGGTATATCCCTTAACCCTCCTCCTCTTTTCTCATAAGAAGGTTTTTGGAATAACTCATTTCCCTCTCTCTCAGGTTGCCTTGGTTGGTGCCTCTGGGTCAGGCAAGACAACTACGTCGCAGCTATTGCCAAGATTGTACGACCCATTACTAGGACAGATTCTAATTGATGGTAACTCCCTCGCCCCCTTCCCACAAAACAACAATCAGCTCACTAACACTCATAATGAAAAGGATATGACTTGAAATCGCTTAAATTAAAGAGTGTGGCTGATGTGGTGGGTGTGGTGACGCAGGACACATTCTTGTTCTACGATACCATTCGTGCCAACATCATGTATGCCAAGCCTGATGCCACCGAAGAAGAATTGATCGAGGCAACGCGGAATGCCAATCTGCATGAGTTCATTGCGTCGTTGCCTGATGGATATGACACTGTTGTTGGTAGGATAATCCCCTGAATTCTCCCCCCTAAAACATACCTTCTCATTCTTTTCATCAACTAAAGGTGAAAGAGGCCATCGATTGAGTGGAGGGGAAAGACAGAGGGTGGCGATTGCGCGAGTGTTCCTGAAGAATCCTAGGATAATGGTGCTAGATGAGGCCACCTCCAGTTTGGATTCGATATCAGAGGCTCTCATCCAAGAAGCCTTTGCTAAAGCGATGAAAAGCCGCAGTTCGTTAGGTAAATCACTTTGTTAGTTGCTCCCTTCTTCACAATTTTGTAACCCTTCCTTTCAATACAGTTATTGCGCATCGGCTGTCCACCATCCTGCAGGCTGATGTGATTGTAGTCTTGGATCAAGGAAAGGTGGTGGAGATTGGTACGCATGACAAACTATTGCGGCTGGGTGGGAAATATCAGGCCCTCTATGAGACGCAGTTCAAGAGTGCCCTTAAATGAACATATATTTATTTAGTTTGTACATAAATATAATTATAAATACTGTTTTTTATCCCTCAGCTCCTTTTCTTTTGGAGGTATTGTTCTTTCGTGCTGCATGAAAGGGGACTGTAAGTGGACAGAGGAGAAAGGAGAGGTAGTTGTACCTTGGAAGGGAAAAGTAAGCTCAGGGAAGGTATCGATCAACGCTCGCTTGATACTACCGCCATAGATAGCAAGAACGCCTGCTCCCTGCGATGAATTGGCGAGTCAGAACAAGATAAAAGGTAGAGTTAGACCATTACCTTTTTTTCAAGTATTTGTGTATTGGTGATCGATTTCCAACTGTCAGGTTGGAGAGGATCGAATCCCATCTTTTCTGCAACACCGAAAAAGAAGTTCCTCCTGTTGGTGTTGTTATTCCAGAAGCCCTTGGGTTTGTGTTTCTTTTTTCTGATGGAAGGAGATCCTAATAAAAACGAACATCTCAGAGAAACAGTATTCAGAAAGGCGGCTTACTTACCTATTCGGGTGGGTTGCTGTTCTTTCCAATTTTGGACTATGATGTCCCAAGTGAGGTCCGGTCGCAGGCGATGGAGGGTGGCCAGCTTGGGTTTTTTGGTGCTCAACAAGAAGCCACGGTGTTTGAATGTGACAATATCCCCACTCTGGGGGTTCCATCGCTTCACAAATTCTGTTGTGCCAGCAGCTGCCGTGAAGAGAATACCATTGGGCCTGAAAATACGTCGTAAATTAGAGAGGGCGATATACAGAAATATGTTACGTACAGCTTGCATTCCCATTGGTAGGCACCCAACGGGCGGACTAGCATGGCTTCAGAATCTCTAAAGTTCTGTGTGTACACAACGCGTAAGAAACCGTAGGATAAATAAACACATACCTTATGCTTCAGATACCCAGAGGATCGTCCTGGTTGATAGATTGAAGAAGGATCTCGGAGTATGATCCCTTCTCCGCCTGTGTCTATGATGTCTTGAAAGACTCGATCAAGGTGTGCTGAATCCTTGCACACTTGCTTAGGTGCTACCTCCAAGAAGCTGCTTGATTGATTACTATTACTGAGCCTTGCTTCTGTATTTGATATTGTTAGAACTGGAAGGGAGGAGAGAGTGGGGGGGGGGGGTAGATGAGGGTGGAACGGTATGTTACGTAGTTCGTTGTATCGCGCTTCGTAAGTCCCTCTGTGTGTAGGAATGTCGAATACCATGTACTTGAATTTGGTCCAGTCGATTTCAGATACATCCGCTCTATTTGCTATCCGAGACGCCTCATGAAAGGTGTCTCTTCCGAACCTTTAGAGGTGGGGAGCATAAGGAGGAAAAAATGAATACAAAGAACCCAAACGGGATAAATATACCATAATTCTCCATCCAGAAATACGTCGTCGGGCATCGAAGCCAATACATCATGCGGAAAGACATCGAATCGATTCCCCAGTCTGGAATAGAATGCCTTCTTTTCGGGGTTCCAGAATGCTCTCACCCCATCATATTTCTCAAATATCCACCTGCCATATTGTTGGGGGAGGGGGAAGGGGGTTGAGAAATACAAAGATGTATGGGATAAATGAGGGGTAGTGCAGATGGGAAAAGTTACCAGTCCTTGGGGTCGGTATTCATGCGGGTGAGAAAGCATGCTGTAGTAGGCTGTCCTATTCCCTCTATATGGGGGCTTTGTTGCGCTAAGAAGTTTGGTGGCATGTGTTCTGGTATGGGGTCCTCGAGTCCTGTGTCCACTCCAACAAGGAGGTCAGGCCGCATCTTTTGGATGGAGGCTATCAAGCTTGTATTGTGTTGGAAATAGAAATTATTATTTAGGAAAGGAGGTAACTAACAAAAAGACTCTCATACCTCTGAGCCTTGTTATTCCACCAACAGGGGACAACGATGAGGGTTATCCCTTTCTCCTTTGCCATCTTTTGTTTGATGGCGTCTCTCTCCTGAAAGCTGCTGAGGGGTTGGAAGGCATATTCTGAACTAGTATAGTGATGCCGTTCCTAAAACAAATAAATGTTAAACTTAATATCTCAGGCGAGAAAGAGAAAGAGAGAGCGAGAGATAGAATAAGCGATTATTCTGCTTACTACCTGGTATTCGAATGCTAGTCGCAGTGAGGGGATGAATATATCCAGCTCCAAATAGTCTCCTGTGTCGGGATTCACGATTCCGACTTCTTTTCTTACGTTTATCAGGATCTCCTCAGCCTAGAGATATATGTGTGAGAGAGTGAGAGAAAAATTCAAGCGAGATGGATAAAACGCAACTGGGAATAATGCTTTCACTGCTTTTTCTAATCGATTCTGCTGGGCGTATTTGCCACGTAATAAATAGGCCTTCTCGAAGGAGTGATTGGGGTATCTCTCCTCCAACAATTGCAACAGCTTCATCCTGTTGACGTGCAACGGGAATCCTACCTCCTGTAACTCTGAGAGCGTTATTCCATACCAGTCCTCAGGCTGATGCAGTTATGAGTACTCCACACAACACACACACACACACACACACACACACACACACACACACACACACACACACACACACACACACACACCTGTTTAATACCAAGTTGTTGTTCTGCATGTGTGAGGGCTGTGTGTAGGTTGCCGTTGCTGTTCCAATGGCCGGGAGGGGCTCGTCCAAGTTGAATGAATTGGTTTCTATCCCAAGGATGATCAGGATAAATTGTCTGCAGTGCGTCTCCCAGGGAAGAGTACTGGCTGAAGAGTCGTGCCCCTCCTCTCTGTTTTACTTCTCTCCGGCTTACCCCGTACCAATCAGAATACTAATTTTGCATGAGAATCAAAAATTATTGTGCATTGTGTATACCTCTCTTATGTTTAAGCTATGAGCGAGTTGGTCGAGAAAACCTCGTTGGTTTTGCAAGTCCTCCCAAAATCCTCTTACACGCGCTGTGAAAAGTTTAAACAATCGCTCATTATCTATGAAATTTTTTTACCTCTATGCATAGGAATCGTGTCTGTAGAGTAGGCCAGGACATCAGGGCCACGGCGAAGAGAGTAGCACGTAGTACCAGACCTCCCAACTGGCGAGCTCAGAGCCACAGGCCCAGTTCTCCGCATCGTGGTAGGAAAAAACAGTGGGCGTCTGATTCTAGGAATTTGTATTTATTAGCAGCAAGCAGAAGTCGTCTCGCCGGTGGAAAACACGCAGCACGGGTTGGGGTCGGAACGAGAGTCGGTGATACGGTGCAAATTAGAGCCGTGATGATCCAGGAGGAGGAATCCTAGGTGGCTAATCTTCCTGGAAGATTGGATTGACTGTTTTGGAAGGTGCACCGAACCCAAAATCGAAACGAAACCGGTTTAAAAAGGAAAGGGAAAACGCGAGCAACGCTGCTCTCTGTTGTGACTAGAGCCACGCGAACGCCCCTAAGTGGACCTTAATAATGGATCACAGCGGTGAGGCTCATTTCGAAGATGAAGACCTCATCACTGACATCCAAAACGCCCGACTGGTGGGTTTTTCTTTATCAATCGCGCATCGCGCTCTCGACTGTTCTCAAGAACACGTTCTCTAACGACCAATTTTGCACTGTAGGCACTCCATCAGACTCAGGGACTCTGCAAACAGCTGATGGACTTCATGGTGGCAGTCGAAAACGGCAGCATCTTTGCCGAGAGTTCACCGACGAGAGGAAATCTGCTTGTAGAGCCCGACGACAAGCTGCTCTGTAAGTGATTACCGCCTGTTATTAGTTACCTCCCTCACTAAATTCTTTAATTGTAAGTGAAATGGATGACTCGGATTGTAGGACTCACTGCGTTTATGAGTGATCTCAAAGAAGATCTGGTACTTCATTCATTCATTGATCTTGGTTCGCGCGCGTGTATCTAAACAAACAACTTGTTGAAGGTTCTTGCGGCCAATCAAATCGTATCTTCGTTGAAGGCTGTGGAGGTGGACACCAATGAATCGCAAGCCCTCTATGATGAGTGTAAACCCACTGCCGAAAAGTTTCGGGCTGCCAGACGCAAGGTAATTTAAAATGATCGTAACCAAATCTTTTATTCTCATTAATCGATGATGAACAAATTTGTTAGCTGGTCATGGCGAAAGAAGCCCGCAAGGGTGTTAATATGGTGAAACTGATTGCGGTATGTGTACCAATATTTACTTTAACAAATTCGTCTAAATCCCCCTTCTGTAATAGGCTGAAGAGAAAAAGGATAAAACTCGAGCTAAAGCAGAGGAGGCTCTCCATAGATTGACTGAAAGCGATGCCATGGCAAAGAGAGTGATATGGCAGGCTATTCAAAGGATCACCATCGCCTATCGAAATTTTTTCAGGACAGCGCTTGGCCAGCTCGATAGATGGGCGGAGGATCCATCCTTCTCCGCCATCCAGAATACCACAGAAAACACCCCGCCTCCTGCCGTTCAGGTACCAGTCCCTCTGCCTAATGCTTGGGGGTGTGCTTATTTTTTTTTTGTGTGATAGGAAGTAAAACTTGGGATTTGCAGAAGTCCCAATACACAACCGCACATCAGTGTAACGAGCGCCCCTAGAAGATTTATGAAGGTGTGCTTGTTGTCCTCCGCCACTTTTGCACTTATGAACTCATATGATTGCGATAAAATAGCAAGCACAGAAGGCATCATTCGAAGTGGAGAAATTGTGTCGTACCGGCAACAAGACGCGGAAGGTGTTTGATGTGGATCTAAGAAATGCTGTTATCAGGGCATACAACCCCAACACACAACACGCTACCACTATCGAGGCTTCCTCGTTATTGCAGGTACATTCATAGTACTTTATTCAACACACAGTCATCTTACACACCTTATCAATATTAGGTTGTCCGCCAATCGGATCCAAAGAAGCTCAAGTATTTTAGTCTGAAGAAGAAAAAAGCGGAACGCTTGGCATTCCTATCGAAGTCTGACAGAGAGCGATTCTACGAAGGTATTAACTTTTATTATTATTAAAATGGATAGATGTATAGATGCTCACTCCTGCGTTTCCTTTTTCCCCATTCAGCAACCTGGGCAATTCGACGGCCTACTACCTATGTATGTATACCATATTTTATTTCTAACAAGATTGCTGACTCGTTCATATCCATATCCAGTACCAGGATACAGAGAAGATCAGCGTATTCGTGAGCACCTGGAATCTAGGTATATTTTCTTCAGAGCCTTTCTCCCCCCTTTTTTTGATACGCTATTCAATAATAGGAAATGCCGCGCCCGCTAATGATCTTTCAGCGTGGTTGGTACCAGGACATGATGTATACGCCATTGCCTCTCAGGTAAACAAAAGAGTCTCTTCTTTGCTTTTCTCAACGCAATTACTAAGAGTCTGTTGTTTAACATAAACTAGGAATGCGACTACACAAGCAGGGCCGAGTATGCAAATTGCGAAAGTGATTGGTTTGGTACCATTCAGGTGCTCACCCGTTCACGCCCTCTCCCTCTTTGTACCTTTAACTAATATCTTACACGATACAGAAACTTTTACCCGATACAATCACGATCGGTATGAATACCACCTTCCCTTTCCTTGCCTGTTATTTGTTAATGTACTTCTTCGTCTCTCGCAGCGACACTTTCCTTGTTGCAAATGCGAATAATCGTGCTGGTGAAATCGTGTCATTGTTATAAGATTATGCATGTGAGGAAGGGATCCAAGGCTACTGGCGTGGGGAATGTAATAGGCAATAAGGGTAAACTCCAATCCAAACACCCAGTTTTTTAATGTCCACTATTTTTAGGTGCGGTGGGTGTAACCTTTAATTTCAACGAAACCACCATGTGTTTCATTGGGTACGATAACCGATTTCTCTTTTCTAAGTAATGAGGTGCGCTGATCTCACCGTCGTTGTATATCAGTGCACATTTGGCGGCAGGAGAAACGAAAAGCAGCCAGCGGAATGCTAGTTATGAGGACATAGTCAATCTGTTGAAGATAAACAGGGAACCATTTGACGTGCTGAATAGCAATCATGTGTTGTATTGGATGGGTAACATGATAGTCCCCGTACAACCCAGCAACATTAACTTCTTTTTCCTTCCCTCCCTAATCTCAGGTGATCTTAATTATCGTGTGTCGTTGGGGTATGCATCGCTATTGTTTATATAAAAATAAATAGTTAACAAAATATTATCTAGGAGGGAAGAGGTGATCGCGATGTTGGGGAAGGCGGATGTGAACGAGTTGATGAAGGGAGATCAAACGAATAACATCCAAGAGCTATTGCGCAAGGATCAGTTGTTCAAAGAACAAAAGGAAGGACGCTGCTTCGTGGGATTCTCGGAGGCCCCGATAAAGTTCCTGCCCACCTATAGATTCAATAGAGGAGACAGAACGTTCTCGGAAGAGGTACAAGTTGTGATATATTCTTATAATTATCATATTGACTTGGTATCTCTTCTCTCTCTCTCTCTCTCTCTCTCTCTCTCTCTCTCTCTCTCTCTCATTCATTTTGTAGAAAAATCGAACGCCGTCGTACTGTGATCGCATATTGTATAGACATGTAGCTGGTACTCAGGTGGATTGTAAAGTGTACAACAGTGTCACCACCCTGTGTAGCAGGTACCTTCACACCACATACAACAACAGCAACAGCAACAATCACTAATCTAATGGCATTGTTCTCACACTCGCAGTGATCACTCTCCCGTGTTTGGAATATTTGATGTCGCGACGCATTTGCCCAAGAACTTCTTGGGTACTGAGGAGGGTGTGGCTCAGTTGGTGCTGCAGACACTCCAGCTCATCTGCGCCGGTGCTGCTCGCGCAGCCAATAATATCGTTCTCGAGTTCAGGGGATCTTTCCTCACCACCGACACACATTCCTCGGAAATCGCCACTCGTGTAAGTTGTTTATTTTTATTCCTGTTAATTTATATTTATTTTTTGTTTTTTGTACCCAGAATCTGTCCTCTTCGACGGATTGCTTTTGGTGGAATCGCGTTGAACTGCAGTCGTTTCAAGGACAAACTGATTGGCTGGTAGGAATTGATCTATCCCTCTCGTACTGTGATATTCACAAATCCCATCTCATAGGAACGTCAGGAGCTGTGGGTAATCGCAAGGGACAAGGACTCCAATCACAGAATAGGTAGGTTACTCAGTTCTCTTATTACCATTCATGGATATCTTTCTTACATCGTATTCTTTTTAGGACAAGCAACCATATCATTAGCTGGAGCAAGTGAGTATTCCTTTTTATATATTTTCTCAGCCTATAAGGAGACTCATTCGCTATTTTCTTTCCCTTCCAGGCAATACTCCTGTCCTATTCAAGGTCAGGATGGATGAAGGAGGTATTGCTACTGGGGATCTGACAGGATCTGTGCAGATCATATATTCGGCAGAAAAGGTAAAAACAAAGATTACCAAAGAACAAAACTAATACGTAGTTTTTTGTTTTATCATAGAAAAAGGATTCAGATGGGAGTGTGCGCTCAGGATGGCTGACCAAGGAAGGATACAAAAGACGAAATTGGAAGCGAAGGGTAGGCAGAATTACGTACTTTTATGCGTGTATTATATCTAACACAGACAAAAAAAAAACCAACACAATTCAGTGGTTTGTGCTATCGCAAGACAAGTTGTCCTATTATCACGACCCCTTGGTAACCTCTTATTTTTAAAACGTGGTCTATGAGTTTTGATAAAATAAAAATAAAATATAGGCGCCCTCTCCAAAAGCTTTGAAGGTGCTGAACCTGACGGGAGCCAAAGTGAGGAAGGTGGACCATCCTACCAAGTCCAACTGCTTCGAGCTATCGCTGCCCAAGAGAGTTCTGTTCATTTGTGCCGACAATCCCGAGGGTGTGCAACTATGGATAGATGACCTCAGCAAGAGCATCGCAAACTGCAGTAACGGTCCGAGTGCCCTGAACGCTTCGGCAGGTGGCATGCTGGACATAGACATGGAGGCGTCGTCAATCGGCATCTCCAGTTTGAGTGCGGTTGCGGCCACCGCACTTTGTGTGGGTGCCACCAGGGCCGCGGTTAGCGGCAAGAGGGGAGGGCAGCCAGGATTGATGCCCTATTCGCCTCGAGGTGCCAACCGAGGGAGCCATGATGCTCAGGTGCAGAACAATCCTTTCTTCGGCTGCAATGAAGGAACCTGAGCTTCAGTCTTTGTCAAGTTATTTTAATCTGCATTCTTGCCCCTTTTTATGCCCCCTACCTTGTTGCCATTTTCTGTTTTTGTATTTCCAAGGCGGCGATTCCTGTAAAAAAGTAATACCCGAGATAGAGATAACAACAAAGTAACAGATGGAGGAAGGGGCTGGAGGTGATCGACAGGAAGGGCCCTGTAAGCTTCACCAACATAATATAAGATGTAACTCTCATGCTCTTTCTCGACAGTCTTGAAGGAGGTGTACAAAGTGAGTGTCCCAGCAGAAGGATGGTTTGGCAAAGGAAACCTCATCCAGCATACCATTTACCTCCCTTCTGAACCCGCTCTGCTGGCAGTGGTAATGTTATTGCGTCAACAACTTTCATCGAAGTTCGTAATCACATGGTTAACATAACCAATAGGGCAAATCGCTCAACTTGTGGCACTTGGGATCGCCAACGAGTAGTCCTCAAGAAAAAGCTGGTGGTCCTACGTTATCTCACATGTGAGCTTTTCATCATACCTTCTTAATCTCTTTTCGTTTGCCAACATCCTATTTAGGTTGGCTGCTGAGGGGCAGCACCTAGCCTATGATAGTCAGCGGCGGTCAATTTTTGTTGCCTCCTCACGGGGGATGGTGCAGGTGAGTGCGATTTTTTATTCTTCCAGTTAGTAGCTTAAGGGTGTGGCATTTCCTCCCTTGATCAGATGTTCAACTTGAGTGCAGATTGCACGCAAGTTAAAGAGTATCCCCCACTGACCTTCGATAAGGAACGCGCTATCCCGTGTCTAGGTATAGTACCCTATCATGCCTCCCCACAGTTGCTAGTAGTGCGATCCCATCTTACTCGTCATATAAAATATATAGCTGTATTTTATAACAAGGCGAGTGACTATGTATTGTGTGTACGAATCGATGCCACCTTGTTGCTTTTCGATTTTAGTATCTATGAGAAGAGGGAGCAACATCTTGTCGGATTTCAGGGACACATCGCCAGCATCGCGTGAGTCATACTCCCACCATTAGAGTAAAAGAGAAGTCCTTATCAATCTGTGTAGATATGATGATGAACATCACCGACTCTTTCTTGGATCGTATAATGGCATTGTAACTGTTTTCGATATTGCTGGACGGAAGCTTGCTACCTTCAAGGGTCACGCAGGTATTTGGTTCTATCTGATTGAAAAATATTTGTGTTAATCGGGCTGCTTGCTTGCCTTTTTATAGGTTCTGTGAAGACGTTAGCATACGACCCTCGAGTGAACAACCTGTATTCTGGTATGTTAAAACTTTGGTAGAGTAGGCTCACTCTTTCGTTTTCAATATTTTCAGGAGGATTCGATAATACAGTACGCACATGGTTGGTCATCCCTGGTTGGGTAAGATGAATACTTTATTCTAGTGTGCTCACACTAACATAAACATAAAGGAAGAGGATGGGGAACAGACAGCAGAGACCTCCAGGATAGACCCCAAGGAAAATCGGAGTGCTGCCGATATCATCTCGGCGATTGCCCTGACCCCCGATTCAAGCAAAGTGTTCGTGTCCTGCGGGAAGAAGATATTCCTTTTCAACAGCCATCCCGACAATATAATTAACCTATCCGATGGTTCCGAGGGAAGTCGGTATTTACCCATAGGTAAAGTAATTCTCTCTCTCTCTCTCTCTCTCTCGAGACCCGCTGTTGGTGCAGTGGTTCCAATTGCTGCACCACCAGCGGGGCGCCGGTTCGATTCCCTGTGGGGAAAGGACGGCGTTGGGATTTATGGTTACACA
>Ga0209935_1003850_pt1 | contig 14753 bp, 15 predicted proteins | sample ThiBio_1000_plan_2_FD_183958 | JGI IMG/M metagenome (GOLD analysis project Ga0209935, IMG submission 183958) | Wastewater bioreactor microbial communities from Cape Town, South Africa - Thiocy_cont_1000_plan (SPAdes) | ecosystem: Engineered > Bioreactor > Thiocyanate-remediating >... | reverse complement strand
ATTCGGACTCCCTGACCTCGATTACCCAAGGTCCGACCAAGTTTCCATCACCATTGGTCACTATAAGCGACTTCTAAAACCGATGTTCTTTTGACCCCAAATGCAAACAAACACACACACACACACACAACCTATTTTTTTTCATATGACCCTCCTTACAGTCGAGGGAATATATACGTATATACCATTTAGTCTTCTTTTTTTTTTATTAAAATAAGAAACAAAATCTACAATCGAAAGATTTAATCTTTCGAGTTAAAAGCGATCAAATCACCAACAAGATCATGATGGATTTTGTCATCAGTTGGTGCTAGAAGAATATAAAAATGCAATTTAATTATAATCAAATTTACAAATTGATATATACCTGTTGTACGACTATATTCATCCAATGGGTTGACCGATGTCAATTCAGTACTATCGTCTTCATCTTCAAATACCATAGTTTCTGCTAACCGTTTGAATTCTTTGAATTCGTTATAACCGAAAGCAATTTTGTCAATACGACTACACTTTGTCGTACGTTCACCAAGGGCATATTTCTTAGCATATCGATATTGAATAAAGACGCGAAATTCTTTGTCTAGTCTCAATTCATCGAAAACGAGATAAATATATAACCAGTCGTTATCCGGCTTTTCGTATGAGCCATTTAAGTAACGAAATTGGCACTGATTTTTATCATAAATGTATCCATTCAATTTTATACAATTGAATCTATCATTTAAATAATTTAATTTATCTTCCGTGGAAACAAGATTTGTTGATGAATGTTGGTTGTTTGCAAAGCTTTCAATACTATCATTGTTGTACGGAATTTGTGTTATAGTGTTTTGAATTTTACTATCCATGAATTGGACGCATTCAATTAATGATAATGAATTCGTTAACTTGTGTTTATTTCTGTAATTTAAAAAGAAGATCTTTAAGAGTACTCATTAGCATTTGTTTACCTCATCGCGGATGATTCCTTCAATTATTTAAAAAAAATTAACCTGAAACTGCTAAAATCAAAATATTTTGCTAATAATTTCCCCTGAAGCGACCATATCTTCGATTCTTCGACTCTATTCAGTTCCGAAAGGTGCAAAAATCCTATACTCATTAGGTAGGATAGGTGACACTAGTTTACGATCTTAAACAAAAGAATATTTGTATTTGTATTTTTCGATTACAACATAAAAGAAGAAGGAGAAGTAAAGAGTTGTTAATAGTTAGTTATTTTGTCGTCGAAAAATCGCTCCTGTCAATGTATTATATAACTATAAAAGTAATAAATGCATCAGATTCATTGTAACATCAAATCCGCCGAGAAAAAAATTAATTTCTGATATTACAATGGCACATATATAATTAAAACTATAATTACAGATTCAGATTTGTCTTCTAAATAAAGAGACCGTAGTGTCCTCAACAGTAAGTAACACAGATGACGCTTTGAAACGAAATGCTTGAGAATGAGAACTATTGAGGCGTGTCGTATAGTCGAGAAAACGTTGATTTCATATTGATATAAAACACGTAAAATGAAAGATTCAGTGAAAAATGTTGCATCAACAACTGACGAAGAAATGGAACCATTACCTACACAACCCAATGGAACTGGATTGGCACAAACTCCAACTTATCTACAGTATTTCGATCGATTATTGATTGGTATTGAACCACGATGGAGAAATTGGATTATACGTAGTATATTCACGTTTGTTATGATTGGTTCTTTTATTCGAGTACTTTCAATGGGACAATTGGCTCTTTCTGTAACCATATTTTCTATACAAATCAAATGTTTTCAAGAGATTATCACTATTGGTTATGTAGTTTATAAATCGGACAATTTACCATGGTTTCGAACATTATCTTGGTATTTTCTGTTCGCCTCAAATTATTGTCTTCATGGCGAAAAATTGATCTATCATTTTGCTTTTCTATTAAATCAACAAAATTTCCTTCAACCATTAGTTACCTATCATCGAATGATTGCCTTTCTTCTCTATATAAGTGGTTTTGTTGCATTTGTTTTAAGTTTAAAGAAAACTTATTATCTCAAACAATTCACTCTTTTCGGTTACACACATCTTGCTCTCATGATCTTTGTCGTACCATTTCATGCAGCTATACAGAATACTTGTGCTGGCATGATTTGGTTTATATTTCCGGCAGCGTTAATCATTTGCAATGATATTATGGCTTATGTTTTTGGATTCTTCATTGGTCGAACACCTTTGACAAAATTATCACCGAAAAAAACATGGGAAGGTTTCATCGGTGGTGGAATTTCGACATTTATCTTTGGTTTTATCATAGCAGGTAGTCTTTGCCAATATCCGTTTCTTATTTCTCCAACAGAACAAGTAATGAACATGTCGATATATCAGAAAGCACCGTATCAAATGCCATTGCCATTTTCAATTTTCAAAAAAACACTTCATCTCTATCCATTTCAACTGCATTCTCTTGTTTTGTCTTTATTCGCGTCGAGTATTGGACCATTTGGTGGCTTTTTTGCTAGCGGATTTAAACGAGCTTTTCGTATCAAAGATTTTGCAGCAACTATTCCAGGTCACGGTGGTTTTGTTGTAAGATGAATTAATTAACAAATTCTTCTTTATCTTTGATTTTTTCGTTGAATTATTAAGGATCGTTTCGATTGTCAGATTCTCATGGCATTATTCACCAACGTTTATATTTCGACTTTCATCGCCATTCCATCACCTCATAAAATTTTGCAACAAGTTCTCGAACTGAATTTAGAAGATCGAGCTCAATTTCTTCATCTACTCGATAGTCATTTCAAAAACAGTTAGCAGATCTTTTCTTTTTATTTTTGAATATTTCAACAAAAAAAAAGATTCATGTTGAAAAAAAAACGTGCACTAAAAATATAAAAACTTTTATGCACCGAGTATATGATAGTATTAAATCAAAATATGCTGTTCCAAACACGAGTGATACCCTTGCCAATACCCTCAACAGTACCACCAACAGCACCAACAGTGCCACCAACAATAGCTGTCGCAGTAGCAACAGGAACAGCAGCAATACGAAGAGCAACGTTATTATCCGGATTATCGATATATTCAGCCATAGGTTTTGTAAGACTTGTAGCACCACCAGCAAAACCTCGAACAGTACCTCCTACAACATCGATCGGTGCATTTACAACACCATTGATTATTTTCGTAGCGTCAATATCCTTGCCCGACATTTGTCTCTAGAACATAAATTTTTCAATTTTCTATTATTCTGCTTTCTAAGATATTTACATGTCTAGCAGCAATTGAATATAAATATGAAGTTGTTTTCGTTCGTTAAGCTTTATAGAATAAATGTTTTATAAGACATTAAACACAGTTTATATACATGAATATAGAGGGAAAATCCTTGAGTGAAAAATCACGTTGGAATTTTCCCCGTTTTAGTCGAACCTCGATAAATAATCTATACACGGAATAAACGAGAGCATATGCGTACGTATATACGTATAATATCATTTATGACAGAAAAGAATAAAAAACAGTGTACTATTTCGTTCCCTGAGCTTATTCAGACTTAATTTATTTGAAAGTATTGTCTGTGTCTGTTAAAACTTTTTAAGTATTTGGTCTTTTTCGTATTATTTGAATTACTGTGACTACATGTCTGTGGAGTCCTCTATTCGTCATGTGTTAGTCATCCAATTGGTTTTACAACACACGTATTTTTCAACGATGTGTTGGCGTTTGTTGATTCACCTCTTTCGAATAAATTCATGTAGATTTTCGTCTTTTTTTCTTCATACAAAATGACATCAGATGCGTCGCATTTATATCAACGTCAAATTTCTAAAAAACAAGACAATGCTCGTCTCTCCGCTGCACACACAACGGAAGACGATGAAATGGAATCCTTACCTTCACAGCCCAATGCTTCACACATGCTCGGCGAGAAATCACCCAGACCGCCAGTATTTCAATATCTCGAAAATTTACTAGACGGTGTCTCACCTCGATGGAAAAACTGGATTATTCGTGGTATTTTTTCATTTATCATGATCAGTGCATTTGCTAAATTGATTTCTATGGGTCCATTGGTTATCTCTCTCGTTGTACTTCTCATACAAATCAAATGTTTTCATGAAATTATCACCATCGGTTATGTTGTTTATAAATCGGACAATTTACCATGGTTTCGAGTCTTATCCTGGTATTTTCTATTCGCATCGAACTATTGGTTCTATGGTGAAAGTTTAATTCATCATTTTGGTTCGCTTTTGCATCGACATAACTTCCTTCAATTCTTTCTTACCTACCATCGAATGATTGCGTTTCTTCTCTATACAAGTGGTTTTGTTGCGTTTGTTTTGAGTTTAAAGAAAACCTATTATCTCAAACAATTCACACTCTTCGGTTACACACATATAACACTCATGATTATCGTGACATCAAGTCATCAAATGATCGAAAATATCTGCGAAGGAATGATTTGGTTTCTCTTTCCAATTTCATTGATTATTTGTAATGATATCATGGCATATGTATTCGGATTCTTTTTCGGTCGAACACCTCTAACAATTTTATCACCGAAGAAAACATGGGAAGGTTTCATCGGTGGTGGAATTTCGACGCTGATCTTTGGTTTTATTGTTGCAGGAATATTCTGTCAATATGAATCTTTGATTTGTCCGTTAGAATACGATGCACAAATCGACGGCTTGAAAACATCATGTGTACCAATTCAATTATTTCAAAAAGTCACCTATGAAATGCCACTTCCATTTTCAATTTTCAAAAAAACACTCGTTCTCTATCCATTTCAACTACATTCTCTTGTTTTATCTTTATTCGCATCGAGTATTGGACCATTTGGTGGCTTTTTTGCTAGCGGATTTAAACGAGCTTTTCGTATCAAAGATTTTTCAACAACTATCCCAGGTCACGGTGGTTTTGTTGTAAGATGAATTAATTAGCAAATTCTTCTTCTTCATCTCTGATTTTTTCGTTGAATTATTTAGGATCGTTTCGATTGTCAAATTATGATGGCACTATTTGCCAATGTTTACATGATGACAGTTGCGCATGTCGTCTCGCCGGCTAAACTTCTTCAACAAGTCTTAGCTCTAACACCGGAAAATCGTAACGAATTTCTTCGTCTTCTTGAAGAGCATACTTAAAGACATCAAATATTTATTATGTTTTTTTGTGCTTTGTGTTTCAAATATATACAAAAAAAAAGAAAAGAAATAAGACAAGATGAGTGATGTTTATGAAAAAGATTTTCGAATTTATTCATCGACAGTTCGTGTTGATGAACAACAACCGAGTAATTTACCATAGGGAGATTCTATTGTATTTGCATTGCTTAAATGAATATTGCCTGTTGTTGAAGGTGATGATAATTGCTGTTCTCGAAGTGCAGCTTCTTGTTTAAGTTCAAGTAATTTCTCCGTAAGAAAAAAGAACATTTTCGATACTGTTGGACTCGTGTCCGATTTGGCACTTGTTTCGAAGAAATCGACACGAAATTTATCGGCTAAAAGTTTGCCTTCGTGCGTCGATATGACGAGACGATCGTGAAGATCACTTTTATTGCCAACAAGTATTCGAATCACATCATCCGGCGCATTCTCATCGATATTTCTCATCCAACGAGATATATTTTGAAATGACGTCGATTCTGTTCGATCGTAAACAAGAATAATTGCATCGGCATTACGCTAAAATGAATACGATGAAGATATAAAAAAAAAAGGAAAACAGATGAATTACGTAGTAAGATCGTGTAATATTGAAGAATTTTTCTTGACCAGCTGTGTCCCACAGTTGAAGTTTAACGGTTTTATCACCGATTCGAAGTGTTTTGATTTTAAAATCAATGCCAATTGTTGGCGTAAATGATTCGGCAAACATATTATCTAAATATGTTTTGTTTTTTTTTCATTAAAATGATTTTTGTTTTTGTTTGAATCTACCTGCAAATCGAAACATTAAACATGTTTTACCAACGCCACTGTCTCCGATAAGTAGAATTTTAAACGACCAATCGGGCTGTGTACGTTTCATCGTCATACTCTAATCTAGAAAACGGAAAAACAAACATTTCATTTTCTTTTTCTTCACAAGGAGAGAAATCTATGCGCCGGGTTTAGGACCACTTTCGAGAAAGTCTTTAGCTTCGTTTATTTTCGCAGCTATATACGGCGAACCGCCTCGATCTGGATGATTGAGAATAATCAATCGTTTGTAAGCATCACGAATACGTTTTTCATTTGCTGTTGGACTAGGAGAGAACAAAAAAGATCAATTTTTTAAAACTTATTTTGCATACCTCACGCCGAGAATCAAAGCAGCTTCTCGTTTGTTCATCTTCGGATCGAAACCACCTTTGTAATATTTCGACTAAAAATGATTTTTATTCAAAGAGATTTGTTTTGTTTCGGTTTTGATCTTACGGATAAGCCTTCAGCAAGAGCTCCGCCTGTTTTCGAAAGATTCTCGGCTATTGTTTTGCTATGTCGAGCCAGATATCGACCACCGAAACCGATCACTGCCAAACCAAGACCAATGGCAACTGCTGTACTCTGATGGAAAAGAGTTGTTGCTTTCGTTTCTTTGTGAATTTCTACTCACCATAATTTAATTTAATTTATCTGAAGAACAACAAAAAAAAACGAAAGAAAGAATCAATTATTGGTTTTTATTCATTCTCAAAGAAATCAGTAGTATCCTCGTGGCAAAACAAATGTCAAATAATCTCCTGTTGGACCCATTCGTGTTCGTAGAAGTTGAAAGATAATATTCCATGTACAAATAATCACCAGCCAAACAACCGCACCGATTGCACTTCGAATTACATCTGAATAAACACGATTATTTTGAATAGATAAAAAACAAAACAAATCGTTTACATTTTCGTATTTGCGCTTGTTGAGGATAAGGTTCGACTTTAAATGCTTGTTTATAAAACCAAATTGCATTGATCAACCAAAGCAATGGCAGACAAGCAAAACCAGCGAGATAGTATTTTCGACAGATATTTAAACGTTCATCTGGCGTCTTCTTTTCTAAGGAAACCATCACCACACTTTGATTCTATACTCGTGCGTGTGTGCTATGTCAACCATTGTCGAAGATTGGTTAGAAAATAATTCTCCATACATTCGTCAGATGCTTGATTTTGCGAGTGACATCTGACGAAACGATTTCATTGGTTTGACTCATTTCAATCGAACCAGAAAAACACACCCACTTTTTAAACCAGATCGAGTACAAATTTATTGTCATTGTCATGCTTCTTCGAAATCTATTTCGTCGTTTCTCTTCAACACGTTCGTTTATCGAACGGGAACATCGATATGGCGCCGCCAATTATCATCCGTTGCCTGTGGTACTTGAACGTGGCTCAGGTGTTTATGTTTGGGATATTGATGGCAACCGATATTTCGATTTTCTCTCGGCCTATTCGGCGGTCAATCAAGGACATTGCCATCCGAAGATTCTCGCTGCGATGAAAGAACAAGCCGAAAAACTAACATTAACATCAAGAGCCTTTCATAACAATGTTCTCGGTGAATTCGAACAGTTTGCTTGTGAACTTTTTGGTTATGATAAAATGCTTCCGATGAATACCGGTTTGTTTGAGTTGATTTGATTTTGAACGGATGAGAGAATAGTCTGTTTTGTGTGTTTGTAGGTGTCGAAGGCGGAGAAACAGCTGTTAAATTAGCAAGAAAATGGGGCTATGAAATGAAAGGTATTCCGAAAAATGAAGCCGTTATTCTCTTTGCGGAGAATAATTTTTGGGGACGAACGTTAACCGCAGTTTCGAGCTCGTCGGATCCGACGTGTTACGAAGGTTTCGGACCGTATATGCCCAATTTAAAGCTCATACCGTATAATGATCTCAAGGCTTTAGAAGAAGCGTGTGCCGATCAACGTGTCTGTGCGTTTATGGTCGAGCCAATTCAAGGCGAAGCCGGTAGAGAAATGACTTTCGAAAAAAAAAGATTGAATGTAGATGTTTTGTGTTCGGTAGGTGTTTGCGTACCCGATGACGGATATTTGGCTGGTATTCGAGAGATTTGCACGAAGAACAATGTTCTTTGGATTGCAGATGAAATACAAACTGGTTTAGGTCGAACTGGAAAGTAAGACAATGAAAGATATGCAAATGAGAATGTCGATGAATTGATTTAGATTGTTGGCTTGTGATCATGAAAATGTTCGACCGGATATTCTCATACTTGGTAAAGCTTTAGCCGGTGGATTTTATCCTGTATGTTAGAAAGAAAATAGAAATATGATTTAGTTATTCATTCGCTGGTTTTTCGGTTTAGGTTTCAGCAGTTTTAGCAAATAACCCGTTGATGAATGTGTTCACGCCCGGTACTCATGGTTCGACATTTGGTGGTAATCCTCTTGGTGCTCGAACAGCTATTGCAGCGTTGAAAGTTCTCAAGGACGAGAATCTCGTTGAAAATGCCGATCAAATGGGTCGTTTATTACGTCATGAATTAAATCAATTACCGAAAGAAGTCATTAAGACTGTCCGAGGCAAAGGATTGTTGAATGCGATTGTTATCGATTCACGTATGTTCTTTTGTATAGTTTCATTCTTGAAATTGCAAATTTTCGAATTTAGAATACGATGCTTGGGAATTATGTCTACTTTTACGTGATTACGGTCTATTGGCAAAACCAACACACGGTGATAAGATTCGTTTAGCACCACCGTTGAACATCACTGAACAACAAGTGCTTGAATGCTGCTCAATTATTAACAAAGCTATTCGCGCACTGATGACTCAAGATAAACGTAGTGCAGCACGTGCGATTTGATCTGTTGTCTTTCTCAATAATAAATCTCCGTTTTATTTTTTTCTTTCCTTCTCTGAGAGAATAAAAACAGCTGACGCCCTTGAAAAACAGAATCAGTTGAGAAATTATTGATAGAACAAGCACGCCCGTGTGGCTCAGTGGCTAGAGCACTGGTCTAGTAAACCAGGGGTCGACAGTTCAATTCTGTCCTCGGGCATAATGATTTGCAATTTTTTTTAATTTTGCTTTGCATCAAACAATTGAATGTTCAATAAGATCTGTTCTGTTCAATTGAGTAGAAATTCGTCCGATGTTCTTTGATATTTCTAAATACAGTTGCGTTTGATGACGCATGAAAAGTCATGCGATGTTTTACTATACGATCATCATCAAAATTGTATGCGAAAATTCCTATTAATTCCAAGTCTAGAAATGGAATTGGTGCGTGTCTCAGCCTGCAATATGTGTTTATTACGATAGAATTTGTGACATGAGAAATTCATAGTCTATTAATGTGTATCTATTTTGATGTAATCAGATCGAATGTAAACTATTATCTAATTTTTTTCTCGATAATTGATCAACATGTTTTTCTACTTTTTGATCTTGTTATTTATTTTAGCTTCATGACTAAACACGAATCTCAAAAGTACCAATTTAAACTCTGGCACGCCCGTGTGGCTCAGTGGCTAGAGCACTGGTCTAGTAAACCAGGGGTCGACAGTTCAATTCTGTCCTCGGGCATAATGACTTGCAATTTCTTTTTCTCTTTAAAAATGACATCTAAATATATACTTTTTAATGAGGTCCTAAGGCGTCATTATCAAAGATGGTTAAATAATCATCATTATCAATATTAGGCCAATTAAACTATGTGACTTTTGACGTCTATTGCGTGTATATTAGTCCAGAATGAATTCTTACGCATTATACATTTGATCTGTCATTGTGTTTTAAGTATACAGATGCAAACAATACCCCTTATTCTTAATATTTTAAATTTTTCTTTCAATATTTTTTCAATCAGTATTTATTTTGGTATTATTCTTACAATATTTAAACATCAACGAGTTGTAAAAGATATTCCATTGATGTTAACTTATAATACATGTTTCGCAGCATTCCTAGCTTGTCTCACTGTTTGTTTCATGGCAATATCGAATTTTACGAATGGTTTCTTAATTTACAGCTATGATTTTTGCATCTTTTGGGGTTTACTCTATGATATTTTCGTTTGTTCAATTTATCATAGTTATTATTTACAAGCATTCTATCGTCTTTGTCGAGTCGTTTTCTATAAGAAAAAATTTCTTCTCAATCATCGTTTATTTATCATATTAATTCTTGGTCAATGGTTCATAGCTATTCTCATTCTTTTACCACCCATTATTTTCCATTGGTATCAAATGCTAGCAAATGAATACTATTGTCTTGTTCCATATACGAATTATGTTGCTGAAACCTATCATATATCAGCTATTTATTTAATGCCAATAGTATTTATTGTCGTAGCATATGTTTGGATAGCAAATTTTATTCGATCAACTTCACGTACAACAACCACTCTTCTTGGAGCTCATCAACGACAACGAAATCAACGAGATTTAACTGTTATCAAACGTATTGCTACACTGATTTCGATTCTTGTGGCACTTCGTTTTCCAACAATTATTTTTATGATTGCTGCGCATATTCAAGGTTATTTGTATGTTTATACATTCGGTATTGTTGGCTTAATTACATCATTATGCATGATTATCATTGGCTGTATGATGATTTATATCACACCACAATTACGAAATTATTTTCTGAATTTTATTTCTCGAAATACTCCAATAAATACACAACGTGTACTCCGACAACAATCAACAGTGCCAACAACAGGTGGAGTTCAACAGAATCAAGTGTCATCGACACGAGCTAATGCTAATGTTTTACCAGTAATACCATGATCTCGAACTCCTAGAATTTTTTTAAAACTTTTTACTACAATGTCTCATCGCGCTTCATACGTTCTTTTTTTCTCGAAACAAAATAAAATGATCTATTTTATAGGTTTGTCCTGAGGTTTACATTCGAGGTTTTATTTTTTTTCAGCCTTTATTTTATTCAATCATATGTAACTATATAATTTTTATTGAATGAGAAAGAGAGAGAGAGAAAACATGTAGCAACGATATAGGTCTTAGTTTGTTTACGTTTGGATAAATTACTTTACCATGCTTGCTTGAGACAAATAGTTATGGTGTGTTTGAATATTTGACGAATAATGCTTCTGTATGAATAATTACGACTGTCTGTATTTTCTCGTATTGTTGTTGGGTGGGATCTTTACAATCCAATTCTTAAAATCTCGCTTCTGAACAATCAACTTCTTGATAACAAAAAACGGCCGGAGTCTCGTTCGTTCTTATGGGTCTAAAAAGCGCAGTTTTCCATCACGAATACATCGTTCGCCGCATATTCTGCTAAGAGAACTAAAACAGTGGATGTCGTCAGAAAAATAGCTTTCCATTTGAAAAATTTGCAAGAAAATTTTGAGTCCATTATTTCCACGATTGTCAGCATTCGTTCATAATTTTGCCGTTCAGAAATTTTTACTAATCATAGAACGAAAAAAACAAGTATGGCGCATCCGATTGAGTTTAGTTGTGTTGAAAAGTTCAGGATCGAAAGCGAACAATGTTTATTTCCGAATGCAGGTCTTCTGTTTTTCATTCAAGTACTTCAATAATATGAACATCGAAGTAGGAAGATTTTATCCTTTTAAGGTGATAAAGCAAACTTTTGCCAATCTTTATACAAATCTATTTGATTATCCATTATATATCGGCATATGTCTACTGTTGATGCTCGTCTATTCATTGATATATTTTCTTCTTGTCATCTATGTTGAACAATTAAATCCCGGTGAATTCGGTATTTTCCAACCATGGATTATATTTTCAAAAAATCCTATTGGACATCAGCACCAGTATACCCCTCGAATACAAGTCTTCGAGCAGAAAAGCATTTCAATGGTTTTTCAGTACCAAGTGCTAATCGTTGGTATGACGATACATAAGAGTGTTGATGTATGTTCTTTCAGCATGATGGTACCCTGAACAGATTTGATGAATAATATTCTTGAAATTGAATTTCAAAATCAACATAATGAAATGTTATTTTATACAGTACCGTATGTGTCAACAGATTCATCGTTTAATCTCGCACGTGTATTCCAAATATTAAATCAACGAAAAGAATTGAAATATATTGAATCTTGTTCTGTTTCTCAAACATCATTAGAACAAATATTAGTTCAATTAGCTGGCAAAGATGAAAAGCAGTGAAAGAACGAAACATTCGTATGCAACAAGGAGGATTTCAACCGAGAGTAACTCGATTCTAAATGAAAAAAAACTAGCTTTCTGTGATTTGTAAAATAAAAACAAATTCTTATCTCTACGAATAACGGTCTCTATCTGTATCTTCAGCGACACAATCTAGAATAAATACTAGATGACACACGAGACGAGCTCAGGTGCGAAATGCGGTGCGAATGCAATCAAAGCTTTCGATTGAGTTGAAATCTTGCATACGAATAAAAAGATATTCCCTACTTTTCTATAACCAATCAATTTGTTTCCATTACTCCATAGTTTATAGTTTTAATTATTCGAGTATTTTGAGCGCCTAACTTTCGTTACAGCTGACATTTTAATTATCTTATGGATGTTAGATATTGGTAAACGATGGAAGAAAAATATTTACGTTCTCTTAAAATAACGAAAGATCGTAGTGGAAATTTGAAAAAAAAACATCACTAGTTCGACATCAACATTTTAATTTTCTCTTTTGAACGAAAATTGTACGACTTATAGTTCTCGAGATCATTATGTAACAAAGTAAAGTGCGCACGTCGAGAAAGAAGAAGAAGAAGAAGAAAAAAAAAAAAGAGGAAAACACGCGACGCCGACGCGCAACATAAATGCTTTGTGCATTCGCACCGCATTAATTACCTATTCATATTCGTTACACAACCAATGAAAATATAGTATAGTGACATTATGGATTTCGTCACTAGGAAAAAAAACCATTTTAACTATATGTGTTCTTACAACCAACGATAACATAAAAAAGCACGATGTCTTTATCACTTGAAAAATTGCCAATCGAAATTATTTATAAAATATTAGATTATCTATATGATGACCGATTATTTTTCAATATAGCCAACGTATCTCAGCGATTGAATCAAATATTGAATTCTTATCAAAGACTTCGAGTAAGTACACAGAGACTTTTCTAAGTTTAATTCATATTTCAATAGGAAATTACCAAACTCACTGCTACTTCTCAATTCGAGCGCGATGAAGATGCTCGACATCTTGCTCAACTATTGCAATGGAATGAAGTAAACTTACTAACATAGACTCATTAATATCTATCAAACATTGAGAAATCTTGCATTTCAAGACACTAATAGAACTTGAACTTGACCTTCACATGCAAAGTAGATATATGGGATATCTTGCTATTGCATTGCGACACAACAAAGTAATTTTACATTTCCAATTCCATTTTTATCAAATACAATTATACCTTTTTCGTTTTCATAGACACTAACACAACTTAGCTTTGGTCATAGATATATCGGACCTGAAGGTATTCGACAATTTGCACCAGTATTACAACACAATACAGTATGTTTATGTGTATCGAAAATAGCTAACCTCTTGTTGCGCACAGGTATTGACACATATCAACCTTTCGTACGGCAGCCTTGGTCATGAAGGTGCACGATATCTTGCTAGTGGATTAAAATGGAATAGTGTAACTATATGACTCTTCTTTCACTTCTATCAAACATTAGTATTCTTTATTCTCGTAGGGACTTACACAGCTTGATCTTAACGGTAACGACATTGGAGATGAAGGTGCGCGATATCTTGGTGAAGCTTTGCAATACAACAAAGTAACATTACGTCGATTCTTCTACTTCTATTAAATATCATTACGATTCCTGCTTTTCATAGGTGCTTACAGAACTCAACCTTCGAGATACCAACATTGGAGATAATGGTGCTCAACATCTTTTAATAAGCCTTAAACAAAACAAAGTAACTTTACATAAACGAAACATCGGTATTCATTCGTTTAATAGACACTTAAAAACCTTAATCTTTCCTATAACAACATTCGAAGTGAAGGTGCACGATATATCGGTGAAGCATTACAACAAAAAGAAGTAAATTTATATTTACTAAACACTACTATTGTATAGTTTTATAGACACTTACACAACTTTATCTTAACCAAAACAAGATTGAAGGTGAAGGTGGACAATATATCGGTGAAGCATTACAACAAAATAAAGTGACATTATAATACCAGCTCTTTAACTTCTATCAAAAACTAGTATTCTTTTTTCTCATAGGCACTTACACAACTTGATCTTGAGGGTAACGACATTCAAGATGAAGGTGCGGTATATATCGGTGCAGCATTACAACAGAACGAAGTAAGATTATATTTATCAAATCTTATTATTGTCTATTTTCATAGACTCTTGAATACCTTAAACTTACATCTAACAAGATTGGTGAAAATGGGGGTTTTCATATCGGTATAGGCTTGAAAAAGAACAAAGTATAACTTCACATAAAATAAACATCATTATTCCTTGATTTTATAGGCACTTAAAAAACTTGATCTTGACTATAACACGATTGGAAGTAAAGGTGCGCTATTTATTAGTGCAGCATTACAAGAGAACAAAGTAAGTTTATATTTGCACAAGCATTATTATTATTTATTTTCATAGACTCTTGAACACCTTGATCTTGTATTTAAGATACGTTCCGCGAAAAAATCAGAGATAGCCGAAACATGATGGTTAACCGATTTTGGATTTGACCTCATAGGAATTTAGGCTTTAGTATATCATAAAAGAATCCAAAGTTTTATGGTCTAAAA
>Ga0209935_1003847_pt1 | contig 14760 bp, 25 predicted proteins | sample ThiBio_1000_plan_2_FD_183958 | JGI IMG/M metagenome (GOLD analysis project Ga0209935, IMG submission 183958) | Wastewater bioreactor microbial communities from Cape Town, South Africa - Thiocy_cont_1000_plan (SPAdes) | ecosystem: Engineered > Bioreactor > Thiocyanate-remediating >... | reverse complement strand
GGCAGATCGAGTTCCGTGACCTGCAGCTCGACCGCACGCTCGGCTCGGGAGCGTTCGGCGTTGTCAAGCACGGCACCTGGCGCAATATCCCGGTGGCAGTCAAGTTCCTCCACGCCAAGGACTCGAAGGGCTCCGAGAAGAAGGAGCTCGAGAAGTCGTCGGCCTTCCGGTCGTTCTTGCGCGAGATACAGCTCATGTCGCAACTGCGCCATCCCAACATTACGACGTTTTACGGCGCGTGCTTGGTACCGCCGAACTACTGCATGGTGATGGAGTACCTGCCGACCTCGTTGCAACACCTGATGAAAGGCCGCGTGCTGCCGCTGCAAGATGTACGGCGCATCGCCCTCGACATTGCGGTCGGAATGATCCATCTGCACAAGTCCAATATCATTCACCGGTACGAGTGCGATGCTGCGCACGGGATCATCACCGATAGCCTCGGGTCATATTCACTCGGCGCGCTTGTGAACGACAGAGATCTGAAGCCCAGCAACATTCTGATCGACGAGCAGCAGCGCTCCAAGATTGCCGACTTTGGAGTGTCGCGGCATAGCAAAGGCACTTCCACCATGGTACGTGTTCGCTTGCACGTTCGCTTGCGAGCGAGTGAACAAGCGAGCGTGTTGCGAGCCTCTGACCGATGCGACGAACAACGCAACAGACTGGCATCGGAACTCCTCGCTACATGGCTCCCGAGATGCTCAAGACCAAAAAGTACGGGCCCAAGGTCGACGTGTACTCGTTCGGCATCATTCTGTGGGAGATGGCGACCGGCAAGAAGGCGTTGGCCGAGCACGCACGCGGCTGTACGCCCATCCAACTGGCATTCAAGGTCGCGTACGAGAACGTGCGGCCCAGGCTGCCGCTCAACTACTCTCCCACCGTGACGCGCCTGATTGAACGATGGTACGAGAAGCAAGCTCTGCAAGTGCGTGTGCGTGTGTCGACGCTGACCTCGTCGTTGCGTGCACGTCGTGCACAGCTGGCACACGGATTCGAGCGTGCGACCGTCGTTCGAGCAGATCTACGAGCAGCTCAACTCGCTGGACACGGTAGTTGAGAGCGAAATCGTGCCGGCTCACTCGGAAGCCACCATGACCGTCGTATACGGCGCCGATCAAGCACGCGAGTAAGGGGCCCTCCAGTCTCGTTGGCGAGTACGAAGCCAGGTTTATTCCGCGCGACATGGCAGCACGATGCAAGCGCTTGTAGGAGGAGCTCGCATGCGAGGTGCTGGTTCGTGGCTGGTGGCTGGCTGGCGCGCTTACTCGAGTTGCTTCAAAATGTTGTCGGCTGAAGTGACGGCAAACCTGTATCAAATGACATACAAGCACCGGCGGAGTGCCGCATCACATGCACACGAGGCGCGTCAGCGATGCAAGAGCGTCATCGGCGTTGGCGTGTGATAATAGTCGTCGTACTCGGACGGAGTGTCCTCAATGTTCTCGTGCTTGATGACACCATTCTCGACCACCAACGAGAAGCGCTTGGCTCGAACGCCAAGACCCGCAGCGCTCAGGTCGACATCGAGGCCAGCGCTCTTGACGAAGGCACCGTTCCAATCGCCCAGCAGCTCGATCTACACACGCGCCGACACGCACGCGAACGTCCTCATCGTGAGCCATCAAGCTGGCGACAGGTATCGAGATATGCAGCGCGTACATCATCGGGGATCTTCTGGCTGGTCTTCCAGGCCTTGAGGACAAAGCGGTCGTTCACCGAGCTGAGAGTGGCGATGGCATACGAGCGAGTGAGTGAGCGAACGAATGAGGGACAGCGCGCGCGCGCACACTATCGAGAAGCAAGGTGCCATGGTTGACGTACACACACGCGATCGTGTCGACTCCCTTGGCCTTGAGCTTCTCGACGTTCTCAACATACGAAGGGATCTTTACGCACACATGGAGGATCTCGTGAGCCATCCAATCGCATGTCGTACGAGCGAGCGATCGATCGATCGAGCAGCACACGTACATGCTTGTTGCTGCACACGGGCGTGAAGGCGCCTGGAACTCCGAAGATCACGACCTATAGCGGCACAACAACGCCGTCGACACAAATACGTCAGGTCGGTGATCGAGCAACGCGGCCCATTGGGGAGGAGCGAGAGTGCGAGAGTATATACAGTCTTGTTGGAGAAGAGGTCCGAGGTCGAGACCGGCGAGCCATCGAGTCGCTGGAGCGAGAGCTGCTCCTTGATGAGGTTGGTGCCGGTGGCGTACGAACGACGCGCCATCGGACAGGCCACACGAGCCGTCACCAATCGCGAGACTGCACTCAACATCGTGATGAATGAGATCGAACGAGATCGTTGGTTGTGATAGAAAGAAAGACTGGCTGGCTGGCTGGCTGGCTGGCTGGCTGGCTGGCTGGCTGGCTGGGCGGAGAGCGAGCGAGTCGTGTGGGGCAGCGGGAGCGTGAGCGAATGAGCGAGAGAGGGCAATCAATCGAGAGAGAGCTCTTGTTCTGCTCGCTCGCTCTCGCATCCACCACTCGATATTGATCGATATCCTGATCGATCGATCATGGACCCAGCAGTCAAGCGATCCAAGAAGCGTAAGAAGGAGTCATCATCATCATCGTCGTCGTCCAGGAGCACCAAACGATCATCGAGCTTGTTCTACAGCGAGACCGGCGGCGGCGGCGGTGGCGGCGCTAGCGCCATCACCACTGCCGCTGTCACTGCCGCTGGCGAATCGATCGACTCGGACGATGATGGTGTGTTTCAGCCATCGTTCGTGGCCGACGACGGCTGCGTGTACGAGGACTACGACGCCGAGGGCGTCATCAAGTTCGTGACGCCACCGAGTGCGAGCCTCTTCTGTCCGATCCATCGAGGCCTCTTCACCGACCCGGTGATCGCGGCGTGTGGCCATACGTTCTGTCGATCGTGTCTGCTTGGTGATGCGTCGCTCGAACGCCGAATGACTAGCTCATCGACGCCGACCAAGAAGCCGCGGAGTTCGAGCAGCAGCAGCAGCAAGAAGCGCAAGAGCGTGATTCTATCAGAGTCGCTGCTGAGCTCGAGCTCGGCATCGGCCTCGGCTCCATCGAGCCCGGCTCCTGGACTTCTCGGCAGCGCAGGCAGCAGTGGCAACGGGGTCAGTGCCAGCAGCACCAGCGGCAATGGCGCGTCGGGCAGCCCGCGCAAGGTCATCTGCCCGCTGCACAAGGAAGCCATCTCGAACCTCAGCGTCCTGATACCGAATCTCGCCATCTCCGAGCAACTTCGAGCCTTGTTGGTGTACTGCAAGTTCGGCCTCAAGAAGCTCGAAGGCGGAGTGGCGAGCTCCGAGGGAGCTGCGCATCAGCGCTTGCAATGGGTCGTCGATGAGACCGGCTGCCAGACGCACTTGCGCCTGCACGAGCGCGCCGAGCATCACGCCAGTTGTGCCTATGCACCTGCAAAGTACGCGCGTGCACACACTCACAACTCGCTCGCTCGATCGCACCCTCATTGATGAGCATCATTGGCGGTGCCGTAGATGTCCGCATTGCGACAACTGCCCGCCGCTGACGCGCCAAGAGATGGAGGAGCACATCAAGCACTGCTCCAAGATTCCGTGCCCATTCGGATATGCTGGCTGCTCGTACCGTGGATCGCAGACCGAGGTCTTGGAGCACGCGGATCGAGACTGTGCTCTGAAGCCCATTAGTGCCTTCATTGCATATGCCGACTCGCGATGGAAGAAGCAGCACGAGCAGATCGAGACGCTGCTGCGGGAGAACACGTACGTCGTTCGCTGCCAAGCAGCGAGGGAGAGAAAGAGAGAGAGAGAGAGAATGCCGCTCGCTCATCAACTTTGGGCGTGACACGTGTTCAGCGAGTTGCGAGAGCGATTGGCAGAGACCAATGGCAAGCTACAATGGGCCATCGAGAACCTCGAGCTCGTCAATCGTACGTCACCCACCTCTCGATGCGATGCGATGCGATGAGACACGCGTTGACCTTCACCTGTCGTCGTCGTCGTCGGACTCGTTCATGGATCGTGGCGAATAGTTCGAGCCAACAGCGGCGTCGAGACGCTGACATCCGGCGTTCAAGAGACCAAGAAGCAGGTGGCTCATGTGATGCACGAGCTCGGTGACATTCGGCGCATGATTACGACCACCAATCAGTCGAGTACGGCGAGCGATCGTCAATGATTACAACACACACGAACTCCGACTCATTGCGCGCTGCGCGCTCTGTAGGTCTGATTTCGCGCGAAACCGGAGCCGTGGTCAAGTGCGAGGCGACCTTCACCGGGCACACGGGACCCGTATGGTCGCTCACGCTGGCGAGCGATTACAACACGCTCATCTCGGGCTCGTCCGATACCACGGTCAAGGTGTGGGACATTGCGAGCGGCAAGTGCAAGACGACACTTCGCGGCCACGAGGGCATCGTGCACGGCGTCGGCGTCAACGGCAACCAGATTGTGAGCGGCAGCTCGGACCGCATGATCAAGGTCTGGGACATGCAAAGCGGCAAGTGTCTGCGTACGCTCGAGCAGCAGGACAATACCGTGTGCTCGGTGATCGTCGCCGAGGGCTTCGTGTTCACGGGCTCGTTCGGAGAGATCAAGGTCTGGGACCGCGAGTACAATCTGGTCGACACGCTGCGCGGCCACAACCATTGGGTGCGAGCGTTGTGCGTCTCGAACCGCATGCTCTTCACTGGCTCGTACAATATCATCAAGGTCTACGACATTCGTAATGCCTTCCAGTGCACGGCTACCATTCGGGTACGTCTTTCGCTCGCTCGCTCGTTCGTGCGAGGCTGCTTCTCACGCGATCGGTTCAGGTGCACTGTGGCAGTATTTATGCGATTGCTGTGGGCGGAGGCCGCCTGCTGGCTGGCACCTACGAGAACCTGATCTACGTCTGGGACCTCGAGACGCTCCATTGCCTCGCCACGTTGCACGGACACACGGGAGCCGTCTACAACCTCTGCGTTCTCGGCAGTAGGTTCTTCTCGTCCTCGTACGACACCACGATCAGGGTGTGGAACTTGAATACGATGCACTGCGAGCAGACGCTGACCGAGCACACGAGCTCGGTCGAGGCCTTGATCTCTGCGCCGACTGGTGCAGTCTTTAGTGCTGCAGCGGACAACACGGTCCGGGTACGATAGCGCGTCCTCTCTCTCTCTCTCTCTCTCTCTCTCTCTCTCGTCTGGCACTGTGTAATACTACGCTTCAACTCAAATTCTCATCGAGCACTTGTATGTGGGCAGATGTGGAGATAAGCCAAGCAACCACCAAACGAGCCTTGTGTCGACTACTCTACATTGCATGCTGAATGTACTATGCCTCCTCGTAAACTATAACCATCGAATAACTATCTATAAACGCACCGCCACCTCTGATTGATCTGAGTCCAAGTATCCCAGACCTTGCCACCATCACATTCATTTGACGATCGAGCGAGTTGGCATTGGCTCACAGCGTGTTGCCGGTCGTAGGAACAGCGACCGTGTCATTCGCTTGTTGGCTCCATCGCTCGCGCACCAGCAATCGCCCGCAGCACCTCGCTCGTTCTACGCGCACCACATACCGAGCGACTCGACGACGCTCGCTTGCCCTTCGCTCTCCAAGCGGTACCTCTGGTTCATTCGTGCCGATGGCGGCAACCGAGGAGCACTGTGGCTATTGCTTCGATGCGCTGCTGAGCCGTCTCACCGGTTGCGCGCTGCTGCCGAGTGGCTTCCCCGACGACAAATAGTACGCGCTAGCCCATCTTGCTTGGCACCGCGACGCCGTACGTGCGTGCGCTGATGTGGTAGATCGCAGCCCCTTGTTCATCACGTGGAAGAAGGAGCGCGGCTCGCGCCGAGGCGCCGAGCTTCGCGGTTGTATCGGCACCTTCTCGGAGCAGCCATTGGAGCGCGGCCTCAGCGGCTACGCCATTCGCAGGTGCATAGCGGCTCGAGTGAATGCGAGTGCGTGAGCAAGCGGGCACCTCACCAGTGGCGCACTCGGGCTCGCTGTGGTCGTTGGCCGAATGGTGCAGTGCGTTCGAGGACCGCCGCTTCCCTGCAATCGAGCTCGACGAAGTGTCACAGCTCAGCGTGTCGGTGTCGCTGTTGTGCCACTTTGAGGTGGTCGAGGACATTTACGACTGGGAGGCACGTTCAAGCACCCAACCAACATTGAGAGACACCAACGCAGTGACTGGCGGACTGATGCGGCATCTGTGTGCGCAGGAGGGCGTGCACGGCATCTGGATGGACTGGACTGACGCTGACGGCACGCACCGCAATGCGACCTACCTGCCTGACGTGATTCCCGAGCAAGGCTGGACCAAGGACGAAGCCATCGACAGCTTGCTGCGCAAAGGCGGACAGCGTGGCACCATTACACGCGAGGTCAAAGTACGTTCACGGCGCCATGAGGCAGCTGCAGGTTGGTGCTTGCTGCTGATCATGCAGCGAACGTGACTGTCACGCGCGTGTGGAGCGTAGTCGCGCATCCAGATGACGCGGTACCAGTCGAGCAAGTGCTCGTTGTCGTTCGCCGAGTACCAGCGCGGCGTTCGCGGCGGCACACTGCGGTGCCATCTCGAGCCCGTGCCACCGGCGTTGCGTTGAAGCACGGGCGCCCACGACAGCCGCGCAGCGATGCGATAGCAAGCAGCCCGGCTGGTGTAGATACATTCCTCCAAGCACATATGGAGCCTCATTGCACAGCGCCATCGACATCACATGTAAGCACGCACGCTTGTGCGACCTCATACAGATTGCCATCATCAACACGCGATCGTGCCATGCATTGAATCGGGTGATCTTGAAGAGAGCGGCGCAAGGCTGCGCTTCCTTGCGGCTCTCTTGCTCTGGGCGTGCGTGCCTTACTGCAGGTAGCTCTCCAACGAGCTCTCTGTCGTCGTGATCGTGCTTGAGGTCGTCGTCGAAGTCGAGCTCGAGCTTGAGGCCGTGTCGTTCAAAGTCGCTTCAGCAGTCTCTTGGCGCTGCGAATCCTCAGCGGCGAGCTGCGGCGAGCTACTGGTTGCTGATGGAGCCGCTGCATCATCGGCGCCAGGTTCTGATGCTGGTGGTAGAGCGGGAGTGGTAGCTACAGTGTCCTCGGCGGCGTTCCATGTGGCAGAAATGCCGACCCACGTTCGAAGCTGCTCGATCGACACGGGGAACCGCGACAGGAGCGTGCTGAACTGCTGCTTGACTCGCGCCAGCACGAGCGGAAAGTCCATGTAGCTATGGGGCGGGCGGCGGCAGTCAGCAGCAAGTCATGGACGATAAGGATTCAGCCGAGGTGGCAGCCGGCGTACCCAGCATTCATCTCGACCCACGTGGCATCCAGCACGCGGAACAGCACGCAATACACCTCCTCGAAGCCATTGGGCACATTGGCCGTGGCGAGGAAGCGCATCATTGGCGACTGCCACGCAGACGATGCCGACGCATGCTTCATCTTGTCTACGCTCGATCGCCATATGAGTGTCAGTGAATGTGCCACGCGAGAGAGTGAGAGAGAGAGAGCAGCCATCCAACGCACCGGCCGTGACGCCGAGATAGTCGACCAACAGCACGCTCGTGAGATTGATGCCGACCGACGCAAATGGATACTCGCGCGACTGTGCCAACACGGATCGAACCTCGGCCGTGTAGTGCTGCGCGTAATACAGCAGGTTGTGGAGTCCCAGGAGCCCCATGCCGCGAAAGTCGGTCGCAGGGTCTCGGCCCTGGAAGCCCAGCCGGCTCCACTGCGACGAGACTCGCGCGTCGATCGGTTGCTCGGGGAACACGACGTCCCACAGCTGCATCAGCTGTGCCTCGTGCTCGGCATTGCTCGGGTCGAAGGGTTGGTTCTTGAGGGCCCATAGCTCTCGCAAGCGCGCCACCTGAACGACTCGGCTCGCGCTCGCACGATCAATCAAACGAACGATGGCAGGCACCCATCGAACACGAGCAAGCGCGTACCTGTGTCAGACAACTGCGGTTGTAGCGGTTGAGCATATGCCCGACGACCTCTTCGAACTCTTGGTACTCGCGCTGTACCACGAGCTTGGTGACTTGGCCATCGCGCCACTCGAGCACACACGCTCGTTCTCCGCCATACACGCTGCTCGCATTACATCAGAAGGTGTGTGGCGCCGTCATTGCAACGCGAATGCACAAGCAGCCGTACCCAGAGTACTCCATCGGATTGGCAGCTCGTAGTCGCATGAGATCGTGGATGGAATGTTGTGGCTTCTTGGGATCGTTGAGTACGTAGCGAGCGACGAATTGAGGCTGGTTGGGGTTGTCGGCGGCGTTGGGTCGCTTCTTGCTCTCGCCGATGCGATAGTACGAGTAGCGCGACATGTTATCGGGCACCTGCGGAGTGCGCAGATACTGGATCGAGCAGATGTTGAGCTTGCCGTCGGGTGTGATCTCGATGATCTTGTCCTCACCGCCCTCGCGGACCTCGAACTCATCGCCGAGGAGCCGAATCTCGTTGAGATTATCCTTGATCTAGGCAGATGGCAACACGATCGCGATCACACATACGCACACCAAGTAGCATCGATCAGGGTCACGCGATCAATGCCACCAATCTCCTGATCGATGTAGTGCAGGCCCGAGTATACGCAGGTGTGGCACCAACCTTTTGTAGTTTGCAATGGAGGTCGTCGTAGATCTCATCGATCGAACGTGAGGAATCGTAGTACTCCTCGATGCGTATCGGTGTACCGCCAAGCTCAGCACGGTCGAAACGCTCGATCTCGCGCCTGTGTGCCTCGAGCTCCTTGACGAGCTCGCGCTTACGTGCCTTGATCGAGCTAAACGAGCTGTGTTCGAACATTGTAGTTGTTGTTGGGAATGAAGAAGAGCTTGGTGTTGGTGTGCGAGAGAGAATGGCAGCAGCAGAACGAATGGGAAGCAACCACAGCCACAGCCACTACAACCACTGTTCTTATCGATCTCTCGCTGCTGATTCTGCTGGTTCTGCGGTACAAGTGGCTGAATGGAGCAAGGAGAAGGATTGTTTAGATAGATAGATCGACATTCGAATACAATTACACGAGGAGTATCGCAATGGAGAGTTGGAGGTGTTCGCGTTCGTGAGGGAGAGAGTAGTGCTCGGTACGACCAGCACTCGCACCAACGGCTCGCGGACTCGCTCGGCCATCAACGACTCGGGAGAGCAGAAGCGCACGCTGCATTCTTCTTGAGCTCACCTGAATAGCGCCGACAACCGAGAGCCGACTGTTTTGGCTCGATACCAAGACACGAGAGCAGGTGGTGGGTGGGTGGGTGTCATCGGAGCGAAGGCATATCAGGCGGCAGCGTCGAGACGGTCGGAATGAAGCCTTGGACCGAATGCGATGGCGGCTCCCGCTCTTGGTTCGAGAGAGGACGATGCGTCGGGAGCTTCTTGGGAGACGAGATGCGCACGTTGGTGGTGGGGAGCTGGAGGCTCAAAGAGCGGGAGAGCGGTGGCACAGCGGAAGGCGAAGGCGAAGGCACGGGCTGCGCCGCGCTGTGCGGTACCGTGGCGAGCGAGGTCGTACGCCACGCGGTCAAGACTGAGGGAGCCACGCCATGGAAGGTGTACTGCTCAGGGCCCGAGGTGACTGCAGCGCTTGCGGCGCTCGAGACAGGGAAGGGTGTTCGCACAGTAGCCGAGGCCGAGACGGAAGACACGAGGCGGGCGCTCGACGAGGACAATGAGATCGAATCGTCCTGCTCGCTCTCGTAGCTCTCGCACTCGCTGGTCGCCGTCAGGAGGCTGCCATCGTCGGTCGAGTGTGACGACGCAGCGTTGCGCTCGGTAACGTCGTCTTCGAGCGTGCTGTAGCCGCCGTCAAAGTCGTCGTGCGAGTGGTAAGGGCGGCGGTGGGCATTGGAAGAAGAAGGCGATGACGAGGTAACAGTGCGGTGGCCACCATCGTCGGCGTCAGCGTCAGCGTCAGCATCAGCGTCCGCAGCGGCGGCGGCGGCGGCAGCGAGGAACTCGTGCTCATCCATGTAGTCGTCGTGCTCGCAGCTCTCGTCGAGGTCCTCGCACCACAGCGGAAAGTCGTCGGTCTCGCCCTGACACGACGAGTACAACAGGTCGTCGTTGTCGTTGTTGGCGTCGTCGTCGGTGCGTGCAGAGAGCCAGTTGGCCTCGGCGGTCGACCACGAGCCGTTCTTGGCGGCCGCCGACGGCGACAACATGGCGGCCTTGGCGGGCAGATGGAGGTGCTTGCGATGCGGGTGTTGGAAGTCAGCGTCGACCTCCCACTTGATGACACGCGGGATGCCATCGGCCGTGAGCTCCGAGCTCTCGACGTTACCCATCGAGTCGAGGGGGAGGACGAGTGAAGGGCGACGAGCAGGAGAGAGCGGGGGAGGCGGTGTGTGGGGCAGGAGGGATGGATAGAACAGACGATGGATCGATGGATCGATGGAGTGAGATCGCGTGCTGCAGTGGTGGAAGAGTGAGACGAAAAGGCGAACAAACCCACCGAGCACCACCGTAGTCTTCGCTTCTTTCTCTCTCTCGCTCTCACTCGCTGCCAGCTGAATCTCTCCGCTCGCTCTATCTCGCTCTCCGCTCGCTCTCCAAGATGGCCCAAGCCTCTCATGAAGTCGTGATCCTCTCGTGCCCCTCGATGGATGGCCTCGCTCACCAGGTGGTCGAGCAGGCGGTCGCCAAGGGCTGGTCGTGGCGCACCAGCGACATTAGCTGGAAGTTCTTTCCGGACGAGACGCCCAACCTCTTCGTGAACGTCGACGGCATCCGCGGCAAGGACGTCGTGTTCCTGGCGTGCTTCCACAACGCGCATGCCATCTTTGCGCAGTTGGCGCTCATCTGTACGTGCTCGCGACTCGCGATCGGCCCGCTCGATTTTATCTCTCGACCCGCACCGCCATCCCGACCTGCCTGCCTGTGGTGCAGAACGACACACGCACACACACGCCACTCACCGATCAGTTCGTTGGATGGCTCGCAGACGCCATTCCTTCGTACATGGTGCGCTCGCTCACCGTCGTGCTGCCGTACTTCCCGACCGCCACCATGGAGCGCGTTGACGAGGAGGGCCAGATCGCCACGGCCAAGACCTTGGCTCGTATGTTGTCGGCGATTCCGATCACCAACGCCGGTCCGACGCGTCTGATCTGCTTCGACATCCACGCGCTCCAGGAGCGCTTCTACTTCTCGGACACGTACGTGCGCGCTCGCCCGCTGCCGCTGCGTGACGGTACGCAGATAGAGGACTCACGACGACGTGGTGGCGGTGTAGGCTCATCCCGTTGTTGCCGTCGGCGGTGCCGGTGTTCCTCGAGCGCCTTCGCTCGATCCCCGACGATATCGCCATCGTGTTCCCCGACGATGGCGCGTGCAAGCGCTTTGGCAAGCTCTTCCCGGCGTACCCGGTCATCACGTGCGCCAAGGTGCGCGAAGGCGACGCGCGCATCGTCCGCATCAAGGATGGCAACCCGAAGGGCAAGCACTGCTTCATCATCGATGACTTGGCGCAAACCGGTATGTCTCGATCGAGTGCCGCCTCTCTCTCTCTCTCTCTCCCTCACACATCGATGGCTCACAAACACGCGTCTCCGTGTCACTACAGGTGGTACGTTGATCGAGTGCAAGGAGGCGCTGATGCAGCACGGCGCCGCCAAGGTGAGCGCCTACGTGACGCACGCCATCTTCCCGCGCGAGAGCTGGCGCCGCTTCGTGCGCCCGCTCGAGGGCTCGGACCACACGCCGGGCTTCGAGTACTTCTTCGTCACCGACTCGTGCCCCGAGACCACCAAGCACCTCGTGGGCCAGGCGCCGTTCGAGGTGCTGCCGATCGCTGGCAGGATCGTCGATACCGTGAACCAATTCGTCACGTGCTTCCACTAAACGAAGCAGCTCTGGCGTGTGTGTGTGTTTGATGAGCGTCGCGCTTGTACTCTCCACACTCAATCACTCACTCACTTCCTAACTCGCTGACTGACTGGCTGATCGGCCGTCGTTTCATTCTGACTGATGCCCCTTCTACCTTCTACCGCCGTAGTACATTCATTAATACAACACATTCTCATCGATGATGATATCTCGCTCTGATGGTGATGGTGGATTTGCTGATCGAGGAACGGCTGTCGCGGTAGGTCTCGTTCGTTCTGCGCCAGCGAGCGAGCGAATGTCCACTCTCCCACTCCACACACAAGCCTCTCACCATGGCGCACCAGCCTCCACTCTCCGATAGCGATCAACTGTCTCTCGCCCTCTCCATGTCTCGTTTGCGCGACTTCTACGAGACCCTCCACTGCGGCACGATGCATCTCTCGCGTACACCGCCCACGCGGTGTTCCAAGTGCGGCGCGGCGCTCGGCCTCCAAGACGCGACCCGCCACTCGGCGCCGATCGCGCCGCCGTGTCCTCGCTCGATCATCGTGCACCCGACAGCCGGCGACTTTGGCAACTACGACCCACGCTGTCTGCTGCACTGCGGCGTGTCGAACAGCGACGGCAGCCGCGTCTACAACTTTGATCAGCGCTCGACGGCGATCGACTCGGCACTCGCGCGCATGTGGGCCTTCTCGATCTCGTCGCCGATCGAGCACGCGAGCCTGAGCGACGCCGAGTGGGACGAGGCGCTCGCGTCGCACCACGAGCACGAGAGCGCCCGCGCACGCCAACGCGGCATGGCGTACCACTCGCTCGACAACAACTGCTACTCGTACGTGATCCGCTTCCTCGAGTGGATTCGGTTCGAGCAACGCGATACGCACGCCAAGGACGACATCGTAACGCGCTTCATTGCGCACCCAGTCGAGGTACGTCACACGGCAGACACGACACGACACGACACGACACGCTCACCACATTCGCTTGCGCATCGTGGCAGCTCTTCGAGGCGTACTACTCGATCAACCAGCGGCTCGACGACGAGAACGACGACACTGCCTTCAACTTCGTGCCTGCGGCGACACGGCGCGCACCAGCGACCATCGTCAAGGTGTGCGACGCGTGCGAGCGAAATAGCACCGCGCCACCGGAATGTGCGTGGTTCCGCTGCCAGCAATGCGAGGACTACGGTACGCCGATAGATGCGTGTCTCCCTCGTGTGCTGCCACGATGCTCACCGACCTGTTGTGTTCTTGCGTGAGGTCAGACTTGTGCCAGGAGTGCCACGCTCGAGTCGCGAGCACGCGACATCCCGGCCACCATACCTTTGTACAGATCCAACTCCACAGCGCACAGCTGTGACACAATACAATCGATTGATTGATCAATCGATTGCTTGCTTGATTGCTTGATTGCTCGAACGAATGAACGAGTGGATGGATGATCACGGCAGGAGGCGGTTGGCGGCTTCGTAGACCAGGAACATGACGAGCGTATGTGGTGCGAGTCGGGCGTACGTCGGAACCCAGGACTTGAGCAGCCCGCGCGCTCCGTCGGTCGCCACGAGGTGGCGCACGCTAGCGAGCACACTCGGCCGCTCGTTGCTGGCGGCATTCATGGCGAAGGTCTTGCACAGATCGATCGGCACCGTGACGGTCGTGGTGACGACGCCCGACACGAGCGCGCAGCCGACCTGCAGCAGCAACTCGTCGAGCAGCGAGGCCGACGACGCGAGGCGCCGCTCCCACCAACGCGACGCCACGACGCGATGCTTCAGCCAGTCGTAGCTCACGAGCTGAGCGCAGGTGTTGACGGCGCCGCGTGCGAGATGCGGGCCCAGGCCGGCCAGCAGCAACTGCGCCGCCGAATCGCGTCGCACCGCAGCGAGCAGCGACGAACGTGCGCCGGCGCTCGAGGCCTGCATGCGCACCTTGATGGCCTCGAGCGGGTTCGCCGCGGCGGCCGCCACTCCGCCGCTGAGGAGACTGGCCGCGAGCATGGCCGATGTGGTGCTTGGCGCGTACGGCTGCAGGCGCTGCTTGAACGGCTCGTACAGCCCGAGGCGCAGCGAGCCGTACACGACGGCGCGCGCCAACGCTGGCGAGAGGCCCTTGTAGAGCGCCATCGCGCCTTCGGCTCGCACGACGGCCGCTGCGGTCGCGAGCGACGAGTGGAAGCCGCTGGCCGGCAGGCGTTGCAGCTGCAGTCGCACCTTGACGAGATCGATCGGATGAGACACGAGCGTGGCGCTCGAGGTGGCGAGCGCCGCCGTGGCGAAGCGACGAAGCGTGGACGAGGACGAGGTCGTGGACGTGGACGTGGACGTGTGCTGCATGGCGCCGGAGCAGGAACGAAATCAGCCATCACTGCGGCTCGCTACCGATCATCCCTCGAGTACGAGGAGCCGCATTGGCGAGGCGTATGTGTGTGCGTGTTTGTGGTGGTGCTGGATATCTGCCGGTACGTATCGGCCCATCGCGATACCGCCGAGGAGACACGCGCGATGATGTGGTGGTTCCACGATCCCTTCTCACATCGGGTTCGCTCGTTGCGTGCACCCTCACACGGTGTCTCGCAAGACCCACGCAGCGAGCGAGTCGATGGGCGCCGAGGTTTGCAGTGAGGGACAAGACGACAACAGAACCGCGAGGCAGCGACATTCATCGGCGTAGTCCTGTGGGCCTGCGGAAGTCTCGCGCGATGTTTCCGACGTCGTTCGGTCCTGAGGCAAGAACACGAGAAGGAACTACGAGCTCCTGCTGCTGCTGCTTCATTTGCTTGCTGCCTCACTCACTCACTCACCTGGCAAGATGACCAAGAACATCAACGTGGCTCTCGTGGCGGCATTGCTGGCCGTTGTCGTCGTGGCGGTACACGCTCAGTCGCCGCCGTTCACGTGCACCTACACGGACGACGCGTCGGGCTTGCGATACGATCTGTCGCGCTTGTG
>Ga0209935_1003846_pt1 | contig 14765 bp, 27 predicted proteins | sample ThiBio_1000_plan_2_FD_183958 | JGI IMG/M metagenome (GOLD analysis project Ga0209935, IMG submission 183958) | Wastewater bioreactor microbial communities from Cape Town, South Africa - Thiocy_cont_1000_plan (SPAdes) | ecosystem: Engineered > Bioreactor > Thiocyanate-remediating >... | reverse complement strand
GGCAGATCGAGTTCCGTGACCTGCAGCTCGACCGCACGCTCGGCTCGGGAGCGTTCGGCGTTGTCAAGCACGGCACCTGGCGCAATATCCCGGTGGCAGTCAAGTTCCTCCACGCCAAGGACTCGAAAGGCGCCGAGAAGAAGGAGCTCGAGAAGTCGTCGGCCTTCCGGTCGTTCTTGCGCGAGATACAGCTCATGTCGCAACTGCGCCATCCCAACATTACGACGTTTTACGGCGCGTGCTTGGTACCACCGAACTACTGCATGGTGATGGAGTACCTGCCGACCTCGTTGCAACACCTGATGAAAGGCCGCGTGCTGCCACTGCAAGATGTACGGCGCATCGCCCTCGACATTGCGGTCGGAATGATCCACCTGCACAAATCCAATATCATTCACCGGTACGAGTGCGATGCTGTGCACGGGATCATCACCGATAGCCTCGCGTCATATTCACTCGGCGCGCTTGTGAACGACAGAGATCTGAAGCCCAGCAACATTCTGATCGACGAGCAGCAGCGCTCCAAGATTGCCGACTTTGGAGTATCGCGGCACAGCAAAGGCACTTCCACCATGGTACGTGTTCGCTTGCACGTTCGCTTGCGAGCGAGTGAACAAGCGAGCGTGTTGCGAGCGTCTGACCGATGCGACGAACAACGCAACAGACTGGCATCGGAACTCCTCGCTACATGGCTCCCGAGATGCTCAAGACCAAAAAGTACGGGCCCAAGGTCGACGTGTACTCGTTCGGCATCATACTGTGGGAGATGGCGACCGGCAAGAAGGCGTTGGCCGAACACGCACGCGGCTGTACGCCCATCCAACTGGCATTCAAGGTCGCGTACGAGAACGTGCGGCCCAGGCTGCCGCTCAACTACTCTCCCACCGTGACGCGCCTGATTGAACGATGGTACGAGAACCAAGCTCTGCAAGTGCGTGTGTGCGTGTGTCGACGCTAACTGTGCGGTCGTGCACAGCTGGCACACGGATTCGAGCGTGCGACCGTCGTTCGAGCAGATCTACGAGCAACTCAACTCGCTGGACACGGTAGTGGAGAGCGAAATCGTGCCGGCTCACTCGGAAGCCACCATGACCGTCGTATACGGCGCCGATCAAGCACGCGAGTAAGGGCCCTCCAGTCTCGTTGGCGAGTACGAAGCCAGGTTTATTCCGCGCGACATGGCAGCACGTGATGCAAGCGCTTGTAGGAGGAGCTCGCATGCGAGGTGCTGGTTCGTGGCTGGTGGCTGGCTGGCGCGCTTACTCGAGTTGCTTCAAAATGTTGTCGGCTGAAGTGACGGCAAACCTGTATCAAATGACATACAAGCACCGGCGGAGTGCCGCATCACATGCACACGAGGCGCGTCAGCGATGCAAGAGCGTCATCGGCGTTGGCGTGTGATAATAGTCGTCGTACTCGGACGGAGTGTCCTCAATGTTCTCGTGCTTGATGACACCATTCTCGACCACCAACGAGAAGCGCTTGGCTCGAACGCCAAGACCCGCAGCGCTCAGGTCGACATCGAGGCCAGCGCTCTTGACGAAGGCACCGTTCCAATCGCCCAGCAGCTCGATCTACACACGCGCCGACACACGCACATGAACGTCCTCATCGTGAGCCATCGAGCTGGCGACAGGTATCGAGATATGCAGCGCATACATCATCGGGGATCTTCTGGCTGGTCTTCCAGGCCTTGAGGACAAAGCGGTCGTTCACCGAGCTGAGAGTGGCGATGGCATACGAGTGAGCGAGTGAGCGAACGAATGAGGGACAGCGCGCACACTATCGAGATAGCAAGGTGCCATCGTTGACGTACACACACGCGATCGTGTCGACTCCCTTGGCCTTGAGCTTCTCGACGTTCTCAACATACGAAGGGATCTATACGCACACATGGAGGATCTCGTGAGCCATCCAATCGCATGTCGTACGAGCGAGCGAGCGATCGAGCAGCACACGTACATGCTTGTTGCTGCACACGGGCGTGAAGGCGCCAGGAACTCCGAAGATCACGACCTATAGTGGCACAACAACGCCGTCGACACAAATACATCAGGTCGGTGATCGAGCAACGCGGCCCATTGGGAAGGAGCGAGAGTGCGAGAGTATATACAGTCTTGTTGGAGAAGAGGTCCGAGGTCGAGACGGGCGAGCCATCGAGTCGCTGGAGCGAGAGCTGCTCCTTGATGAGGTTGGTGCCGGTGGCGTACGAACGACGCGCCATCGGACAGGCCACACGAGCCGTCACCAATCGCGAGACTGCACTCAACATCGTGATGAATGAGATCGAACGAGATCGTTGGTTGTGATAGAAAGAAAGACTGGCTAGCTGGCTGGCTGGGCGGAGAGCGAGCGAGTCGTGTGGAGCAGCGGGAGCGTGAGCGAATGAGCGAGAGATGGCGATCGATCGACGGAGAGCTCTTGTTCTGCTCGCTCGCTCTCGCATCCACCTCGCTGATTGATCGATTGATCGATATCCTGATCGATCATGGACCCAGCAGTCAAGCGATCCAAGAAGCGTAAGAAGGAGTCATCATCATCGTCGTCGTCCAGGAGCACCAAACGATCATCGAGCTTGTTCTACAGCGAGACCGGCAGCGGTGGCGGCGCTAGCGCCATCACCACTGCCGCTGTCACTGCCGCTGGCGAATCGATCGACTCGGACGATGATGGTGTGTTTCAGCCATCGTTCGTGGCCGACGACGGCTGCGTGTACGAGGACTACGACGCCGAGGGCGTCATCAAGTTCGTGACGCCACCGAGTGCGAGCCTCTTCTGTCCGATCCATCGAGGCCTCTTCACCGACCCGGTGATCGCGGCGTGTGGCCATACGTTCTGTCGATCGTGTCTGCTTGGTGATGCGTCGCTCGAACGCCGAATGACTAGCTCATCGACGCCGACCAAGAAGCCGCGGAGTTCGAGCAGCAGCAGCAGCAAGAAGCGCAAGAGCGTGATTCTATCAGAGTCGCTGCTGAGCTCGAGCTCGGCATCGGCCTCGGCTCCATCGAGCCCGGCTCCTGGACTTCTCGGCAGCGCAGGCAGCAGTGGCAACGGGGTCAGTGCCATCGCCAGCAGCAGTAGCGGCAATGGCGCGTCGGGCAGCCCGCGCAAGGTCATCTGCCCGCTGCACAAGGAAGCCATCTCGAACCTCAGCGTCCTGATACCGAATCTCGCCATCTCCGAGCAACTTCGAGCCTTGCTGGTGTACTGCAAGTTCGGCCTCAAGAAGCTCGAAGGCGGAGTGGGGAGCTCCGAGGGAGCTGCGCATCAGCGCTTGCAATGGGTCGTCGATGAGACCGGCTGCCAGACGCACTTGCGCCTGCACGAGCGCGCCGAGCATCACGCCAGTTGTGCCTATGCCCCTGCAAAGTACGCGCGCGCACACACTCACAACTCGATCGTTCGATCGCACCCTCATTGATGAGCATCATTGGCGGTGCCGTAGATGTCCGCATTGCGACAACTGCCCGCCGCTGACGCGCCAAGAGATGGAGGAGCACATCAAGCACTGCTCCAAGATTCCGTGCCCATTCGGATATGCTGGCTGCTCGTACCGTGGATCGCAGACCGAGGTCTTGGAGCACGCGGATCGAGACTGTGCTCTGAAGCCCATTAGTGCCTTCATTGCATATGCCGACTCGCGATGGAAGAAGCAGCACGAGCAGATCGAGACGCTGCTGCGGGAGAACACGTACGTCGTTCGCTGCCAAGCAGCGAGGGAGAGAAAGAGAGAGAGAGAGAGAATGCCGCTCGCTCATCAACTTTGGGCGTGACACGTGTTCAGCGAGTTGCGAGAGCGATTGGCAGAGACCAATGGCAAGCTACAATGGGCCATCGAGAACCTCGAGCTCGTCAATCGTACGTCACCCACCTCTCGATGCGATGCGATGTGATGCGATGCGATGCGATGCGATGCGATGCGATGAGACACGCGTTGACCTTCACCTGTCGTCGTCGGACTCGTTCATGGATTCGTGGCGAATAGTTCGAGCCAACAGCGGCGTCGAGACGCTGACATCAGGCGTTCAAGAGACCAAGAAGCAGGTGGCTCATGTGATGCACGAGCTCGGTGACATTCGGCGCATGATTACGACCACCAATCAGTCGAGTACGGCGAGCGATCGTCAATGATTACAACACACACACGAACTCCGACTCATTGCGCGCTGTGCGCTGTGTAGGTCTGATTTCGCGCGAAACCGGAGCCGTGGTCAAGTGCGAGGCGACCTTCACCGGGCACACGGGACCCGTATGGTCGCTCACGCTGGCGAGCGATTATAACACGCTCATCTCGGGCTCGTCCGATACCACGGTCAAGGTGTGGGACATTGCGAGCGGCAAGTGCAAGACGACACTTCGTGGCCACGAGGGCATCGTGCACGGCGTCGGCGTCAATGGCAACCAGATTGTGAGCGGCAGCTCGGACCGCATGATCAAGGTCTGGGACATGCAAAGCGGCAAGTGTCTGCGTACGCTCGAGCAGCAGGACAACACCGTGTGCTCAGTGATCGTCGCCGAGGGCTTCGTGTTCACGGGCTCGTTCGGAGAGATCAAGGTCTGGGACCGCGAGTACAATCTGGTCGACACGCTGCGCGGCCACAACCATTGGGTGCGAGCGTTGTGCGTCTCGAACCGCATGCTCTTCACTGGCTCGTACAATATCATCAAGGTCTACGACATTCGTAATGCCTTCCAGTGCACGGCTACCATTCGGGTACGTCTTTCGCTCGCTCGCTCGTTCGTGCGAGGCTGCTTCTCACGCGATCGGTTCAGGTGCACTGTGGCAGTATTTATGCGATTGCTGTGGGCGGAGGCCGCCTGCTGGCTGGCACCTACGAGAACCTGATCTACGTCTGGGACCTCGAGACGCTCCATTGCCTCGCCACGTTGCACGGACACACGGGAGCCGTCTACAACCTCTGCGTTCTCGGCAGTAGGTTCTTCTCGTCCTCGTACGACACCACGATCAGGGTGTGGAACTTGAATACGATGCACTGCGAGCAGACGCTGACCGAGCACACGAGCTCGGTCGAGGCCTTGATCTCTGCGCCGACTGGTGCAGTCTTTAGTGCTGCAGCGGACAACACGGTCCGGGTACGATAGCGCGTCCTCTCTCTCTCTCTCTTGCTTCTGGCACTGTAATACTACGCGTCATCTCAAATTCTCATCGAGCACTTGTATGCGGGCAGATGTGGAGATAAGCCAAGCAACGAGTATGTCGACTACTCAAGATTGCATGCTGAATGTACTATGCCTCCTCGTAAACTATAACAATCGAATAACTATCTATAAACGCACCGCCACCTCTGATTGATGTGAGTCCAAGTATCCCAGACCTTGCCACCATCACATTCATTTGACGATCGAGCGAGTTGGCATTGGCTCACAGCGCGTTGCCGGTCGTAGGAACAGCGACCGCTTCATTCGCTTGTTGGCTCCATCGCTCGCGCACCAGCAATAGCCCGCAGCACCTCGCTCGTTCTACACGCACCACATACCGAGCGACTCGACGACGCTTGCTTGCACTTCGCTTCCCAAGCGGTACCACTGTTACACTCTGGTTCATTCGTGCCGATGGCGGCAACCGAGGAGCACTGTGGCTATTGCTTCGATGCGCTGCTGAGCCGTCTCACCGGTTGCGCGCTGCTGCCGAGTGGCTTCCCCGACGACAAATAGTACGCGCTAGCCCATCTTGCTTGGCACCGCGACGCCGTACGTGCGTGCGCTGATGTGGTAGATCGCAGCCCCTTGTTCATCACGTGGAAGAAGGAGCGCGGCTCGCGCCGAGGCGCCGAGCTTCGCGGTTGTATCGGCACCTTCTCGGAGCAGCCATTGGAGCGCGGCCTCAGCGGCTACGCCATTCGCAGGTGCATAGCGGCTCGAGTGAATGCGAGTGCGTGAGCAAGCGGGCACCTCACCAGTGGCGCACTCGGGCTCGCTGTGGTCGTTGGCCGAATGGTGCAGTGCGTTCGAGGACCGCCGCTTCCCTGCAATCGAGCTCGACGAAGTGTCACAGCTCAGCGTGTCGGTGTCGCTGTTGTGCCACTTTGAGGTGGTCGAGGACATTTACGACTGGGAGGCACGTTCAAGCACCCAACCAACATTGAGAGACACCAACGCAGTGACTGGCGGACTGATGCGGCATCTGTGTGCGCAGGAGGGCGTGCACGGCATCTGGATGGACTGGACTGACGCTGACGGCACGCACCGCAATGCGACCTACCTGCCTGACGTGATTCCCGAGCAAGGCTGGACCAAGGACGAAGCCATCGACAGCTTGCTGCGCAAAGGCGGACAGCGTGGCACCATTACACGCGAGGTCAAAGTACGTTCACGGCGCCATGAGGCAGCTGCAGGTTGGTGCTTGCTGCTGATCATGCAGCGAACGTGACTGTCACGCGCGTGTGGAGCGTAGTCGCGCATCCAGATGACGCGGTACCAGTCGAGCAAGTGCTCGTTGTCGTTCGCCGAGTACCAGCGCGGCGTTCGCGGCGGCACACTGCGGTGCCATCTCGAGCCCGTGCCACCGGCGTTGCGTTGAAGCACGGGCGCCCACGACAGCCGCGCAGCGATGCGATAGCAAGCAGCCCGGCTGGTGTAGATACATTCCTCCAAGCACATATGGAGCCTCATTGCACAGCGCCATCGACATCACATGTAAGCACGCACGCTTGTGCGACCTCATACAGATTGCCATCATCAACACGCGATCGTGCCATGCATTGAATCGGGTGATCTTGAAGAGAGCGGCGCAAGGCTGCGCTTCCTTGCGGCTCTCTTGCTCTGGGCGTGCGTGCCTTACTGCAGGTAGCTCTCCAACGAGCTCTCTGTCGTCGTGATCGTGCTTGAGGTCGTCGTCGAAGTCGAGCTCGAGCTTGAGGCCGTGTCGTTCAAAGTCGCTTCAGCAGTCTCTTGGCGCTGCGAATCCTCAGCGGCGAGCTGCGGCGAGCTACTGGTTGCTGATGGAGCCGCTGCATCATCGGCGCCAGGTTCTGATGCTGGTGGTAGAGCGGGAGTGGTAGCTACAGTGTCCTCGGCGGCGTTCCATGTGGCAGAAATGCCGACCCACGTTCGAAGCTGCTCGATCGACACGGGGAACCGCGACAGGAGCGTGCTGAACTGCTGCTTGACTCGCGCCAGCACGAGCGGAAAGTCCATGTAGCTATGGGGCGGGCGGCGGCAGTCAGCAGCAAGTCATGGACGATAAGGATTCAGCCGAGGTGGCAGCCGGCGTACCCAGCATTCATCTCGACCCACGTGGCATCCAGCACGCGGAACAGCACGCAATACACCTCCTCGAAGCCATTGGGCACATTGGCCGTGGCGAGGAAGCGCATCATTGGCGACTGCCACGCAGACGATGCCGACGCATGCTTCATCTTGTCTACGCTCGATCGCCATATGAGTGTCAGTGAATGTGCCACGCGAGAGAGTGAGAGAGAGAGAGCAGCCATCCAACGCACCGGCCGTGACGCCGAGATAGTCGACCAACAGCACGCTCGTGAGATTGATGCCGACCGACGCAAATGGATACTCGCGCGACTGTGCCAACACGGATCGAACCTCGGCCGTGTAGTGCTGCGCGTAATACAGCAGGTTGTGGAGTCCCAGGAGCCCCATGCCGCGAAAGTCGGTCGCAGGGTCTCGGCCCTGGAAGCCCAGCCGGCTCCACTGCGACGAGACTCGCGCGTCGATCGGTTGCTCGGGGAACACGACGTCCCACAGCTGCATCAGCTGTGCCTCGTGCTCGGCATTGCTCGGGTCGAAGGGTTGGTTCTTGAGGGCCCATAGCTCTCGCAAGCGCGCCACCTGAACGACTCGGCTCGCGCTCGCACGATCAATCAAACGAACGATGGCAGGCACCCATCGAACACGAGCAAGCGCGTACCTGTGTCAGACAACTGCGGTTGTAGCGGTTGAGCATATGCCCGACGACCTCTTCGAACTCTTGGTACTCGCGCTGTACCACGAGCTTGGTGACTTGGCCATCGCGCCACTCGAGCACACACGCTCGTTCTCCGCCATACACGCTGCTCGCATTACATCAGAAGGTGTGTGGCGCCGTCATTGCAACGCGAATGCACAAGCAGCCGTACCCAGAGTACTCCATCGGATTGGCAGCTCGTAGTCGCATGAGATCGTGGATGGAATGTTGTGGCTTCTTGGGATCGTTGAGTACGTAGCGAGCGACGAATTGAGGCTGGTTGGGGTTGTCGGCGGCGTTGGGTCGCTTCTTGCTCTCGCCGATGCGATAGTACGAGTAGCGCGACATGTTATCGGGCACCTGCGGAGTGCGCAGATACTGGATCGAGCAGATGTTGAGCTTGCCGTCGGGTGTGATCTCGATGATCTTGTCCTCACCGCCCTCGCGGACCTCGAACTCATCGCCGAGGAGCCGAATCTCGTTGAGATTATCCTTGATCTAGGCAGATGGCAACACGATCGCGATCACACACACACACACACACCAAGTAGCATCGATCAGGGTCACGCGATCAATGCCACCAATCTCCCGATCGATGTAGTGCAGGCCCGAGTATACGCAGGTGTGGCACCAACCTTTTGTAGTTTGCAATGGAGGTCGTCGTAGATCTCATCGATCGAACGCGAGGAATCGTAGTACTCCTCGATGCGTATCGGTGTACCGCCAAGCTCAGCACGGTCGAAGCGCTCGATCTCGCGCCTGTGTGCCTCGAGCTCCTTGACGAGCTCGCGCTTACGTGCCTTGATCGAGCTAAACGAGCTGTGTTCGAACATTGTAGTTGTAGTTGTTGTTGGGAATGAAGAAGAGCTTGGTGTTGGTGTGCGAGAGAGAACGGCAGCAGCAGAACGAATGGGAAGCAGCCACAGCCGCAGCCACTACAACCACTGTTCTTATCGATCTCCCGCTGCTGATTCTGCTGGTTCTGCGGTACAAGTGGCTGGATGGAGCAAGGAGAAGGATTGTTTAGATAGATAGATCGACATTCGAATACAATTACACGAGGAGTATCGCAATGGAGAGTTGGAGGTGTTCGCGTTCGTGAGGGAGAGAGTAGTGCTCGGTACGACCAGCACTCGCACCAACGGCTCGCGGACTCGCTCGGCCATCAACGACTCGGGAGAGCAGAAGCGCACGCTGCATTCTTCTTGAGCTCACCTGAATAGCGCCGACAACCGAGAGCCGACTGTTTTGGCTCGATACCAAGACACGAGAGCAGGTGGTGGGTGGGTGGGTGTCATCGGAGCGAAGGCATATCAGGCGGCAGCGTCGAGACGGTCGGAATGAAGCCTTGGACCGAATGCGATGGCGGCTCCCGCTCTTGGTTCGAGAGAGGACGATGCGTCGGGAGCTTCTTGGGAGACGAGATGCGCACGTTGGTGGTGGGGAGCTGGAGGCTCAAAGAGCGGGAGAGCGGTGGCACAGCGGAAGGCGAAGGCGAAGGCACGGGCTGCGCCGCGCTGTGCGGTACCGTGGCGAGCGAGGTCGTACGCCACGCGGTCAAGACTGAGGGAGCCACGCCATGGAAGGTGTACTGCTCAGGGCCCGAGGTGACTGCAGCGCTTGCGGCGCTCGAGACAGGGAAGGGTGTTCGCACAGTAGCCGAGGCCGAGACGGAAGACACGAGGCGGGCGCTCGACGACGACGATGAGGACGACGAGGTCTTCCAACGGCCGACTGGCGAGATCGAATCGTCCTGCTCGCTCTCGTAGCTCTCGCACTCGCTGGTCGCCGTCAGGAGGCTGCCATCGTCGGTCGAGTGTGACGACGCAGCGTTGCGCTCGGCAACGTCGTCTTCGAGCGTGCTGTAGCCGCCGTCAAAGTCGTCGTGCGAGTGGTAGGGGCGGCGGTGGGCATTGGAAGAAGAAGAAGGCGATGACGAGGTAACAGTGCGGTGGCCACCATCGGCGGCGTCTGCGTCAGCGTCAGCGGCGGCGGCGGCAGCAGCGAGGAACTCGTGCTCATCCATGTAGTCGTCGTGCTCGCAGCTCTCGTCGAGGTCCTCGCACCACAGCGGAAAGTCGTCGGTCTCGCCCTGACACGACGAGTACAACAGGTCGTCGTTGTCGTTGTTGGCGTCGTCGTCGGTGCGTGCAGAGAGCCAGTTGGCCTCGGCGGTCGACCACGAGCCGTTCTTGGCGGCCGCCGACGGCGACAACATGGCGGCCTTGGCGGGCAGATGGAGGTGCTTGCGATGCGGGTGTTGGAAGTCAGCGTCGACCTCCCACTTGATGACACGCGGGATGCCATCGGCCGTGAGCTCCGAGCTCTCGACGTTACCCATCGAGTCGAGGGGGAGGACGAGTGAAGGGCGACGAGCAGGAGAGAGCGGGGGAGGCGGTGTGTGGGGCAGGAGGGATGGATAGAACAGACGATGGATCGATGGATCGATGGAGTGAGATCGCGTGCTGCAGTGGTGGAAGAGTGAGACGAAAAGGCGAACAAACCCACCGAGCACCACCGTAGTCTTCGCTTCTTTCTCTCTCTCGCTCTCACTCGCTGCCAGCTGAATCTCTCCGCTCGCTCTATCTCGCTCTCCGCTCGCTCTCCAAGATGGCCCAAGCCTCTCATGAAGTCGTGATCCTCTCGTGCCCCTCGATGGATGGCCTCGCTCACCAGGTGGTCGAGCAGGCGGTCGCCAAGGGCTGGTCGTGGCGCACCAGCGACATTAGCTGGAAGTTCTTTCCGGACGAGACGCCCAACCTCTTCGTGAACGTCGACGGCATCCGCGGCAAGGACGTCGTGTTCCTGGCGTGCTTCCACAACGCGCATGCCATCTTTGCGCAGTTGGCGCTCATCTGTACGTGCTCGCGACTCGCGATCGGCCCGCTCGATTTTATCTCTCGACCCGCACCGCCATCCCGACCTGCCTGCCTGTGGTGCAGAACGACACACGCACACACACGCCACTCACCGATCAGTTCGTTGGATGGCTCGCAGACGCCATTCCTTCGTACATGGTGCGCTCGCTCACCGTCGTGCTGCCGTACTTCCCGACCGCCACCATGGAGCGCGTTGACGAGGAGGGCCAGATCGCCACGGCCAAGACCTTGGCTCGTATGTTGTCGGCGATTCCGATCACCAACGCCGGTCCGACGCGTCTGATCTGCTTCGACATCCACGCGCTCCAGGAGCGCTTCTACTTCTCGGACACGTACGTGCGCGCTCGCCCGCTGCCGCTGCGTGACGGTACGCAGATAGAGGACTCACGACGACGTGGTGGCGGTGTAGGCTCATCCCGTTGTTGCCGTCGGCGGTGCCGGTGTTCCTCGAGCGCCTTCGCTCGATCCCCGACGATATCGCCATCGTGTTCCCCGACGATGGCGCGTGCAAGCGCTTTGGCAAGCTCTTCCCGGCGTACCCGGTCATCACGTGCGCCAAGGTGCGCGAAGGCGACGCGCGCATCGTCCGCATCAAGGATGGCAACCCGAAGGGCAAGCACTGCTTCATCATCGATGACTTGGCGCAAACCGGTATGTCTCGATCGAGTGCCGCCTCTCTCTCTCTCTCTCTCCCTCACACATCGATGGCTCACAAACACGCGTCTCCGTGTCACTACAGGTGGTACGTTGATCGAGTGCAAGGAGGCGCTGATGCAGCACGGCGCCGCCAAGGTGAGCGCCTACGTGACGCACGCCATCTTCCCGCGCGAGAGCTGGCGCCGCTTCGTGCGCCCGCTCGAGGGCTCGGACCACACGCCGGGCTTCGAGTACTTCTTCGTCACCGACTCGTGCCCCGAGACCACCAAGCACCTCGTGGGCCAGGCGCCGTTCGAGGTGCTGCCGATCGCTGGCAGGATCGTCGATACCGTGAACCAATTCGTCACGTGCTTCCACTAAACGAAGCAGCTCTGGCGTGTGTGTGTTTGATGAGCGTCGCGCTTGTACTCTCCACACTCAATCAATCACTCACTCACTTCCTAACTCGCTGACTGGCTGGCTGACTGGCTGGCTGATCGGCCGTCGTTTCATTCTGACTGATGCCCCTTCTAGTACTACATTAATACAACACGATGATGATATCCGCTCTGATGGTGATGGATTTGTTGATCGAGGAACGGCTGTCGCGGTAGGTCTCGTTCGTTCTGCGCCAGCGAGCGAGCGAATGTCCACTCTCCCACTCCCACACAAGCCTCTCACCATGGCGCACCAGCCTCCACTCTCCGATAGCGATCAACTGTCTCTCGCCCTCTCCATGTCTCGTTTGCGCGACTTCTACGAGACCCTCCACTGCGGCACGATGCATCTCTCGCGTACACCGCCCACGCGGTGTTCCAAGTGCGGCGCGGCGCTCGGCCTCCAAGACGCGACCCGCCACTCGGCGCCGATCGCGCCGCCGTGTCCTCGCTCGATCATCGTGCACCCGACAGCCGGCGACTTTGGCAACTACGACCCACGCTGTCTGCTGCACTGCGGCGTGTCGAACAGCGACGGCAGCCGCGTCTACAACTTTGATCAGCGCTCGACGGCGATCGACTCGGCACTCGCGCGCATGTGGGCCTTCTCGATCTCGTCGCCGATCGAGCACGCGAGCCTGAGCGACGCCGAGTGGGACGAGGCGCTCGCGTCGCACCACGAGCACGAGAGCGCCCGCGCACGCCAACGCGGCATGGCGTACCACTCGCTCGACAACAACTGCTACTCGTACGTGATCCGCTTCCTCGAGTGGATTCGGTTCGAGCAACGCGATACGCACGCCAAGGACGACATCGTAACGCGCTTCATTGCGCATCCAGTCGAGGTACGTCACACGGGACACGGCAGACACGACATGACACGACACGACACGACACGCTCACCACATTCGCTTGCGCATCGTGGCAGCTCTTCGAGGCGTACTACTCGATCAACCAGCGGCTCGACGACGAGAACGACGACAATGCCTTCAACTTCGTGCCTGCGGCGGCGGCGACGACACGGCGCGCACCAGCGACCATCGTCAAGGTGTGCGACGCGTGCGAGCGAAATAGCACCGCGCCACCGGAATGTGCGTGGTTCCGCTGCCAGCAATGCGACGACTACGGTACGCCGATAGATGCGTGTGTCCCTCGTGTGCTGCCACGATGCTCACCGACCTGTTGTGTTCTTGCGGGAGGTCAGACTTGTGCCAGGAGTGCCACGCTCGAGTCGCGAGCACGCGACATCCCGGCCACCATACCTTTGTACAGATCCAACTCCACAGCGCACAGCTGTGACACAATACAATCGATTGATTGATCAATCGATTGCTTGCTTGATTGCTTGATTGCTCGAACGAATGAACGAGTGGATGGATGATCACGGCAGGAGGCGGTTGGCGGCTTCGTAGACCAGGAACATGACGAGCGTATGTGGTGCGAGTCGGGCGTACGTCGGAACCCAGGACTTGAGCAGCCCGCGCGCTCCGTCGGTCGCCACGAGGTGGCGCACGCTAGCGAGCACACTCGGCCGCTCGTTGCTGGCGGCATTCATGGCGAAGGTCTTGCACAGATCGATCGGCACCGTGACGGTCGTGGTGACGACGCCCGACACGAGCGCGCAGCCGACCTGCAGCAGCAACTCGTCGAGCAGCGAGGCCGACGACGCGAGGCGCCGCTCCCACCAACGCGACGCCACGACGCGATGCTTCAGCCAGTCGTAGCTCACGAGCTGAGCGCAGGTGTTGACGGCGCCGCGTGCGAGATGCGGGCCCAGGCCGGCCAGCAGCAACTGCGCCGCCGAATCGCGTCGCACCGCAGCGAGCAGCGACGAACGTGCGCCGGCGCTCGAGGCCTGCATGCGCACCTTGATGGCCTCGAGCGGGTTCGCCGCGGCGGCCGCCACTCCGCCGCTGAGGAGACTGGCCGCGAGCATGGCCGATGTGGTGCTTGGCGCGTACGGCTGCAGGCGCTGCTTGAACGGCTCGTACAGCCCGAGGCGCAGCGAGCCGTACACGACGGCGCGCGCCAACGCTGGCGAGAGGCCCTTGTAGAGCGCCATCGCGCCTTCGGCTCGCACGACGGCCGCTGCGGTCGCGAGCGACGAGTGGAAGCCGCTGGCCGGCAGGCGTTGCAGCTGCAGTCGCACCTTGACGAGATCGATCGGATGAGACACGAGCGTGGCGCTCGAGGTGGCGAGCGCCGCCGTGGCGAAGCGACGAAGCGTGGACGTGGACGTGGACGTGGGCGTGTGCTGCATGGCGCCGGAGCAGGAACGAAATCAGCCATCACTGCGCCTCGCTACCGATCATCCCTCGAGTACGAGGAGCCGCATTGGCGAGGCGCATGTGTGCGCGTTTGTGGTGGGGGCTGGCTATCCAACCGGGTACATATCGGCCCACCGCGATACCGCCGAGGAGACACGCGCGATGATGCGGTGGTTCCACGATCCCTTCTCACATCGGGTTCGCTCGTTGCGTGCACCCTCACACGGTGTCTCGCACGACCCACGCAGCGAGCGAGTCGATGGGCGCCGAGATATGCAGTGAGGGACAAGACGACAACAGCAACCTCGAGGCAGCGACATTCATCGGCGTAGTCCTGTGGGCCTGCGGAAGTCTCGCGCGATGTTTCCGACGTCGTTCGCGCGGTCCTGAGGCAAGAACACGAGAAGGAACTAGGAGCTCCTGCTGCTGCTGTCTCATTTGCTTGCTGCCTCGCTGCCTCACTCACTCCCTCACCTGGCAAGATGACCAAGAACTTCAACGTGGCTCTCGTGGCGGCATTGCTGGCCGTTGTCGTCGTGGCGGTACACGCTCAGTCGCCGCCGTTCACGTGCACCTACACGGACGACGCGTCGGGCTTGCGATACGATCTGTCGCGCTTGTG
>Ga0209935_1003841_pt1 | contig 14797 bp, 13 predicted proteins | sample ThiBio_1000_plan_2_FD_183958 | JGI IMG/M metagenome (GOLD analysis project Ga0209935, IMG submission 183958) | Wastewater bioreactor microbial communities from Cape Town, South Africa - Thiocy_cont_1000_plan (SPAdes) | ecosystem: Engineered > Bioreactor > Thiocyanate-remediating >... | reverse complement strand
AACAGCTTGACATGGCAAGACTATTTCGAATTACTATGAACGTCGATTCAGTTGTTGGTTATCAAATACTTTTTTTTTTTTGTATTTGTATTTTTTGTGGAAGCTTTACTGTTACATTATAAGTTAAAGCGCCAAGGGGGGGAACAAGTTTATCCCCCTTCCTCTTATCCACCCCCTCCTTACACGCGTGATGTCCCTTCTCTTCTCCTTTTTTTAGAGGTTCCATGTGAGTCGGGCCTTGGAAAGAATAGCCACAGGTCCCAATGCCGTGATACCCAACTCTTGAAGTTCCTCCTTGTGGCTATGGAAAAGCAGCCAATCGCCACCCACCTGTGCCTCCTTACAAATGTCGACAATGTCCTTGCGGATGCCTTTGCCCTCCATCCACTCGCATAGCTGCTTCGAGGTCCAATTCCTCACAACCTCCACACTCTCCCCACCACCCCCACCACCACTCCCACCACCTGCACCTCCACCACCACCTCTCTCCTTCTTCTTTTCTTTCCATGTCGCTGTCGCCCGGGTGAGGATGAGCTTGGGTCCCAAAACACCCACTCCCAACTGCACCAACTCATCATCCTCCAACAACAACAGCGCAACACCGTTCACCTCGTTCTCCGCAAAGTTCTTGATTGCAGCACCATCGATCCCTTTCTCATGCAGCCACTCGCAGACCCTCTGCACTCCCCATAGGCTGACGTCAGCAGCATCCTCGTCGGCTTCGGCCCCTCCTCCGCCTCCTCCCCTAGCCGTTTCCTCGAACGCAGAAGAAGGAGGAAGCCGATCGGCTTCTTCGGCCCCCACTCCTGATTCGCCAGGCCAGCCTTGAAGACGCCAATAGTTGATCGCGCGAGTGAGCATGTTGCACAACACGAGTCTCTGGCGGTGAGGCAGCGAGTCCGGCACGAGAGTCCGCAGTTGTGGCTCCTCCAACAACAGGAGGGCCTCCCCGTTGATCTGCGCGTCCCTGAAGGCCTCCTTGAGGATCTGCGCGGTGCCTCCCTTCTGCAACCACTCATACACATGTGACACCGACCACCTCCTCACCTCCTCTCTCCTGTGGTCGGTTATCCAGGGGTCATCAATGGAGGGTCTCCGCGCCACACCGCCACTCCCATCCCCTCCTCCTGGTGTTGTTGTGGTTGTTGTCGTTGTTGTGGTTGTTGTTGTGGTCATGCTAGCATTCGCCTTGTGCGCACCACTACCCTCTCGTTCTCGCTCTCGCTCACTCTCCTCTTCTTTCTTCACGCTATAGCTATCGCTATCGTCTTTCCTCCTCTTCTTTTTCTTTTTCTTTCTTCCATCCCTTTCGTCTCTCTTGCTGGCATGCTTTTTTGTCGACATCAGCGGAGGCAGCAGATTGCTAGCCCCGGTTGCCGGGGTAACGTGGGAGAACAGCTGATGGATCTCAGCGCGGAGATACTGGACCTCTTGCATCAGATGCTGTTGTCCCATTTTCATGTCCTTCATTTCCGATAGGAACGCTTGCAATAGATAGGGAGAGGTAGTCGCCGCGGTCCTCTCGGCCTCGAGTGAGAGTTGTTGTTGTTGTAGAGAGTCTGTTGTGGCGGGTTGTATTTGGGGTGGATAGGAGTTGCCGGAGTTTCGCAGCGACGCGGAGGGTGAGGAGAACACGTGTTGTTGTTGCTGTTGTGTCTGTTGTTGTTGTTGTTGTTGTTGCGAGTTGATGGGTCGTTGTAACCCGGGGGTACTGAACTGAGGACTGTTGTTGCCGCTGCTAGCGAGAGAGACTGCGAGAGGTGTGAAGGGTGGGGGGGTTGGGAGCGACGGAGAGAAGATCGAAGGGGGTTGCGGGTTTAGGATACTGTGAAGACTCGAAGTCCCCACAGGACTCGCAGAGACTCCGCGGGAGGCGGATATGGGTTGAGGCGGCGGTGGTTGGAGCCGCGTGGGGTAGAAGGGATTGTTACTGCCGGCTTGAGAAAGTGGGGATGTTGCGGGAGGGGTGGGAGACGCGTTGGAATTGAATCGATCCGCATCGAATTGCGATGGTCCCGAATTATACAATTTGTCTGCGTCGTAGTTGTTGCCGTTGTTGTGTCGAGTGCGCTCGAGTAGCATCACATCTGTGACATGTAATGACAGGTAAGTAGAGTGTAGCGTTGTGTTTGTGTGTTTGTGTGTGTTTGTGTGTGTGTGTGTGTGTGTGTGTGTGTGTGTGTGTGTGTGTGTGTGTGTGTGTGTGTGTGTGTGTTATCCCGCAAGTTTTGACACTATGCGGATAGATGTGACGTAAATAACTTTCGGATAGATTGATGTATGAGTGACGTTTAAGGTGGAATACGATAGGGTAGGGTTTAGCGCAACGTCTCGCATAGAAAGAGAGAAAGGTTTACACTGTACCATCTTCGTAACCGCTGCCGTAGGCATAGAGCCGCTTAACGCGCTGACGATCCTCCAAAGCGCACAGTGACGGAAGGATGACGCTCCCCGAATTCCTCGCCCTCTTCTTCGTGGGTGTAGCATCTCTGCACTCCCCACCCATCCCCGAAGATACACACCTAAAATATTTAAATCGCGAAAAAAATAAATAGGTGGTGGCTTATTTGTTGTACGTTCGTGTTGTTATTTTATAGGTGTTTTTGTGTTTATCTCTTTTTCGGATCTTTTTTTGTCTCTGATAATCCCAACGTATCTTGGGAGAACGAGGTCGGGGTTTGATGGGGGAGAGGGAGGAGGTTACCTGGAGCAAGGTCGCTGGACGTCGCATGCAGCATGGGCTATTTTACATTGGTGGCAGGCCTGCTTGACTTTCTTGCGGACTCCTCTTTCTGTTGCCCCACCTCCGGGTCCCGGCGGCCCCCACTGATCCCTGCTGGCGTTGTTGAGACCGGGGAGAGGTGCTCCTCCCTCCGTCATACCTTGCTTCTCTCTCTTCCGGTTGGATACGCGAAAAGGGTCTTTCTTGGAACTCCGCGGGAATTGGTGATCGGCGGAAACACAACAACAACGACCACCCAGATCTTAGTTTTATGCCGGAGTTTATCCCACCTTGCATGACCTACCTTTCTCAACTTCTCCTTCTTGAAGGATATTATCCCCCTTCAACAACGCCGCACTCTTTGTTTCTCTCTTTCTTTGCCTCACCGATCCGCTCAGGTCGCTGGCGAAGTTTCGTGTCCGCACCTTTCCTTTTCTCTTTTCGGTATCTTATCTCTTCTATTTGTATTGCCTTATCTTAGCTTGTCAGGCAGGATCAGAACAAGGTCATAAAATTATAATCCACAATACGAATAATTATTATTTGATCCTTCATTCCAAGTGATAACCTTTTTTACCGTTAGTTATTTCTACTACTACTGTATTTATTGGTATCCCTCCCTGAACCTGGCTTTCTCGGCAGCTAGACGCGCTTTGAGGGCGAGGAGTCGATCGGTCTGTTCGGGCTTCAACTTGTCGGCCAACCACACCACACCCATGTCCTCCCCCGATGACGGCCCGACGTCCTCATCCCCCGAGGACTCGTTGTCGTCCACCAACTCAAACTGCCTGTCATCACCACCCTCAACACCCTCACCACCCTCACCACCATTCACACCACCCTCACCACCATTCACCCCACCCTCATCAAGGTACTCCACATACACATCATCCTGGGCGTTCAACTGCCGCCCTCGCTCGCTCTGCAGATGCTCTCGCTCCATCTCCAGCTTCTCTCGCTGTTTCTCCAGCTCCTCTCGCATAGTCTCCACCTCCTCGTTCTTCTGCCTCTCCTGTTGCAACTGCTTGGCCTTGAGTCTCCCCTTGGCCTGCTCCTTCTCCAGCAACTTCTCCAACCTCTCCTTCTCCTCCTTGTACTGTTTGAGGTACTCTATCTCATCAAGCAACCTCTCCTTCTCCGCCTCCCACTCCTCCGCTGCCGCTCGCAGAGACTCCGACTGACTCGCAGAGTCACCCCCGGCTGCAGCTTCACCTTCGCCGCCCTCCCTCGCCTCAGTCCGTTCTTTCTTCTCGGCTTCCACACGCGCCTCCTCGTCTCTCAATTCCTCGAAATTCTTTCTTTCCTTCTCGAAGGCCTCCTTCTCCTCTTTGAGCCTCTTTATCTTCTCCTCCATCGCCTGCTCTCTCTGCTCCAACAAAATCGCTTTCTCCTGGTTGCCGCCCTCCTCCTCTCCACCACCACCCTCACCAGATGGTTGTGGTTGTTGCGGTTGTTGCTGTTGCGCTTTTTCTTCCTCCCATTTCTTTTTCTCCTCATCGAAAAGGTTCCTCTCTTGAACGAGTTGCTGTTGTTTTTCCTCATGCTCTTTCTCTCGCTTTTCTCGTTCCTCATTCTCTTGTTCGTGCCACTTCTTTTTCTCTTCCTCGAACTTTTCTTTTTCCTCCTTCAACAATTGTTGTTGTTGGTCATTGTTGTTATCACCACCTTGACTCGATCCCTCCCGCTTCTCTTTCTCCCATTCGCTCTTCGCTTCCTCGAATTTCTTTTGTTCCTCTTCGACCTTCTTCTCAGCTTCTCCCAATTTCTCCTTCAACTCGTTCACCTCTTTATCCTTCGCCTCCTCTACACCCTTGACCTGCTCAGCATGATTGCGGTGGGTCTCCTCCTTCTCGCGCTCAAAGGTGGCCTTGGCTTCGGCCAACTCGTTCTTGTATTTCTCCACCTCCTGCTCACGTTGTCTGTTGGCCTCTTCTTCTTGTTCGGCGCTTCCCTTGTGTGCTTTTTTCTCTTCCTCCCATTTCTGTTTCTCTTCCTCGAATTTGGCTTTTTCGGCCTTCAGGTCCTCCAACTCCTTGTTCTCTTTTTCCTTAAAGGCCTTCAACTCCTCTTCAAGTCGGCTAGTCTTGCTAGTCTCTTCTTCGAGCTTCTGTTGTGCCCCCTGCAGGTCTTTGCTTTCTTCCTCCTCTGCTTTCTTCTTGGCAGCCTCCCACTGCCTCTTCTCTTCTTCGAATTGCTCCCTATCGCAACTCAGGCTCTTGCTCGCCTCCTCCTGCTTCTGCTTCATCTCTTCTTCAAGGGCCTCCTTCCTCTTGTTCTGTTCGGCCTCCCACTGCCTCTTCTCTTCTTCGAATTTCTCGACTTTCTCTTGATGTGCCTTGTTGTGCGACTCCTTGCTCGCCTCAATTGCCTTCACATGCGCATCTATCTCCTTCTTATCCTCTTCGATCTTGAGATGTTGTGTTTCAATCGCCTTCCGTTCCTGCGCCAAACTTTCCTCTGCGTTCTTCGCGAGGGTAGCCCGTTCCTCTTCCACCTTCTTCTTTTCCTCGGCAACCTCCTCAAGTCTTGCGCTCACCTTCTCTTTTTCTTCCTTTAGTTCTTGTAGTTGTTGTTCTATGTTAGCATGTCTCTCCTCTATCTCCTTCTCTTTCTTCTTCAACTCCTCTTCTTTCTTCTCATGCTCGGCGCTGTTCGATTGCTTTGCCTCCTCTACCTCCTTCTTCAACCGGTCTTCTTCCTCCTTCCATGCCCGTTGTTTTTCCTCGAATTCCTTAAGCTTCGCCTCGGCATCGATAGCTTGAGCCTTGAATGCCTCCAACGCAGCTTTCTCTTGTATCGCAGCTTCGGTCGCCTCAGCCTGCTTTTGAAGTTCTTCCTTGTGTTGTTGAACGAGACGCTCCTTAGCCTCCTCCGCCTGCTTCTTCTCCTCTGCAGCAACAAGCCTGAGTTCTTCCAAAGCTTGCTTGTCGGCCTTCCAGTTCTCCTTGATCTCTTCCGCCCGTTTTTCCTCCTCTGCCAATTTGTCCTTCGCAGCTTGCAGCTGATTGGACAGGTCTGCATTTTGCGCCTCGAACACCTTTTCTGTCTTGTCCGCCGCTTCTTGGAGTTTTGATATGGCTTCCCTCAGCTTCTTCTTTTCTTCATCATCATCTCCTGCTGTTGTAGCAGCTAGCTCTTGTTGTTGCGGTTGTTGTTGGAGCTGAGAGGCCTTCAACAGCTCTATCTCCTTCTCCTTCTCAGCGAACCGGGCCTTATGCTCCTCCACCTCCTTCTCCAATGCTGCCTTCTCGGCAACCAACGCGCGCTTCTCGCTCTCGTATCTCTCGCTGACACTCGCATCCACCACAACGCTGCCAATGCCAGACCCTTCGGTCTCGAGAATTTCGACTTTGCTTTCCTCGACCTGTTTGGCCATCGCCTCCAATTTATCGAGCCTTTCCTGGAAAGTCGGATCGGAAGCGCCTTCTTCGAGTAGCTTCTTCTTCTGCAAGGCCAGCTTGGCCTTCATTTCGTCGAGCTTCTTTAGCTTCTCTTCGCGTTCTTTCATCTCGTTCTCTCTTTGAATCGCGAGTTCTTTTTCTTTCTTCTCTTGACTCTCCTTCCTGCCTGCCTCGGCGATCTGGACGTTCTTCTCCCTGCTGGCTTTCCTTCTATCCTCCTTTAGTTGTGCTTCTTCCTTTTCGGGTTCAACCTTGTTCTCGCCTCCCTCCTGAAATTTTTGCTTCAACGCGCTCAACGCTCCTCTTTGTTGCAAGATCGTTAAGCTATCCCTACGGTTTCCACGCCCCTGCTAAACCATAGGCTTTGTGTTAGTAAACTCTCGCTACACTTTTTATAGGACAGGGTGTAGTAGAAAAGAAAATACGAAGAAGAAGAAAAGGAGGGGGTTACCGCTTTCTCTTCCATTTGTGCTTTGATCTCTCCAACGGAAAGCTTGCGGCCGCTTGTAGGTGTAGTTGCGGTGGCCCTCGGGGAGTCTCCTCTCGGCGACTCTTTGGGTGTCTCGAGACCAACATCTGAATTACTTCCCTGCGTCGTAGTGCCCTGTTCAGGTGACGGTGTTGTAGCTGCCGGTTGTACAGGAGTTGATTTGGGTGGACTCTCAGAGACAACAGGTTCCTTCGTAGGAGTAGTAGGAGTTGGGGCTGCCAAGCGTGGCGGATTATTCGCGGCGTCCCTATCATGATTCACAGGAGGTAAGAACAACGGAATTTCTACGAAAAAAAAATATACTACATACTTTTCTCGCCATCTATCCTTGGCATCTTCTTCGCCAAAGCTTGTGCTGTAGTTCCCTTTTTCTTTGAACAACTGCAAAGCGAAGTTAGTATCAATATATCAGACATATCTCCGCTCCGCCCCGAGATTTTGAGGCTATAATTAACCTGAAGAAAATGCGTCTTGCAATACAAGTTACCACTGAGGGCCGCGTAGTTTCCGAGTTTTAAAATACAATGGCAATGCGTACACTTCATACAAGATTTGTGGTATGTTTTGCCATCCGCATCCGCCCTGGTGTTCAATTGCAAGATATATTAGCGTTTGTATTTTATTTTGGGGTGCATTTGTTTTGTGAAGTGCAATCTGTCCTCAATCTTACCTCTCCATTGCATACACAGTCTTGGTGCAGACGCAACACTTGACCCTTGGGCCAATGAATGACATGATGTGCTTATCTCTTCAAAATAAACGGTTTCAATATTCCTCTGTTCGTGCCAAGGTATAAAGGCTGTGTGAAGCTAGTAGAACAGAGCCCGCGCACTCTACCGAACTTCGCCTTATCTTATCGCTGAGACTCCGCGAACAATAAATTAATTTATCCGACGTCAGCTTCATTTCGTAGTTTCTGCAATCTAGAAAAAGAAGAGACGTGACTGGCACTGACTGTGTTTGTACAAACTGTGAAACACTAACGCAGGAGAAAGAAGAACATTATCGTCTTTTCAACCCCCAACCTCTTACAGAAGAGGTAGCACAACCAGTTAACGCCTCTTGTGGGGCGTTGTAGTCTCACAAAGAAGAAGTGCGGATGGTAGGCAGTACCGAAAACATACCGCCGCACAGCAGTGTTCTCGCGTTTATTTGAATTGTTGGGCCTCTTGGGCAAGAGCACAGCACATACAGCACCACACAGTGCAGAAATCTGTTGCGATTTGTGCGGCGGCTGCGTCTTCATTGCTTGATAAGTTAGCGACGCCTCGCATCAAAGTACGAATGTAGGTGTGGTAAGCTAAAATGGAACAACGGTATTAATACAAGACTTTGTGAGAACAAGGGAGAAAAAAAATCTTACCGGCACGAGGAACGCAAATAAGAGGGTACACAAACGGGAAATAGCAGCATGTAAGAATGCAGTAGATGAGGCAGTTGGGGAAAACACCAGAGATGGGTGATAAGTCTTTCTCGTCTGAGCCACCGGATTCATGCATCGCATGTACATTTTTGCCGAACTGAACACAAGGGCAGCAGAAGCTGCACAAGCAGATATTGCAATCCTCACAGCATCCACACAAACCAGCTTTGAAGTCAGACATTCTATGCTATCGATAAGAAACGTTGGTTGACCAGACAGGGAGGCGCTTGCACGTACGGCCAAGAAAGAAAGAAAAAATAAGCAGAAACGGTAACAAATAACAATAATCAAGTTTAATAACGAAATGCCAATCAGTGTTCACTTTTGCATTTCAAAGAGCCAATTAACCTACTTTTTACATTGCGCTCGCCGCACAAACTGGACTAAACATTAGTGCCTTACCTCCTCACTGAAAAATTGTAATCTAAACAACTACCAGCAAGACTTATCCATCCTATCACTGATCACGCCTTGCCTACAAGGCCATCTGGGGATCTAGATCATCCTCAGAGAAGTCGGTAATTTATGGAGAGGGAAGGTGAATAGTTGCGGCGGCCTGTCTTTTAGACCTATTAGTTCAAAGCCGCATTCGTTAATAACGAAATCTTGTGATTCTGTCACAATGTACCTCTTGTGGGCATCAGATGTGCGACGAACTCCGAATCGTCCCACGGTTTCCTTCCTTTTTGTGACGGGCCAATAGGCTTCTGCGTCTCTTGGTTTCCGTCACCCACAAACAAAAGTTTGAAAACAAAACAATCGCGAATACAGACACCACCCTCTCCTCCTCCTTCAAAAACCTTTCAGATGTCGCTCTCCGGTGCTACAGATGTTGAGAAGTTAGTAGACCTCTCAAGCAAACCCTACAAGGAACAAGCCGTATGGTTCTTGAACGCCTTCTGGGAAGACTTCGCAAAGAACCACTCCGATCAGGTCTGGGCTTACAAGCACACCTTTGACGAGTTGGACGGCAGAAAGGAACAAGGTTGTGCTCTCGATGAGATGCAGACCCACAGGTTTCTCGAGAGGTACCACGAGACCCTCACGGTGCAACAAATGCGTGAGAAACTCCGAGCTAGTGGAGCTATCGCTGATCCCAAGGTAAGACGAGTACTTTTTTATGTTTTTAATACTTACCTTTTTCACGCGTAGTTGAAGACTGTTTCCTTGAGCCATTTGTTGTTGTGGAAGTACAACGCGCCCTTCGGCAAACTCGTGAATGCTCCTCAAGGAAATAAGGAGGAAGTTATCAAAGGTAACTAACTCTTCTTTGTAGTGTGATGTTACTTACCTTCTTTGCTTGCTCCAGCTACCAACTTGCTGGATGAGGTGCAAGCTAGGTTCAAAGAGGCCGCTGAACGCGACGAGGCTGCCAAGAGAGATGAGGCCGCAGCTAAAGAGGTAAGGGATAGGGATAGGGAAGGTATCCATAGTAGCTAAAGGTCGTGTTTGTTGTTGTAGAGAGAAGCTGAGGCCAAGGCAGCTGAAGCTGAGGCGATCAAGAGAGAGACTGTAGCGAGAGAGCAGGAGGCACCTTTCAAAAAGGCACAGGAAGCGGTGGATGCCGCTTTGGCCGAAGTGAAGGCGCAGGAGGAAGCCAGAGCCGCCAAGACCGAAGAGTTGACGCGGAAGTCGAGCGAAGGGGGTGTCGTACAGCAAAACAAGGCCAAGGCCGAACTTGCTCAACACCTCAATGAGGACCCCTTGCCCCTGAGGAAGGCCAAGATCACCCTCGAGGCTGCCTTGCCCAAGGCCGAAAAGGCCAGAGCCCCCTTCGAGGCTGCCACCAAGGAAGCCGAGGCTGCACGTGCGAAGGCCACGTCAGCAGCTGAAGCGGCCGAGAGGACCAGGGCCGCTGCCTCGGAGTCGGCCAATCAGGCCGCGGAGGCCGTCGAGGAGGCCCGAAAGAGTCTTGAGGCTGCCGAGGCGTGGTTGGAACAAGCCAAGAACCGTCTGCCCTATGGCCAGATGTGGTGGTTAGACCGAGAACTTGCTGAGAAGAGGAAGTACTTGCCCAAGAAGCAGGGAGGTGTCGACAAGAAGTAAGAGACTGACATACTAGCCCTTCCGCGTTGACAACGTCGCAACTTTTGCTCTCGCACACTCACATTGCCTGCTATCATATCCTCCCCTCATTTTGCATAAACTGTTTTGTTCTCAAATTGTTTGTGTTTATGAGAGAATGTGAGAGTAACAGTGCGTACACCCAGCAGACAATTGAGGAGAAGAAAAAGCTTAGTCTGCCTTTGTTTTTATTTCTCCCTCTCTACAACGACCCTCTCTCTCATCATGCGAGGAGAGAAGAGTTACGCTAGACACACCGACAAAAACGGCAACAAAAATGAGAATCCTGCACCTGACTTGATAGACCTTCTGTCCTCCTTAGTGCCTGATATCGGTGATATCGTGCGGGTTGCCTTCAGCCACCCCGGCGAAGCTCTGAGTCCACAAGCCAGCTCTGCTCTGGAAAGTCGCCACGTCGGCGGCTCCTGTGTGGGCTAACCCGGCTTGAATACCTCCAATGAGGACTGTGATAGTCTTCTCCACGCTTCCCTTGTACTCAACCAATCCCTCCACCCCTTCAGGTACCACCTTTTGTGCCTGTTGTAAATAATAACAGTCAATGTGATGTGTTTTATACTATTGCATGACAATACCTGTCCAAGGGTGAGTTGTTCTGCGAGTCCGGGTGCCTGGCGGTGGTATCTCCCTCTGGAGCCACTTCTCTCCTCCATAGCACTTCGTGAGCCCATTCCTCTATAGGAGAATAGTAAGAACTTTGTTGGGAGAGGAGAAAGCAGGAGAGGGGGGGGGAGAGTGGGAGATAAATACCGAATAGTCTTGTAATTCTTGCCTCCCTTGACAATAATGGAACCTGGGCTTTCGTCGGTACCTGCAAGGCCGCTTCCAAGCATGACTGCATTCGCTCCTGCAGCAAGACACTTGACTATGTCGCCGGAACTTCTGATGCCTCCATCCGCGATGATAGGCACAAAGACACCAGTTTTAGCTCCGCACTCTATGAAATATCGATATTCAAGTCAATCTAGTGCTTGAGGTGCTCATGCAATGAAGTACCTTTTACTGCTTTCCAGACCTCAAAAATAGCTGTGATTTGTGGAATACCGTGACCTGTGACGCTTCTTGTCGTACAGATAGAACCTTTTTTTTTAACCACATGTGAGTGTCCTATAGAAAATATATCTTAGGCAACATACCTGGTCCAATTCCGACTTTGAGGGCATCGGGCATTGCTGTTTCGTCTTCCAAGAGATATTTTGCGGAGGCGTAAGAGGCGATGTTACCAGCAATGATATCGACTCTATCGCCGTACTTTTGTTTTAGAGCCCTCAGCATATCCCTGACAGGCTTGCAGGCGCCGTGGGAGGAGTCGATCACAAGGACTCTGCAACCGTGGCTCACAAGAAGGTCCGCCCTCTCCAAATCGGCAGGTCCCACCCCAATCGCCGCGCCGACAAGGAAGTGGCCTTCTTCGTCAAGTGAAAACCTTTCCCTCTTGGCTTGATCCTTTTTTAAGTCTCCCCATACATACATTCCCGCGAGTTTGCCAGTGCTGGTCACGACAGGTAACTTCTTGACCTAAAGATCTTTGTTGTGAGAAGGGTGCGGAGTAGGAGAGATCAGGTGGCAAACCTTTTTATCTTTCATTATGCCGTAGGCGGTATCGCAGTCTGTGTTCTCTGGTGCAGTGACGATATGCTCTACCTTTTTCATCATCTCCGCGAGGGGTGGGTTGTCGTTATCATTCACAAAATCCATTTCGTCCCTTTACAAAGATGAATTAAGATTTGCATCATTTAAGACTTTCGATACCTTGTCAGTAATCCAATAAGCTTGCCGTCATCGTCTACGACTGGGAAGCTGGTGAATGTGAACTGGCGCATAGCACGTTCCTTTTGGAGATGAGAGTAAAGGTGTTCTGGTTTGAATGTGATAGGCTTATCAATCATGCCCTCGTAGTGAATCTTTTTCCTAACCTACAGTGAAGAATGAGATGAGAATGATTACAACTTTGGAGCAATTAGAAGTTTACCCAGGAGACCATCGAAGCCTGGGTTTCGGGGTCCAGATTACGATGAAGGATACCGATTCCACCATTCTTCGCCATGGCTAAAGCCATCTCCCTTTCGGTTACAGTGTCCTATCGGGAGGGTGTCAGTGAGAGGAACGCGATAGCGATTCAACTTACCATTGCAGCACTAAGAAGCCCACAGCTCTTTAAACAGATCCTCCGTGTAATGAACGAATGAACATCTACTTGAGACGGATGGTAATCGGAAGGCTTGTCCTCGAGGGTAACCTCATCGAATGCGAGGGCTTGTCGTCTTTCACAGCATCCAGACAACAGCCTTTCTGTTTCCGAGGACAGCTGCACTCCCAAGGGATACACACTGTTAAAGCTCCGTCTTCGAACAATGCTTGGGCTGGGTGGCGTGGCGTCTTGCATCCCTTAACGTTTACGTTGTGTGGAAGGGCTTTCTGTTACACTTCCTGGGTCCTAGAAGAGGTAGGACCTTGCCTATCGGAACTAGGCCAAAAGTGCGAAAGTAACCATTTTCCGCGAACTGGCCCAAGCTTGTACAGGCAAGAAGATGGAGGAAAAGGCAGGCCTTTCGCGAAGTAGAGGGAGGCCGCGCGAGCTCGCGGGACAGAGCCCTGAACGCCCAGGACATAAGAGAAAGCCAAGTAGAGCCAAAGAGAGTCATCATCACAAGGATAAGGAAAAGGAGAAAAAAGAAAAGGAGCACAAGAAACACGGGAAGAAGAAAGATAGGTCAGCCTCAACGGAAGATATCATTCGAGATGAGCTGAGCTTCCGCAGTTCTGGGTCAGCCATCGATGGAGTATCGTGGGATAAAGATACGCCTTCCATGGCAGCTTTTGAAGCAGACAAATTACGTGTACAACAACTAGCAAATAATCTTGAACAAAGCCAACAGATCACAAATCAAATGGTAATTTTGCTACGAAGACTTTTTATTATTGACTCTTAATTGGAATCAGGTGAATATTTTGACATCTTTTGAGGATCGGTTGGTGAATTTGGAAGCTGGAATCAAACCCATCCATGATCTCACGAGTCAATTAAAACTTGTTTATGCGAGTGTGTACTGAAAAACATTGCCAAAGTTTCTAAATCCAATTAATGTAGATGTGGATAACACAATGGTTGGGATACAAAAGATTTTGGATATTTTGGAGACTGGTAACAAATTCGAAGCCAAGATTCGAAAAGGGTTGGAAATTTCCAATGCCTAACGTTAATTAGCTTAAACTAATCTTGCCTACAGTCTGGCTTTCGAGCAAGTCGTTCCACCCAACGATGCCGCAATCGATGCCTACCTGGGCACTGTCTCTGAAGTTTGTGATGCGATCAACTATCTATCTGCAAACTCTACAATGCAGTCTGCGCAGAGCACGCTGATTCAACTGGTGCACTGCCCTTCTCATCTCGATAGTGATTGAGAAGAAAGTTAATCATATTCTCTACCCTCCCAGCGATCTCTGCGACGTGCTGCGATAGACGAATGCGAGAAAGCGTTTGGGTATTTGATAAAGAATGCTTCCCTTCTTCTGGAAAATACAGATGAGCTCCTCAAACCACAAAACATGTCACTACTCGAGACGGGAGAGAAGAGTTTAGGTAAGAGGAAAATGATTACCAAACAAAGGCCTAGTTCTCTAATAGCCAAAAAAATTTACAACAATAGAAATCATAAAGCCTGCCTCGTTACAAGCTATGAAGCGGATAGCTAACGAGCTATGCGAACTCTCGTCGATGGGATATCTTCAGGTTTGTCTCTTCTTCTACCTATTTTTCCCACTCTTAAGAAGTTATGAATAGGGACTCAAAGAGCATAGATCGAAGTTTCTTAATGGAATGCTTACTCGAGTGTTGCCTCCTAAGATAGTGGAACCTGGTCCCGACAGTCAAACGTAAGTGCTCTTCATTCCTGCTCCCGTTCTAACCAGATCGTTTTTATTTTGCTAGTAAGAGCAAGCCAGTAATCTCGCGTGACTACGAAAAGGGGTCACACAAGTATATCTCGGCGCTTAGGTTGTTATTGGTTCTCATCAAGGTCTGTGAACTGCACTTTGTTTTAGTAAATAATCTGACATTATTGCAATAACAGAACGAGAAACCCTTCCTTAAAGCATTGGTGGAGGATAAGCTCTTTGAGGAAGTGTATGCTGGTGTGGTGGAATCGCCTATGGTGCTACTGATTGATACAGGCGAAAGCATTGTGAAATATCAAATGGAAACCGACAGGGTTAGTTGTGCTTTGTTGTGTTGCGTTTTTAGCTAATCGTATCGACAGGTGTTTGGTGTGTTTCCGTTATTTGATATTTGGGAAAAGCTTAGCTATAGGTTGGATACATATCTGAATATAACAAAGGTACTCGCGACACTTCCCTTCTTTCTTGGGATAATTTCTTATAATGTTTTGTTTAGGAGGATAACTCACTACACGAGAAGCTTACTAATTTTGCCCAACATCTGTCTTCGACGCTTCGTAATTCCTTCGCCCAAATGGAAGAAGACGTAAGCAAGGATTCAGCGAAGCAAATGCCAGCAGATGGTACTGTACATGAATTAACGAGCAACGTGCGTATCTCTCTCTCTCTCTCTCTCTCGAGACCCGCTGTTGGTGCAGTGGTTCCAATTGCTGCACCACCAGCGGGGCGCCGGTTCGATTCCCTGTGGGGAAAGGACGGCGTTGGGATTTATGGTTACACAA
>Ga0209935_1003839_pt1 | contig 14798 bp, 26 predicted proteins | sample ThiBio_1000_plan_2_FD_183958 | JGI IMG/M metagenome (GOLD analysis project Ga0209935, IMG submission 183958) | Wastewater bioreactor microbial communities from Cape Town, South Africa - Thiocy_cont_1000_plan (SPAdes) | ecosystem: Engineered > Bioreactor > Thiocyanate-remediating >... | reverse complement strand
TCCACTCGGCCATCTCCTCCTCGGTGTCGGCCGCAAAGATGTAGTCTCGACGCTGCTCGTTGGTCGGATCGATGATGCTCATGTCCTCGACCACCGAGAAGTACCAGTTCTTGTCGCCGAGGTCGATATCGATCGACACGCGCGGATTGATCGTCAAGCACGCAATCTCCATCGAGCCTTGAGGCTTGCCTTCGGCCTGTGCGCCGCCCGCCACCACGGCGTGAGTAGATGCGCGCAAGTACACTGCGAGAGCCACGCCGCCGCACGTACCGTGGGATTGGTGTAGTAGCTCAGATGCGTGTCGGACAGCACAAAGTAGCGTCGTTTCCACGCCTGCTTGAAGCGCGTGCCGAGCTTGTACTTGTACATCCAGCCAACGTGATTGCCGTGGATGTCGCGCACAACCTAGAGACACAAGCCATGTCCACCGTCGACGTGTGCGCATGGCCATATGGTCGAGATAAATTGGGGTTGGGGTGGGTTATTATTGCACGACGGTGCCGTTCGTAGAGCTCGTCAGTACTCGCGAACACACCGACCAACTAACTGACTGACTGACTGACATCGACATGGCTGCTGCACGGCGTACCTGCTTCAATGGCGTCACGCTACCGGCCGGCCGCGACATACGCCAGCCCTTCTTCTTGGCTCTGGCAATACCGAAGCGAGCGGGCACACGCGCACGCGCACACACACGAGCGAGCGTGAGCCACTCGCGCCTCCACTCGCGCGCCCATCCGACGTACCGCTCAGCGATGATGGCTGCGTTGGCGGCACTGCCCGCATCGCCCGACGAACCCGACAACTGACTGCTACCGTCACCGCTTCCGCTGCCGACCGCTGCCGGAGCCGATGTTGTGCTTGTGGTCGCCGCCGCTGCTGCTGCCGTCGTCGTCGTCGTGCCACCGCCACCGGTGCTGGTCGCGGCGGCTGTCGTGAGCGCCTCGGAGCTCGAGCCCAGCGAGCCCAGTAGCGCGCCACCTCCCACGCTGCGTTCGGGCGATTCGACCGCCTTGGACGTGAGCGCCGCCGAGGCTGGCGTCGCGGCGTGCGCCGACGCGTGCGCCAGGAGCGCCGCCGTGTGGTGCTCGCGCTGGCGCTGCAGCTCGGCCTCGAGCAGCGCCACCTTCTCGTTGGCGCCACGCAGCGAGGCCGTGAGCGACGCCAGCTCGAGATTCTTGTCGTGTAGCTCGCCTAGGAGTGCCGCGACGCGCAGTTGCAACGCCGTGTTCTCATCGTTCAGCCGCTTGTTGTCGAGGATGCGATTCTCGAGGAAGCCGGTCAGGGTGCTCAACGACTGCGCGAGCGGCTTCTCGGTCGCTGGTGCCGCTGCCGCTGCCGCTGACGACGCCATATCGCGTTTACGCTCACTCCCACTGTGATGAGTGTGAGATATCTATCTATCTGTGTGTGTGTGATCAACGTTGAGTTGAGTTGAGGGTCGGGGGAGAGGGAGCGGGCCAGGAGCAGCGAGACGAATGGCGTCGCGATGCATCGACGCCGAGGTCGAGGTCGCGGGCTCTCGCGTCGTCATTGTCGTGCTCGCCCGCCAGCCATCACACGCTCGCTCCCTCCCACCATGTCTGGTGCGTACGTCACCGAGCCACCGACCTCCGGCAAGCTCGTATTGAACACCTCGGTCGGTCCGTTGGATATCGAGCTGTGGCCCAAGCAAGCGCCCAAGGCGTGTCGCAACTTTGTGCAGCTGTGCCTCGAGGGCTACTACGACGGCACCATCTTCCATCGCGTCGTCAAGGACTTTATGGTGCAAGGCGGCGACCCGACCGGCACCGGCGACGGTGGCGAGTCGATCTACGGTCGTGGCTTCGAGGATGAGTTCCATTCGCGTCTGCACTTTACGCATCGTGGCATCGTTGCGATGGCGAACGATGGCACCAAGAACTCGAACAAGTCGCAGGTACCCACGACGAGATCGAGCTCGAGCTCGAGAGCCGAACCATATCGATGTGTCTCAGCCTGCTCACGATAACGAGAACACGGTCGATTGGTCAATCGATGGATGTATGTAGTTCTTCATTACCCTCGCACGTACCGACCATCTCGAGAAGAGGAACACGATCTTTGGCAAGGTTCGCTATCTCGACGACAACGACACAATAACGCAAGCGACAACAGCAAGAACCACCCGGTGTAGCTGTTGCTGTAGCTGTCACTGTCGCTGACTACCCTCATCAATCAATCAATCAATGTCACTCGTCGATTGGCTCGAGCAGGTCACCGGCGATTCGATCTACAACCTGCTACACTTCAACGAGCTCGAGCTCGATGCGTCTGATAGACCCGTGTATCCTCCCGTCATCAAGAGCGTCACGGTGCTTTGGAATCCGTTCGAGGACATTGTGCCTCGCGAGATCATCAAGGCCGAGACCGAGAAGCCAGCGGCCAAGCCGAAACGACCCAAAGTCAAGTGCGTGGCATATGTGCGAGTCGCGGTGCTTGGTTGCTGGATGCTGACTGGCGTGCTGCTGCACGTTCCGCCCACGACAGGAACTTTGGCTTGCTGTCGTTCGGCGAGGAGGCGCATGAGGAGGAGGAGCTGGTCACGAAGACGATCTCGAGCGGCGCCATGAAGATGAAAGGCAGCTACGTGCTCGAGACAGACGAAGAGGTGCGTCGGTCGGTAGCGCCACTCGAATGAATGAATGAGCACCGACACTCACTCGTTGCCGTGAGTAGACGGCAGCGAGGCTCAAGGAACAACAGCAAGCGCTCCTCGCGGCTGAGGAGAAGCTGCGTCAGAAGGATGACATGAAGCGGAGGCTGCAAGCAGCAACATCCGACGCCGCCGCGGCTGCCTCAGGACACGCCGACCGCTCTGCCGATGACAATGAGGACAGCGGCAACTTTGCCGAGGCCATGAGGCGCAAGGTTGAGCAGAAGCGAAGCGCCGCCGCTGCCACTCCGTCATCCACCTCCGAATCTGGGGGCTCTTCAGCGAGCACGAACACAGCAACAACACCAACACCAACACCACCGACCGGCGGTCGCAAGCGTCGTCTCGTCGACGAGCAACGTGAGCAGTACAAGAAGCGCCGTCTCACAAGCCCCGAACGCAAGCAAAAGACTCTCGAGAAGCTGTCGATGTTCCAGCAGACACTGCGGCAAGTCACCATCGAGCAAGCCTACTCGAGCCCAACGCCGAGCACCTCCTCATCTTCGACAGAACCACTGCCGGCAGCAGCAGCAGCAGCAGCGCCGGCGGCAGCCGCAGCCGCAGAAGAGGACGAGACACTGAATGGCGACAAGACGTGGCTCGCGCATCCGTTGCGCTTTGAGAAGAGCTCGCGCGTTCGCGTACGGCACTCGCCCTCACATTGCTTGCTTGCTTGCGTGCGTGACTCCCGTTGCTCACATCAGATTGGATTGCTCCAGGATCCATCTGCCACCAACTACGACGACTCGTACGTGACGATCGACCCGCTCAAGGATGCACGCAAGCCTACGAAACACGAACTCCACGCACGGCGCCTCCAGAAGCGAGAACATACGCCATGGTGAACGCATCATCAGTTGAGAGCTGCCTGTGATGTCGTTAGCAGACGGCTTTTATCGATGAGGGCTGCGCCAAAATAACGCAACGGCATGATATCATAAGTAATACAGGGAGAGCTATTGAGAGCAGGAGCGAGGGAGAATGTGCGAGAGATTGAGTGAGATACACGCGCACAATCGAACGAGTGATACAGATACAACGTCTCTCTCTCTCTCTCTCATCTCACGCTCACAGGAACTGTAACAAAGCACAGCGTCAGCAATCAATGTATGAGTGGGGTGATGGTTCGTTTCGGATACAAGGGCGCGCCAGCAACGTACACGCAAGCGGGTCTCATAGAAGCTAATCACCATCTGTGGGCAGCGGATGTTCATCTCGTAATTCGGCACGAAGGAACAAGCGCCTCCCTTCCTGTACTCGAGAGAGCGCAGAGAGCGAGAGCGGGTAAATGCGTGAGTTTCTTGTCGCGATCACATTGGTTGGCCGCAGCCACGCACCATTGCACGAAGAACAACAGCTGATTCGGCTTGCCATTGTAGTTCTGCTTCTGCACGCCAATGATGCGCTCGACCTCGTCGGTCAAGAAACTCGGTGGCGTGGTCGTGGTCGTGGTGGTTGCACGTGCGGGTTCAGCAGCTTTCGTTCGGCCCTGCTGTGGAGCAGCAACCGAGTCAGAACGCACACCCACGCACAATAGAGCGAGAGAGCGAGAGAGAGCACGTACGCGAGTCTTGCGAGTCGGTGAGGCCGGCTCGTCGTTGGCTGTTGTCGGAGACGATGCAACAATGTCGCCCGCCTCGTTGAGAACTGCCTGTCGCTTGGGAGGCGGCGAGGCTGGAGCAGCTTCTGCGTTCGCTGCCAGTATCGCTGCACGCGCTGAGTTGGGCGGACGACCACGACCGCGGCGGCCGCGGGGGGCACTCGAGGCTGTGCCAGCGGTACGCGTTGGTGGCGCTGTATCGGGTTCGGGTTCAGTTTCGACCTCCTCTTCGTCGTTATGGTTGGATGTTGGGAGCGGTGACGGTTGCGCGGCAGTGGACAACGACGCCGACGACGCCGAGGAGGTTGTGGAAGATGCGCTGGCGGTCTTAGTGGCAGTGGCAGCGGCAGCAGCAGTCGTCTTGCCTGGTGCTGGTGTGGTCGTAGTGGCAGCGGTAGTGGCGGCAGTGCTGGTGGCGGCGGGAGCGGCGGTGGTGGTGGCGGGAGCGGCGGTGGCGGCAGCAGGTGTGTTGGCAGCTGGCGCCGTCGCGCTCTCATCGACCGCCATCTTGTCTGTGTCGGAGGATTCCTTGACGTCCTCCTTGACGTCCTTGGAGTCCTTGACGTCCTTGGTGTCCTTGATGTCCTTGATGTCCTTGGAGTCCTTGGAGTCCTTGGGTGCCGGCGAAGCAGCGGATAAGGAGCTGGAGGAGGTGGATGCAGCGGATGCAGCGACCGTCGTGGAGGCCGGCGGCGTCACGCTCTTGGTTTTGGGCGCCGAGGCCGCGCTCGAGACTGACGACGATGATGTCGACGATGTAGCAGCGGTCTTGCTAGCGGGCTTGCTTGCAGCTGTTGTGGAAGTGGTGGTGGCGGCACTGCTGCTCGGCTTTGTGGCCTTGGCTGCGTCGGCCTTGTGCTTGCTGGCACTTGCTGCCGGTGCGGCGGCGGTGCTCGGCGACGCCGCCTCAGCTGCCGAGCGGCGGGTGGGGCTCGCGGTGCCGCGGCGCGTATGAACGGCGCCACGAGCCTCTTCCTCCTTGGCAGCGAGTTCGCGCTCAAAGGCCGCGACCAGATCGTCGCAGAAGAGGTTGCTCGCGCGCTCCCACGTGTTGGCCGAGTGCGGATAGCCCTCCCACTTGAGAAAGTACTCGACGTGCCCGTCGACGACGCGCTTCTTGAGGATGCGCTCGACGCTGTACACGTCGTCCTCGCCGCCGCCGTCGTCGTCGCTGTCGCTGGCGCTGTTGGTCGACGACGATGCCGCCCTGTCACGCGATGTGGTTTGATGTGCAGAGAGCTGCAATCATCCACGTACACGCATCGTAGGTTAGCTGCATCGTTCGAGCAAGGCGCGTAAGCGACCGAGGAACGTACCGCCTCGGAGCGACCTCGCTTCTGGCCGATGCGCTTGCTGGCGCTCATGGTATCGAGGGGAAGTGAGAGAGGTAGTTACGGTGGCTCCTTCCGATGCCGAACGCTACCACAACCGATAGAGCGGTCAGTCTCGCGAAGGGCCGTGGGCCAGGTCACAGAGCGAGAGAGCGCGTACCACGAGCAGCAGCAGCGGCGAGGCGGCGAGCAACGAACAAAAGCAACGACGACGCGGTTTTTCTCAGCCGCTCTCCCTTATGCACTCGTTTCTCCAGTTTCGCTCGGCGCCTGAGGAAAAGCCCTACTCGAGCAACGACTCTAGTTACCGTTGCCCGCACTCGAATCGTGTTTTGTTGCTCTCTCTCTCGCTCGCGCACTCACTCTCCACCCGAAGAATCCACGCACGATATCATCGTTATCCAGGCGGCTCGGGTTGTCGAGTGATTGGAAGGGGGTGTGAGTGATGGATTTGTTGAGGAAGCGAGCGGCGCAGGAGGTTCTGCTGACCGGCATCACGCCCAAGAGGCCTCGTAAGAGCACTACTGACGGCGCCCTCAACTCGTTCGTCGCTCGCGACCACCATTCCTTCGATGCAACAGCAACAGCAACAGCAGCGACTGCAACAGCTGCAGCAACACCACCGACACAGCCGCTGGTGGAACGACTCCACGATCAACACCAGCTGCAAGACGACCACCACCCGCATTCCTCAAGTACCGTAGCAGTCGAGGACACGGCATCTCTCGCGCTCAATGGTCATCATCAGCATCAGCAGCAGCATCATGATGTCGACCATGCCGCCGCTGCCACAGCCGCCTCGCCATCGCCACCTGCTCCGGCCGACCTCGAGCAGCAGCAACACCAGCAGCAACAGCATGAGGAGCATCAAGTCGACGCATCAGCACACACGCCGCACCAACCACACGATGCTCCACTCCACCACGACCACTCGCACGAAATCTCGACCTCGACAACCACGACGACCATCGCCGCCTCTCCAACCTTGGAACCCGCGAGCCCCGCCGCTGCCAGCGCCCCGCTGCCACCACCGCCACCGCTACAACAACCAACCATGCCGCTACCGCCACTCTCCTCGACCCCATCCTCCTCGTCATCATCGGCCGCTGCCGTCCCACAGACCACACTCCAGCGAGTAGCGAACGAGCGCATAGAGACCTCGTCTCCGTTGTCATTGCCACTGCGCCCACTCGGACAGACTCGTGCTGTGTCGGCCAGCACCGCGGCGCTGCAGCCGCCCTCTCTCGGTCTGCACAACCTCCACAACCACCCGCCGCTGGGCGTCGCGTCGCCATCACCGGCGCCACCATCATCATCATCACTGCCACCGTCATCATCCTCCTCAACAACAACAACAACAACGCCGCCATCGCCAACATCAACAGCAATCGCGGCCGATTCGATGCTGTCAAACACCGAGTACATCAACGAGCTGCCGTGGATCCAGACGTCGAACCTACTGCTACAGGTGCTGTCGAGCGTCTTCCGACAGGTGGCCGACAGCAGCGACAAGCTGGATCCGGCGGCGATCGTCGTCGTGGACCCGCGCATGTACGCTCGGCACCTGCGGCTCAAGATCGACATTGATCGCGCATCGGCGCGCAAGAAGAAGCGCAAGAAGATCGCCGTCAGCATGGTGCCGTTCCCGAGCGGCGTCTACGAGTACCTGTTCCCGCGCTCGATCGGTGACTTCCGCACGGTGAGCAAGCGCAGCAAGTGCAAGAACATGATGCGCACCACCAACACGCACACGGTCAGCAGCGCGCGCCTGCTCGACGGCGTGCTGGGCGACGAGTGGGACCGCCAGACCTTTCACGTGGCCGACAGCGAGGAGGCTGGCGTCGAGGGTATCTTGGCCGTCGATAAGCAGACGCCGATCGAGATCAAGTACGTGGTACAAGAGGACAAGCTCGCGTGCAAGTTCACCGTGCAGTACCTCGATCCGCTCAATGGCGCTGTACTATGGTAGCCTGTGCTATCCTGTCCATCCATCCATCCATCCATTCATCCATTCCGCAATCTGTCTGTCAATATACAACCCATCTATCAATCTTACTATCTTTACTGCCAATATCATTGTCCTTGTTCTTCTTGTTGTTCGCTTTCTAAGCGAGCAAGCTCGACTGCAATCGTTGAACCGATCACGGCATTGTTCTTGACGAGTGCAATGTCTACTCACACGCACCAACAGACATTAGCATCATTCCCATTCATCACTGTGGTCTTGATGATGAGTGCCTCGTACTCGCTTGCAATGACTCGCCTCCGGTGAGTTCGTTGATCTTGGCCAACAAGAATGGAGTAATGTCCTTGCCATGCACGTGGTGCTCACTGCTCGAACAATCAACTCGGTCAAGAGGAGGTCGCGACAGCGCGAGGCATGCATTCGTCGTACTCGGCAAGTCGCAGCGCCTCGCTGGTGGCAGTCTCGACCCGTTCGCCAGCAGCGGCCTCGCTCTCGGGGATCGGACATGCGACCACGATGCCGCTCTCGAGCTTCAAGGCTCGATTGGCGTGGAGCACGCGAGCCACCTCGGCCGCCGTGTTGATGCGCAACGGTGCAGCATGGCCCGACGAGCGCGTCAGGAAGGCCGGGAACTCATCCGTGTCGAATCCGATCACCGTGACGCCTTGGGTCTCGAGATACTCGAGCGTCAGGCCAATGTCGAGAATCGACTTGGCTCCGGCGCACACGACGGCGACCGGAGTGCGGCCGAGCTCAGTGAGGTCGGCCGAGATGTCCATTGCTGTGCACGCGTGGCAGGCAGCAAGCATGGTCAGAGCGCGCGAGAATGCGAGTGTCTCGCCTCGGCGGCGTTGGCGGCATCGTACAGTGCTCGGCACCGCGGTGTACGCCGCCGATGCCGCCAGTGACAAACACGCCGATGCCGACGAGATGCGCAATCAACATGGTGGCGCTCACGGTCGTGGCGCCGTTGCCCTTCCTGGCGACGATGGGCGCAATGTCACGACGCGACGCCTTGGCGACCGGGTGCTCGGCCGAGTGGTGAGCCAGCTGCTCCATCTCGCTGTCGGTGAGGCCTGCGTCACGTGCGCGAGAGTCAGTCAAGCGCAAGCGAGAGCACTCGCTGATCGAGGCGTGCTCCTCGCTCGGTACCGACGTGGATCACGCCATCGAGGATGGCGATCGTGGCAGGCGTGGCGCCGTGCGCGCGGACGATCGCCTCGACCTCCTTGGCCGTGCGCACGTTCATCGGATACGGCATGCCGTGTGCGATGATGGTCGACTCCAGCGCCACCACCGGTCGGTGTTCGTCGAGGGCTTGGCGCACTTGGTCGCTCAGACGAATGAAGCGCTGCAGAGCAGAGTGGCGGCCGCGAGAAGCTGCAGCGAATGCCATATCGGCAGGCGAGTGATCGCACACTACGTCTCGAGCTCTCGAGGCAGATAGCAGCGACACGAGCGACAGAAGCAACAGAAGCGAGGCTGCACTCACCCAGAAGCGCATCAGGGAGAGGGGATGGATGGATCGAGATGCGATGCGCTTGGTTGAGGAAGGAGAACAAGAACAGTAGTTGCGCGATCGATCGAATCTCGTTGTTGTTGTTTGCTGCCCACACACCTGCCGCACCTCATATGCGCAAGAGATTTGTTAGCCCCAGTGCTCCGGCTGATGAGCACACTCCCGCAAGCCAAGCCTCGCCCGGTACAGTACCAGTTTCCACCGAAGCTGAAGCAGACTTTTATGACTCGGTAGTGGGCTTGTCTTCGAGCACGAGCACGAGCACGAGCACGAGCACGAGCACGAGCACGAGCACGAGCACGACGGCTACTTGTGCTTCTCCTCCCACGATCGAGCAGGAGGGCTTCGAGTGTGCCGTGTGCCAAGAGCGCATCACCAGCATGAGCGTCAGCGATCACAACGCCACGACTCTCCATCGCTTCAACCTCAATCAGTCGCCTACGCCGCGGCCGTTTCTGCTCGACGAGAACAACGCCGGCTACCGCTTGTTGGTCCAAGCCGGCTGGAACGAGCGGCACGGCTTGGGCCGCCACGAGACCGGCCGTCTGCAGCCCATCAAGACGCGCCTCAAGCCCGACCGGCTCGGCGTCGGGCGCGCGTCGGTGCAGCCGCTACGCATCTCACACTCTCACGACCCGCGACGCGAGCTCGACGAGCGCTTTGCGCAGGTGCGCCCGAGCGTCGTGCATGTGAGCGACGTGAACTTGTTCGACACGCTCGATCGTATGCGAGTCGCTGCGAAACGCGACCAGCTGATCGACGAGACCGACAAGCGGCGCGGCATTCGGCGTATGCTGCAGCGACGGCGCGAGCAGCGCGAGCAGCTACGGAACACGCTGCTGGCCGCCGAGCTGGCCGACTGGTCCTGAGCTGAACGCGAGCGCGAGCAACGTTCTACTACTCCCTACGGTGCCGTGGAGTGTGTGAATACGACTGTGAATATGGCCGCCATGTGAATGAAGAGAGAGCGAGCACGCGTTAGTTCATTCATCATTGCTATAGATTGATTACAAAGCAAGCTCGCTCGTCGCGCACGCATGAACAGCACTACGCTAGCCACCACAAAACAAAAGACTCGAGTGAATAGAAGAGGAGGAGGGCCGCGCTTGATTGGTGCTTCCTACGTGCGCGTAAGACAAGTTCTACATCATATAGAGACACAAAGAGAGAGAGAGAGAGAGAGAGAGAGAGAGAGAGAAGCACACGTGATAGATGGCGACACTGTGTCGCAACAGCGCGAGCACAAACGAGCAGACGAGAGAGAGAGAGAGAGAGAGAGAGAGAGAGCTCACAACAGTACATAACCATTCTGGCCTTGCTGCTGAACCTTCTTGGATTTGGAGTAGTAGGGGCTCAGCACCATGTCCTTGGCGTACTTGCACATGACGCCACTCGCCGTATCGAGCTGGTACAGGAACTTGAATTGCTGCTTCTCGCGCAAAAAGTCGGGCAGCGTCTTCTGCGAGCCGGTATCTTCGGGCTTGACGAGGTAGTGCTTGACCGGATCGGAGTCGTCGTCCGACACGTAGCTGACCGCAAACAGACCCGGGAAGGTCTCGCTGAAGCGTATCAAGAAGGTGCCCTCCTCTTGGCCGTGCAAGAATTGGTTGGTATCCTCCTTGGTGATCAAGCCATAGATCAAGCTGATGCAGTGGGTGGGTTTGTGAGTGCAAGCCATTGCACAACAGCAACAACAACAAGCACTCGGAGAGGCCCTCCGTACGTACCCTTGAAACCACAAGGTGCTGATATGACGCTTGAAACGCAGCGTTTGCACCACGTTGCCGAACCAGTACCAAAATCGCCCGACTTGCGGCTGTGTCACCAGCGCTTGGCTATCAAAGAACTTTTGATGTAGATAATCGAACTCCTGCGTGTGTGTGTGGCATACGAAAACGAATGATGAGCTTCCTACTTGCTACACGCACGAGAGAGAGAGACTAGCGTACCTGATACGAAATACATCTCGAAGGTGCAGCAGGATTCTGTCGTGTGGCTTTCAAGAAATGGCTATGGATACCGTTGGCAAACTGTGGCCAGGGTATTTCGAGCTGATGTGTACGAGAGCAGCAGTAGTAGAGCGCGATTAGTGTTGTACTCGTTCGCTGATGCAAAAAAGAAGGCACGTACTTGACTACCGAAGCAATCCATCAAGATCAACTTGCCCTTGGCCTCGCACCATTGGCTCTCGTTGGTAATGACGATGATGGGAGTCGAGCAAGAGCTCTCGACCGTGGCTTGCGTGCTGCTCGCCACGTGTACTCTGGCCTGGAACTTGAGATACACCATGCTCATACGTGTCGAGACGTTGACCTTGAGGTTGTGGAAGGTGGCAATGTAGCTGAACGAGTCCATGCTTGCTTCGTCGTTCTCGAGCGGTGTATGATTTCTTCAGGAGACCGATAATAACGACAACGACAACAATGATAATACCGAGCCGCACGGTGAGTAAGTGTGACTGAGTTCAACCACACACCGCGCGCGGCATTACGACGACATACGGCTTCCAGTTGCGCTCCTCGGACACGAGGGCGGCTTTGATCTTGGAGGCGAGCTGAATCTCCTGGCCAGAGCCGAGTACCAGCGAGACTGCATATTGATCTTCAATGTTCTTGCCCTTGAAGATGACTTGTGGAATGGGTTGATCGACGATCGCCAACATGGCAAAGCTGCAATGACGACGACGTCGGCAGATCATCAGGATCGTGATAGAGCGGGCCAGACGCCACGAGACGAAACGAGAGGGAATGAGGCATACCACTGTGATGTGGAAGGAGAAGAGAGCTGCTGGAGCTCTCGGCGGTAGAGCTCGACCTTTTGCTGTTGGATCTGGAGGCGCGAGATGAGCTGTCGCGTGGCGTGCAGCTCCGGCGGGTCGAGCACGACCTCTTGCATGAGGCGCGCGAGGTCCTTGAGTTCGATCTCGAGCTGCTGCTGCAACTTGGCCTGCTGGTCTTGGATCTGCGCCACGCCGTCGCGCTGCGGCACCTGCAGGAGCTGCTGCTGCATGACGCGCATCTTGTCGAGCTGCGTGTCTTGCTGGAGGTCGAGCTGTGTCAGCTGCTCGATCTTGGCGCGCGCCTCGAGGATCTCGGGGCGCACTTGCACCGGCATGCGCGGGAAGGCGAACGAAGACGTGGTGGAGGCCGGGCTCTCGGCCTTGAGGTCGGTGACGTTGGTGGTGAAGGAGCGCGTGAGGAACAGCGGCGGTATCGAGTGGTGCGAGCCGTCGGCGCCGACAGCCTGCGGCAGCGAGCCGCTGTTGCCGAGGAAGCTGCCCGAGGCGCGGAGAGTGGCCCACGTGCTGGCGTCACTCGCCGAGATCGTCATGCCATCGGGGCTGCAAAGGGTAGTGCCCACACCGACACACACGAGCATGGCGCGCACTCACGTGTCAGAGCAATCGGAGCAGAGCGCAGAGAGAGGGAGCTGCGGTAGACGTACGCCTCGAGATCCTTGTACAAAGCCTCGAGCACCTCGTCGGGAACATCCTTCCAGAACTCGTTGTTAAAGTCCTCGGGAGGTGGGTGGTCCATGATCGGTGGGCAACAATGTGTGTGCGAGAGCGCGAGCGAGTGTAGAAGGAAGGAGAGCCCGTTACGAGTGGCGCTGAGAAGAGCGGGAGAGAAGGAAAAGCTCTATTGAGAGATACACGCACTCCCTCAGGTAACGAAGGCGGCAGACGTGTGCAAACTACCGCCACCACGACCACTACCACAAACGAGCGCGGCAACGAGCCAACGAGAGAGGTACGACAGCGACGCGAAGAAGAATAAGACCGAGCGAGCGAGAGACGCGAAGAAGACGACGAACGAGGCAGGGCGCGATTCCGAGAAGCATAAGCCCCGACGCTTTATGGAGAAGAACTCAAGCCCGCCACTGCTATTTGGTCTTCCCGCCAATTCGCCCCACCGCACTCTTCTCTCCTCCCGCGCTGTGCCAGTCTCTCTCGCTCTCTATCGCACGCACGCACGCCATCTCGCTCCTCCGCCTCCTCGCCACACACCAAGCCATCTCTCCCTCGCCCTATCACAATGGTACGGCGGACGTGGCGTGCACATCGGTGGCATCACGATGAGGAGGCTCATGTATCGGTCGGTGTTGTTTGTTCGTTTGCGTCGCGCAGTCGGCCAATCCGCTCGTCAAGGCGCAGGAGATCATGCTCGAGTACAACATGCCGCAAGAGCAGTTCGACCGCATCAAGGCCGCGTTCGAGCACTACGACAAGGACCAAAATGGCGCTATCGGTACGTGGCGGTGGCGGTGGTGGCCGCGTTACACGAGCGCGCGTGGTTACAGTTGGTTGCTTACCGTCGTGCTCGCTCGCGCTCTCTCTCGCGCCGCCAGATGCCAGCGAGGTACACAACCGCTTTCTCTCGGCTGTTCTTCCTGTTGCTGCTCCCTTCCACGAGCTCGTTGTTCTTCGAAGGCTCGGCAGAGCGACGCGAGCGCCCTCGCCCACGCCTCGCGACGTCTCGATGGCGTCTCCTTCGAAGAACAAGCCTCGTTCTCATCCACCAATCGCTCGTGCGCCATCTGTCTGCCTGTGCGTAGGTTCTCGAGGTCATGAAGAGCTGTGGCGCCGAAGCCACTGAGGCCGATGCGACGAGCTTCATCCAGTCGGTCGATGTCAATGGTAACGGCACCATCGAGTTCTGGGAGGTACTGACCAGAGTCTGCTGCTGGCCCTCGTGCCATTCTCGCCCGCAGCGTGCATTTGACGGTGCCGTTCGCTCACGCACTGCCACTGTGCCACCACCACTGCAACAGTTTGTCAAGATGATGGGCCGCAAGAACCAGAAGCGCCACCACACGATGCAGATGGACTCACACGAGGCCAAGCGAAGGAGATGAGTGCCGCTGCTAATCGACTGATCGTTCGTTCGTTCGATCAGGTGCTTCGCGCTGGCTCTGTCGCCGCGCCTCCCCCGCAGACCGCTTTGCCTTGTACGCTTTGAGCCTCTCGCGATAAACCCAACGCCGTCCTTCAGATAGGAGAGAGATTGGAGGGGCATCTTGTTTGGAATGCGGCGGTTTATTTGGTGGGAGCGATAGCGAGCACGTACCCGATCTTGCTTGGCTTGGCTTGGCGCTCTCTGATGCAACACACGCAACGCTGCAAAGGTTGGGTTAGCGATGGCGTCTCTCACATCAGCGAATAGAGCGCATAGAGCGTGCAGTGCAGCGCGAAAGGTGTCAGGGCTTGACTTCTATGTTCGTCCTCACTTGACATAGGATGTGTTTGCTCATCATTTGCACGGCGATAGATCGATTGATAGGAGGCGAGGCGAGGCGAGGCGAGCAGTGGATACCTACCATTGAATACGACATGCCTCCATCTACACATCGACCGCTCCACCACGATTCGATGCCAGAGATCGGATGGCGATACTCGATGCACAACGATGAGGCATCCGGTTGAGGCGTTGTTGAGGCGAGGAGGAGAGAAAGAGACTGAGGCGCAAGACGAGATCGATCGGCGCGTTTGTTTGCTTCTCTCTCCTCATCGCTCTGCTCCTCTCGCTTGGTTGATCGATCGCGATGGTACGTGCTTGCTTGCTTGCTTCGATGGATAGGCAGATAGGCAGATAGGCAGGTCATCGTGGTGATCGATCGAGTATATACCTATTGGAGCGTCGCTCGATTGTCAGTCACTTCGCTCCAAGAATACTCGAGACATGAAAGTGCTCTCGTTTCGCGATGTCGAT
>Ga0209935_1003836_pt1 | contig 14800 bp, 19 predicted proteins | sample ThiBio_1000_plan_2_FD_183958 | JGI IMG/M metagenome (GOLD analysis project Ga0209935, IMG submission 183958) | Wastewater bioreactor microbial communities from Cape Town, South Africa - Thiocy_cont_1000_plan (SPAdes) | ecosystem: Engineered > Bioreactor > Thiocyanate-remediating >... | reverse complement strand
GATCCGACCTTTCCACACACGCCGACCGTGCACCAGTATTTATCCCGCCCCCAAGTGCAGGCGTACATCAAGCTGGGACAAATCTCTGCCGAGACACTTGCGGTACGTGTTGTATGCACGCAGCGGTGGCTGCTATTGACGCCATGACTGAATGACTGACCTGCTCGCACGCACACCATCACAGGCCAAGTATCAGGCCAAGGTGCAACAGGAGGGTGTCAGTGCCTGAGCTCATGTGGCGTCGGTAGCAGTTGCACAGCGTTCTCTCGTGTAGTTAGTTGTCGTTGTATCAAGAGCGCTTCGCTATATCTAAATAGAAGAGTCATCCATCATCATCCCGATCGCATCAATCAATCGTTGCAAGCAACTAACTATCGATCTATGAACACAACGATTCGTTCGCGGGACGGAGCGGAAATACCCACAGCAGCATGTCACTCTCGTTCGGGACAAGCGCGGACCTCCAACGACCCCCAACCTCACGAACCCCCACTAGAAGCCCATCTGAGTGCTACTCGCGAGTGCCACCCCGAGAGAGATAGCTAGATGGATCGCCAGTGGTCGGCAGAGTTCAGAGAGCGCTGAGGAGGTCGACGGCAGCAGATGTCGGAGAGGTTGTTGTTTGGCGCGCCGCTCTCGCACGCATCTTCATCATTAGCACCTGAGCCATCGCCTCCTGTGCAGTATCGGCTGCCGTTGAACGGAGAGCATCTCTTGCTCACATAGTGTGCACACGCGCGCATCATGAGCTCGGGTGGTGCCGCTGCGCCGGTAGCTGGCACCACGGCCAAGAAGAAGGTCCGCACACGAGCAGGCAAGGTGCCGTACGCCGTTCGTGTCCAGCAGCAACAACAGCAGCAACAACAGCAACAGCAGCAGCAACTCGAGCAACTGCAACAGCCATTGGGTGTGCCAGGTGCCGTGCCATACGATAACTCGATTGCCGAGAGGTTCGAAGCCATCGCCGATGAGCTAGTGAGCGCCCACCATCCTGGCGCCGCCGCTGCCACGTCGCCGTCCGACGCCCATCATCAACAACAACAAGAGCAACAGCATCAACATCATGATGGCACAGCGACTCAGCTGCCCCACCAACACTACCATCATCACACGCCATCACCTGATCCCGACACGAGTCTATGCGAGTGCCCTCACTGCCGCGATGGCGCTGCCTCCGACACCGACACCGACGCCACGCCGCCGCCGCCTCCGTCGTCGTCGTCGTCGTGCTCGCCGCCCTCGACCACAACGCCGTCGCCCTCTCCCTCGCCTCCGACACCATCACCGACACCACAAACTCCCCCCATACCAAGCACATCACCAGCGGCAGCCACCGTCACAGCGGCTCCCGCGGCTCCGTCGCTCGACGAGGACACGGCGGTCGAGGTCATGCGCTGGCTGGCCGCGTGGGCGTGGGACTCGAGCATCTACGTGCTGGTGCTGCTGGCGATCCTCGTGCACCTCGCCACGCTGCCCGCGGCACCCATCAAGCCGACCGGCATGGCGTTCATCTCATCGCTGCCGCCGCCGGCCATCGCCTCGCTGCGCCTCGGCGTGCGGCCGCTCTCGCGCTACTCGACGCTGCTGCACCTGTACCACTCGCTGTGGCTCAACCCCGACATCAACTACTCGCTGCGGCATCCCGTCGCCATCGACGACCCTGCTACTGCTACTGCTACTGCTACTGCTGGCTCGTCAGCATCGTCGCCGTTGCACGAGCTGATGGCGTTGTTCTTCCATCTGAACTCGGGTCCGCCAATGCCGGAGAGCCAGGTCTACCTGGCCACGACCGCTGCTCCACAGGTACTATCGGGCCCCCTGCTCGCTCGCTCGCTCGCTCAGTAGATCCTCACCATGTGGCATTTATCGATATCTACATGACAGTATCAACCGCTGAGCATACTGCTGCAACGAGTGCTGTTTACCATCGCTCGAGGACCGAACCTCTTCCTCTTCCACTTGTACAATGTACGACCGCTCACTCGCTAACTCGCTGACTAACTCACTGACTAACTGAGTGGCATTGTGCATAGATCGTGCTTCACGCTGTCACGACGGCCATGGTGATGCTGACACTGACGGAGCTCTTCCCGCGCTACTCGCTGCCGACCATCCTGACCGGCGCGCTGCTGTTCGCCACGCATCCGCTGCACGTCGAGGCCGTGGCCTACGTGCCAGGCTCGAGCGCCATGTTGGCGTGCTTCTTCTCGTGCGCCAGCTTGTACCTGTTCGCCGTGGCCCTGAGACGAGCGCGTACCGTCATCGGACACGTGCTGGCGCTGGCCTTGTGCGCCGTCGCCGGAGTGCTGGCCGTGCTGAGCGACCCGATCGGCATTGCGACCTTTGCACTGCTGGCCGCGTACGACCTGCTGTTCCACACGCCATCGCCACTGCCGCTGCTGCTGCCATCACTGCCGCACAAATCAGCGTTTGATTCGGCAGCCTACAAGACCCGATGGCTCGCCGACGTCACTGCCGTCGCCAAACGACAGCTGCCACTGTTGCTCGTGGCGCTCACGTGCTGCCTCGCCATTCGTGTGTTTGTGCTGGGTATGGCTGCCCAAAGACGCGCTGAATCTCTCGCTCATGGGCTCTTCTGACTCGCTACTTGTGCCGATCCAACCTAGATGGGTTGTTGCCGCTGGCAGACAGTTCGATCGTCAGCGAGAGCGCTACCGCATCACTGCCACACGTGTTGCTGGACGCCGTCAGGAGCGCGCTGCGAGCGCTGTTTGTCATGGTGCTACCGCTGCGCTCGTCGCTGCTGTTCGTGTACGAGTGCTACACCAACTCGCTCGGTACCGCGGCAATGTCGATCACGTCGGCTTGGTGGGTGCTCGCAGCATTGGTGCTCGCTATTTTTGCTGGCACCTGCACACTGGTACGTCTCTGTCATCGAGAGAGAGCCATTGACTGTGCTGCGAGAATAACCCTGCTCCTTCTCCTCCCCTTTGGTGTGATGCGAACAGTTGGCCGCATTCTACTGGCTCAATCGCACCGTTTGGCAGGAAGCCGAGCAGGCATCAGGCAAGCAATCCGATACCGCTGCAACTGCCACTGCAAACGCACCGATTCATGCGAGAGAAGCAATCTTCATGGTGCTCTGGCTCGCCTTGGCGTATCCAGTGCTGCCCGATGTGTTATTCTCGGGACAGATGGTGTTGCGAGAGCGATCGCTCTACTTGGCATCGGTCGGCTTCTGCTACTTGGTGGCCTTGCTGCTGTCGGATCTCGTGAGTCTCTTCTCGTACCGAGCCACTGGCACTCGAATGTACGGCTGCTCTCTCTCTCTTTCTCACTCTCTCACTCGGTCCGTTGCTCACGCTTTGCCTCCACTCCCTACAGTGAACGTCGGAGCGCAGGACGTCGGTACCGCGTGATGGCAGGCGTGTTCCTGCTTGCGATTTTGGTGTTCTACACGTCGAACACACTGTTGCGCTGCGCTGACTTTCAGAGCTCCGAGCACTTGTTCAAGTCCACGTTCAAGGTATCGTCAAAGCTCGTTCGCTCGTTCCTTCCAGAGATGTACTGAATTCATCTCTATCGCTCGCTCGCTGTGGCATAGACCGAACCAACGTGTGGCATCGCAGCCGACCGGCTCGGGTTGCACTTCTACTCGATCAAGGAATACGAAAAAGCCACGTACGTCCAATAATGTACTTGCAAGGCGCAACGCACTCGGTCTCTTCTCGGCGTGGCTGATGTGAGAGGCGGCGCTCGAGCAGGCACTACTTTGAGTTGGCCGCAACGAGCTACGAGACCGAAGCCGCGCTGCATCTGCTGGGCAAGATGGCGTGGATCTCCGGACGTACGACCCACGCGATCGTGCACTGGATGCGCCTGCTCGAACGCTCGCCTGGCTCCATCGCCAACAACGACTACGGCCTGTTGATGTGGGATCTTGGCCACGTGTCGGCCGGCGAGCGGCACGTCCTCATTTCACTGAATGGCACGATCGAGGCTCTGGCAGCGAGTCCCGAGCGCGCTTCGAGCCTCGGCAACGTGTGTTGCATGTACTTTCTTCGCTTCCAAGACTATGCCGGCGCACTGCCGTACTGTCTAGAGGTATGACCATGCGCTGTCGTTACTCGCCTCGAGTGTCTCGTACTCACGCAGTCACTCACTCACTCACTCGCTCTCATTTACAGGCAATGAACATTCTGCGCAAGGTCATGTACTACCTACCGAATACGTCGGTGTACCATGCGCAGTACACGCCGGTGCTTGCCGTATTTATTCACAACTACGCCGCGACTCTCGCGCACCTCCAGCGACGCCAAGAGGCGCTCGCGCTCTTCCAAGAGGCTGCGCTCCTCGACAAGAGCCGCTTCCAGCCTGTTCTCGACCAACTCGACGCCTCGTTCTACTCGGAGCGCACCTCCACCACCACTTCCACCACTGCCACTTCCACTTCAGCACGCCCGCCTTCGACGCCGTATCAGCCTTCGTGTTTCCTGAGCTTCCTGCCATAAGCAGGTCTGCTATCGATCGCCATTCACGTCGAGGCCAGGCTCGCTGATCGATTTTGTGTATGTACATCAGCCGCCGCATCATTGTTGTTACTTGTAGCAGCAGCAGTGCTACTACGATCGTCGTATCGCACTTGCACGAGAGAGAGAGAGAGAGAGAGAGAGAGAGAGAGTATGATAACACTACTACAATACGCAACTACGACCAAGCACTCCAGTCGTCCTCCTCTTCTGCTGGCGGCGGAGCTGTCACGGCGGCTGCTGGCGACACGGCTACTGTTGCGGACATGGCAGTTGTGGTTTGTGATGGCGAAGTGGGCGTCGTCACAGGTGCTGCGGCAGCACCATCGTCGTCTGGCTCGTCGATGGTAGATCGTTGCGGCTCGTGTTCAGCACCCTCATCAGCATGCGTGAGTGCCACTGCGACAGGTGTCGACGGCACGGCAATGTCGTCCGCTTGCAATGGCTCATCAGCAGGAGCAGCAGTTGAATCCTCACCAATGGATGGCGCGGCGGCAGCAACAGCAGCAGCAGCAGTCAGGTCTCCTTCTGCCGTTGTAGTCGCGGTGGCACTCGTCGAGGTCGTGGCTTCAGCATCGCCAGCATCGCCAGTGTCGGTCTCATCGAGGTCGAGGTCATCGCCCCATCCGAGCACCACCTCGTTGTGCACGAGCTCCGACGCCTTGCGAATCAGCTCTTGGCGCCGCTCGTGTTTGCGCTTCTGCAGCGAGCGATAGAAGAAGAAGCGCTTCCAGAACGTGCCGTACGGCACGACCTCGGGCACGACGCGAGTGTGCATGGCTCGCAACGCGTCGTCGGCCGTCAGCAGCTGCGAGATCTCGTCGTTCACCGACAGCAGATCGAACGTGCGCACGAACTCGGCGTACGCCTCGGCATCTTCAGGCTCCTGTAGCAGCAGCTTGCCGTCATCGTCGCGGCTGTCATCATCGAGAGTGAGCAAGCAGGCAATCAATGTCGCTGCTGGCATCGCGAGGGTACCTGGCATCGCCCAGCATCGACGACGAGCTGCGAGGCAGTGCATTGGAGCTCCCAGCATACTCTCCCACCAAGAACGATGATAGACCTGAGCCATCGAGGCCGCCCACCCACAACCATCGTCATCAACATGCGGCTCATTCGGATTGCCGAGCTCGAACGAAAGGCGAACGAGCACGAGAGCACGCACTCGATGTCAGCTGTGCTAGCGAGAACGATGATGACACGCTCGCATGGTTGGCCTCGCGGCTCTCAGCAGAAGCACCGTCCTCATCTGTGGACGAGGTCGGTGATGGTGTGTCGTTGGGCGCAGCGACGACGGCCGTCACGGACGCGACGCGGTTGAGCTGCTCGATGACAACCGGCTTGACGGTGTCGATCGCCTCCTTGGTGTCGCTCTTGAGCGAGCTCGAGAACTCGCTGAGATCCTCGGCATAGATCTCGACGATCTTGGACGACTGTAGATACATACACACACAGATATGCAGAGCCGCGCCACGCCCCGATGGATATCGAGGTTCGAAGCACACGATGCATCCATCGATGAGCATGATATGTCGGAGCATCGCCAATGCTGCTGCTGCTCCGTTGAACGTACAGTCGCTTTGACTGTGTCCCAGATACCCCACCAACCCTGTTGCTGCTGTTGCTGTTGCTGCTGCTGTTGTTGTTGTTGTTCCGAAGCCATGGTCGAGCAGCACGAGATGATGCGCGAGCGACGAGGCAGCCAACGAACAGCATCGCCAACGCCATCATCATCTTCATCGTCGTTGTTGTCTCGCTGCCCATCCACCAACACCTCTTCCGTCCATCTGCCTTGGCACTCGCTCACTCGCTCACTCACAGGCACATCCGTCGATTCATCAATCGATCCATCCACCCATCGATCCATCCATCCATCAATCCATCAAGCCATCAATCCACCAAACCATCAATCCACCAAGCCATCAATCCATCAAGCCATCAAACCATGTCGCGAAGCACCGACAGCTCGATCGATGCCGACGGCTTCCACGTGAGCACTCGAGATCGCTCCGAGAGCGACAACGACAACGCGCTCAACGTCTCGACCGGCAAGGTCTCGTCGGGTCGCGACGGCCGCTCGCGACACTCGGCCTTCGACGACGAGCTCGACGAGCTCGAGAACATCGCCATGCTGCTGACGCCAGCGCAGCGATTGCGCGCCTGGCTGCAGGGCGACGCGGGCCTCGCGCTCCAGGGCATCCACCTCTCGTTCGCGACCTTCTTGCTGCTGCTGTTCGTCGGTGCCGCTCTCGCCGTGCCATGCATCTTGGGTACGAAGCGTTCGAGGGCTCGATATCTATCGCATCGAATCGAATCGAATCGAATTCAAGCCCATCCCAAGCAGCATCACATCATGATCTAACCAACGAACACGCGATGGTACAGGTTGCGTGTACACGAACAATCTCTGGGGCTCGTACACGGCCGTCGATTGGGCCGCGTGGCTGACGTCGTCGCTGCCGCTCGTGACGCTGGAGCTCGCGCTCGGGCTGCCGCCGGTGCTCGAGTACATTCATCGCAAGCTCGACAACCTGCTGCTCAAGGAGAGCCTGGCGCTGTCGCTGTCGCCGGCGTCGCCCAGCTCCAGCTTCTCGCTCGGCGTCTCGGAGGCCACGATCGGCAAGTGGGGCGTCGTGGCCGCCGCCTCGCAGCTGGTGCCGCTGTGCTGGTTCATGTCGGGCATCTTCTACAAGACCTTCAATCCGCTCTCCTACGTCTTCATCTCAATGTACGAGCGGAGCCCATACTGAGCTGGACTCGAATCGAATCGAATCGAATGAGCAAGATTGAGACGATGGCATGCGAGATTGGCTCTCGATATTGATCGATTCGATACGGCGCATTCAATGCGTCGTGAATGTGTGCGTGGGTGTAGGACGTCGTTTGGAATCATCGAAGGGCTGCGGCAGCGTCGAGAGGACCAACACCTTGGCGTTCGAGCACAAGGTACCGCTGCCCATCATCGCACGAGCGAGTCTACTCTCCTCACGGCTGACGCACTCAACGTGGCTGCACAGGCATCGGCGCCGTGGAGCTCGTCATGTGGGTGCTGCTCTTCGCACCGTTGGACTATCGCTGGTTCCAGTCGTTCTACTACTACGGTCCACCTTGTACGTGCAGCTCCGCGTTGCATGCGTGGCCAGTCGACGACTGATACGAACGGGACCACCAACTCGTTGCGAGTAGCGTTGGGCTATGATTGGTGGGCGATCGCCATCACGGTGCTCGGCATCATCGGCTGGGGCGTGTTCCTCAAGATGCCAGGATTCGGCTACCGTCTCGTGCCGTCGTGGTGGGACCTCGTGATCACGGCGCTGATCTGCGTCATACTGGCGGCGCTCGTCATCCCGTTGGGCCTCGTGAGCGGCTTCCTGCACTTTGGCAGCGCCCAGCCTGTGACGTTCGCGAGCATCGCGTCGCTGTGGATCGAGAACGTCATCAGCGTGGCGATGACCGAGGAGTTCCTGTTCCGCGTCGTGATCATGAACGGCATCAACCAGCTGTATCCGACGCGCTACGGCTGGCTCGGCAATCTCCTCTCGTCCGTGTTCTTTGGCCTGATGCATCTGCCACGCGAGTCGGGCGATCTCGTGGCGCAGACGCTGTACGCCTTGTTCGCCTTTGTGTGTGGCATCGGCTACGGCGCCGCGTACACCTTGTCGGGCAACAACATCTTCTCGCCCATGCTCACGCACAGCTTGGTCGACGCCGTGTGGTCGTTCGCTCTGCAAGGTGACTCTTCGTCACGATGAGGTGACCACACCCACACATATGATGGACGGATTCCCCAGCCTGGAGAGAGGGAGAGAGATCTAGCGTGATTGATAGAGAGATAGTTGGACTCAAACAGCAATCGAAACAAGGCCGAGGCCATGTATTATTCTTGGTTCTCATGTACAATGCAATAACAAAATGATATGTGATTGATCTGATATCATTTGTCGAGTGAGAATGAGGGAATGAGTGAGAGCACAGCGTTGTGCTCACACGCTAGGGGCTACGAGGCAGGGAGGTCGTTGGTGACCAGCTTGCCGGCTTTGAAGGTGCCTTCGAGATACTGATTGTCGGCGGCGACGTAGTAGACGCCGTGGCCCTGGAAGACGCCGTTCTCGAAGTTGCCCTTGTACGAGTCGCCCTTGCTGTAAAAGTACTCGCCGTAGCCGTGGAAGACGTTGTTGGCGAACGAGCCCGAGTACACGACGCGGCCGTCGGCGGCGAACGACACGCCCTGGCCGTGCTTGGCGCCGTCGACAAAGTCGCCCTTGTAGCCTGAGCCGTCCTTCTTGGTGTAGACGCCGTAGCCGTGGAACTGGTCGTCCTTGACGCGGCCCTCGTATCGGTCGCCGTTCGAGAACGAGTACACGCCTTGGCCGTTGGGCACGCCTCGAGCAAACTGCCCAACGTACGAGTCTCCATTGTACTCGAACATGCCTGTATCACATCCATCGATCGAGTAGTATTGATTGAGCAATCCAGCAGGAGAGCGAGATTGAACGCGATTGCAATCGATGCAACGATACGCACCAGAACCCGAGCGCTGATCGTGCTGGTAATCGCCGTCATAGAACCACTCGGCCGCATCGCCAGCCGACGAAGCGGGCCGTGCGTACGTGTATCTGCCATGGCCGTGCCGCTTGCCCGAGACGTACTGGCCCTCGTACACGTCGCCGTTGGCGTAGTGGTACGTGCCGATGCCATGCTCGAGTCCCTCGCGAAACTCGCCCACGTAGTACTCGCTCGTGCCATCTGCATGGCACAAACCAAACACAAGCACGCACGCGGTCTCTCGCATGTTGAGTACATGTGGCACGCAAGGCTGCGTTGCTGCATTCGTGGGCAGCATTCGCGCTGGCACACCTTCGGACTCAAAGTAGAAGAGCGTGCCCTGGCCGTGAGGCACGCCATTCGCAAAGGTTCCCTCGTAGCGCTGGCCGTCGGCGTACACCACGATGCCCATGCCATGTTGCACGCCATTGAGGTAGTCGCCGACGTACACGTCGCCCGAGACGAACTGATACTCGCCGGTGCCGTCGATGAGGCCGTTCTTGAAGTCGCCCTCGTACACGTCGCCGTTGGCGAACTGCAATCGACCGCGGCCGTGCTTGCGTCCGTTCAAGAACGTGCCTTCGTAAACGTCTGTCGTCGTCGTCGTCGTGTGTGTGTGGTGTGTAGCGAATGATGCCCACGAGCGTGTGTGAATGATGCAGTCCGAGGTCGATGGCAGATGGCTAAGCAGCATGCTCGAGAGCTTGATACCATGGTATCACGCTCGCTCTATCGAACTATCGAACTCACTGCCACATCGACCACTCCACCGACAACAAGCCCTCACTATCCACCAACACTACCACCACTACCACCGTCGCGTACCTCCGTTGGCGTCGGTGTAGGTGCCATGGCCATGGAAGAGGCCGCCGCGGAAGTCGCCCGAGAAGCGCGAGCCCGACACGAAGCGCATGGAGCCCTTGCCCGTGGGCGCGTCGTTGTCGTACGCGCCCTCGTACACGTCGCCGTTGCTGTAGATGTACTTGCCACGACCGTGCCGGACTCCATTGTGCAGCTCGCCCTCGTAGCGGTCGCCGTTCGGGTACTCTATCGATATCGATTGGTGCCGTGTGTGCCATGTGTGAGCGCTGGATCATCAGCGAGATACGATGCGGCGCACGTACCCTCGACCTCCATCGCTCCAGGATAACGAGTGTGTATGTGTGTGCGTGATCTAACACACTCTCTCACGAATAGGCAGGCACTCGGACCTCACGGAGACAAAGGCCTAGATAGATGGGTTGGATGGCTTGATTGATTGGTTGATTGATGCGAGCACGAGCGAGCAACGAGAAACAACGAGAGATCGAGAGATCTATCGAGCTCACTCGCTTGCTGCCGCTGCTCGCATCGCATCTACCTCATCGCTATCGACCTGCCATATCGCTATCGAGCCCACAAGCCGACCTCCAGTATCCTATATTATCATCTCCATCATTATCATCGCCACTACCTTCAACAACAACAACAACTCCTCCTACTTGAATCGAGGCTTCACGCCAAGAGCAAACAGCCATCATCCACTCGCGTAGAACACACCACATCCATCAATCACACCACATCCATCAATCACAGCCATACAGCCATCCAGCCATCACGCCACGCCACACCACACCAACACACCCACACCCTCTCCAAAACAGAAGCACAACCATCCACATACATACCCCCGGTGCACCATGGTGAATCCTCTCGAGGAGCGCCTCGTAGCCGAGGACGAGATCGACCCGATGCCCGACGTGCAGCGCATCGAGGCCGAGATGCGCACCAGCGGCGCCCCGAGCGACAGCCAGATGATGGCGTACGGCTACACGCTCGTGCGGTGTACGATCCATCCCATGCAGACCAAGGGCCTCGCCATCTTGAAGAGTACTCCACGCGACCCCCACGTCAAGATATCATCAGATGCTCGAGATCGATGGCTCTCTCGCTCATGTGTGAATGAATGTGTGCGAGTAGATCTCCATGCACAGCATCCGACCAATCGCGATTACTTGTTCTATCTGGGCCTGGGATACTTTCGCGTCAAGCACTACGCCGAAGCCAAGCAGATCGCCGAGGAGCTGATGCGCCTCGACAACAGCAATCAGCAGGCGCTGCAGCTCTACGAGCTCGCCGACGAGAAGCTCCTGCGAGGTACGACAACGACCACGATGACGGCATTGCTGCTGCTGCTGCATGAGCTCATGAAGAGTGCGCCATGATTGTAGACGGCATGATTGGCGTCGGACTCGTGGGTGGAGGCGCCATCGCTGCCGTGGCAGCGATCGCGCTCGCTGGCTTGCTGCTGGCCAAGCGCTGAACCTGATGCCGCCGCCTCTCGCTTGGCTGCTGCTGCTGCGTGCATATGTGTGACTCGGAACCACTCTCTCTTCTCGCCATGTACTGTACATAATGCCTGCTTGTTGTTATACGGCAAACGACGAGACCAATGATACACGCGTGAGAACGCACACGAGCTCGAGCGCTCGATGACGACGACTGCTGCTACTGTTGTTGGTGCTGCTGCTGCATCTGCAGCGCTCGTGGGCTGTTCAGGTTATGCTGCACGCTGTGCTGGCGCTTGAGGTACGCTCGGAAGACCGAGTGCGAGGCCTTGCTGCGCGCTCGGTAGCGGCGATTGAAGCGCTCGAGGAAGCTCTTGACCTCGTCCTGCACGCGGCTCTTGTACTCCCAGGCGCAGCCGATGATGTGGCCGCTGAAGAGCTTGATGCGCAGGCCCGAGCGAAGGTACACGTACAGCTCGTAGTCGGTGCCGCCTTGCGGGTCGAAGAACTCGTGCAGCCGCACGTCCTTGATCTCGTAGAGCCAGAACTCGCGCACCGTGACGCCGAACAAGCGCCGCGTCGATACCGTCAGCTTGCCCTTGGTGCTATCGAACACGTACGACTCGTGCTTGGCCTGTGATATGCCCATCCAATCAACCAATCAATCAATCAATCAATCCAATTCGATCCGATTCGATTCGATTCGATTCGTGGTACGTACGACCAACAAGAACACGACGGACAGCAATCCGAACGTGAGTGCCACCGAGTACCGCACGGTCCAGAACAGGATCGTGAGCTTGAGCGTGATGGTGACCGATAGTAGCACCGAGGTCAACGACAGCAGCGCCAGCAGCAGCCACGACTTCCACAGATCATTGACGAACGCCAGACGCTCGGGTCCGTCGAGCTCGTCGCGAGGCGGCGTCGGTGTCGGCGTACCGCCACGCACGATGCCCTCGCCGCTCTTATCGATACCGCCAGAGCTGGATTTCATGCCAGTCGACGAGCTCGTGGTGGTGGTAGTGGAGGTGCTTGTCGAGGTCGAGGAGGTCGTGGAGGTCGAGGCGTGAGCGAGGTCGTCGTCATGGATCGCGATCGAGTACTGCTCGTCGTCGTGCTCGCCCGACGCAGCGTCGATCGAGTCGTCGTCGCGCGTGAACTCACGCAACGGCACCAACATCTCGGTATCCCGTGAATCCATATTGTTGTGTTTGTGTGTGTGTTTATGTGTGTGCCACACTCTCCAAGCTGTGGGATGGTTTGCAATCGAGTCAAGCAGATATCATCAGCGAACCGAGTTCGAAGGATAGATCGATATCTCGAGCACACCAACGAACCTGCCACCACGAAGAACGCAGATCGATAATAAAGCCGACTAGTGCCACTTCTTAGTCGTACGACTAACTGTTGAATACTCCAGTCGATACTCAAGCAGCTGATGTTGATGCGCAGCGGGCAACAAGATACAACGATGAACGATCGATCATCGATTGGATGTTGCTGTTGCTTGTTGTCTCGCTCGTGCACGCATCTCCCACCTCGCTATCTATCTACCTATCTATTGACTCTCTCACTCATTCACTCACTCGACTGGATGACTGTATCAATCGTATTGATCTGATTGTGGCGTATCACTATCTCGCCTTGTCTCCTTCACACAATGCCTGTGACCGGGACCCCTCCGCCATCAACATCAACCACCACCACCGCAACCGGTGGCGCTATCTCCTTCGCCTCCGACACAACAATGGCCTCGCCATCATCACCATCATCTACTTCTGCAGCCGCTGCTGCTGCTGCTGCTGCCGCGGCCGTGGCGTCTAGCAAACGCAAGCGGAACTTTGCCAAGGACACACCGCGAGCGCCGGCATCGATACGAGTGGTGCCGCTGTCGCTGTCGCACCAGTCGACGGGCTTCATCTCGGTCGCGTGCCATGCGCAACAGCTCGAGCTCGAGCAACAACACCTTCGCCAACGATGCGCCAGTGTCGCCACTCGCTCGTCGGCCGAGGCCGCCTTGTTGCACGAGAATCTCGAGGACGACGAGGCCGTCATCAACGCCGTCGACCTCGATACATCGCGCGCACCGGCCGTCGTGCGCAATGCGGCGCATCTCATCGAGCTGTCGCTCAAGATGCTCGAGCTCCGCAAGCACCACTTCATGTTCTATCTCCTGCGGTACGTCGAACAAGCCCGAACGCAAGCCCGAACCATCATCGCGCTGCTGACGCGTGTTGCCGCACACCAGCATCCTTTACACACACTCGTGCGCCGACCAAGTGCCGTCGAAGGAACTGCTGCGCCTCGTGTACCATTGCCTCTCGCGCAAGCTGCTCGACGACGAGGCGCGCGACAACGAGCTCGCCAAGAAGCAATGGCTGCTCCAGGCCGAGAACGCCTACGAGCGCTCCAAGAAGCCCGATCGCCGCCTGACCAAGGCCGCGACGCTCGCGCTCGCCGACAGCTCGACCTTCCAGCTCGCGACGCCCTCGTCGGCCGCAGTGCCGCCGCCGCGACTCCCGAGCTCCACCGCTGCAACGGCTCTCGCCATGGCCGCCGTTGCCACGACCTCCGATGGCTCGCGATCGCCACCGCCCGCACGCGCTTCGACACAAGCGCCCTCGGGAGGCAAGCGACCCGTGAGCCGCATCATCAAGCAGGCCGCTGGCGCTGCCGGGCCGCGCCGCACTTCGCACAGCGACGCTCCTCCGTCTCCGAGAGAACCGGCGCTCATCGGTACGACTCAGCCTCAACGCCAGCGCTCCAGCTCACAGGACTCCATCTTTCCGAGCTCGCCAACTGCCGCTGCGCTCGAGCAGCACCACCAACAGCAACAACAACAACAACAGCATCACAGCCGCAACAACAGCAACAGCAGCACCACGCCGCACGTTGCATCGCCATCCTCGGGTGAAGAGTCGTCTGAACAGAGCTCCTCGGCCACGACGCCAACTAGCTCGAGGCCCACGTCGCCATCGACGGCTCTCACCGTGTTGCGCGAGGTATCGCCCTCTCCTACTGGCTTCTCGGACACCTCTGCGCCCATCTCTCGCGAGCCGTCACAGTCTACTACCGATGCTCTTCCGGCACCCACCCTCGGCGCCAACGGCAATACCGCGAGTGTAGAGCAACATTCATCGAGCCTCTCGCGCGACCTGCGCGATCGATTGAAGCTCAAGTTGTCGTCAGTCTCGCGTGATGCGCAGCCATCGGCCATCGGCGCCTCGGTGCTAGCCATGCCGGCCAACATGGGGCTTTTGCTGTATGCCTTGCGGCTGTCCCACTCGCACCGATCCGAGTCCCTGGCACAGTCGCAGCCACCCTCCACACCTGCGACGCTGGCGACCGCCGCTGCCGTAGCTGCTGCTGCCGCCGCTGCCGCCGCCGCTTCTACTGCCACTGGCGCTTCGGTACCGGTCAACGGCGGTGCACTCGCCTCCCCCAACCAAACCGACAATACGGTGGCCAGCGATCCCAATGCCAACCGAGCCGACG
>Ga0209935_1003834_pt1 | contig 14801 bp, 20 predicted proteins | sample ThiBio_1000_plan_2_FD_183958 | JGI IMG/M metagenome (GOLD analysis project Ga0209935, IMG submission 183958) | Wastewater bioreactor microbial communities from Cape Town, South Africa - Thiocy_cont_1000_plan (SPAdes) | ecosystem: Engineered > Bioreactor > Thiocyanate-remediating >... | reverse complement strand
AGTATTTCATGGGCGAGGTCATGAAGCAAACCAAGGGCCGTGCACAACCGGAACTCGTGAGCTCCATCTTCATGGAGCTCCTGGGTCCTTATGGTGCGGCCAAGAACGGCGGTGCCAGCAGCGGTAGCAGCGGTAGTAGCGGTAGCAACTCTGCATCGAAATGAGCTGACTGCCGTTCACCAGCTCGATTGAGCGAATGAAGCCTTAGTTAGCACACACAGTTGTCATCCAAATCAACAACATCAGTTCGGGGGAGCCTCGCTAGACCTTGGCCCAGTGCCGAGTAGACCTGAGCGTGCGGTTGGTGATTTCTACTGGCGAGTGGGAGAGAGCGTTGGGATGCATACCCCCACAGAGCTCCCGGAGAACAGCGGCGAGCTTACCGGTGGCGTTCGGTCTCGCGAGGTCGTTCAGTCTCGCGTGCTTCTCCTCTCGCTCACAACGAACGGCAGCTGCGCGCTATCTCTCTCACTCTCTTCCCTTCCCTTCCCTCATCGAAACAACATCAACAACAACAATGAGCGCTGGTCCATTCAACGAGTTGGTCGAGGAGACTTGGACTCGAGTTCAAGAGCTCATGTCGTCGACCGATGGCTGGGCGCCCATCTCTACGGTACGCGCGCGTTGGTTGTTTGTGGTCGATTGGAGCGCGCGTGCTCTCGATCGAGTACAACGGCACTTCTCACTAACGGTGTGGTGCGCACCTCTGTGTCTATCGGCGTGGGTGTGTGGCGTCGTCACTTCAGATCCCGGCGAACGTGCAAGACAGCTACCTTCGAGAGCTGCCTGGCTCCTCGATCAAGGTATGAAGTGTGCGTCCACACATCGAGAGAGAGAGGGAGAGATCGTTGTCGCAGATACTTTGGTCCCATACCCGCGCGGAGGAGGAGGAGCGCGATCGCATACGCGTAACGTCGTGATATTGATCATGTGGTCTTTGTGTGGTAGATCGTACGCGCTACTGGACGTGCCAAGGCTTCCGCTGAGGCCATCTCGACTCTCCTCTGGAGCGAGACCAAGGAGGTCAAGCAGTCGGTATGTGGATGCTGCCATCACACCAGCCCGACGACCAGGACGAGCACGACGTCCGCTGAAGCGTGAGTAGTTACTTACCGAGGCGCGAGCGTAGGAGGACGACACGCTCCTCGAGCACCTCTACGTCGAGGAGTTCGGCCCGGACGCCAATGTCATCTACCAGCTGTACAGCTTGCCGTGGCCGCTCGCCAACCGCGAGATCTGCTGCATCAAGGCCATTCGTCGCACGGCCGACGGCACGATCTACCACGTACGGCGTTCAATCGACCTCGCTGGCGCGCGCTCGTGTGCGGCCGCTCTGTCGTTCTCTTGCTGTTGTTCGTGGTGCTGATCGCGTACTCGCTCGCTCGCTCGTTCTACCATCAGGTCAACCACTCGGTGGAGCACCCCAAGTGCCCGACGAGCTCCAAGGTCGTACGCGCTCAGGTATCCAACTGCTCGTACATCTTCAAGCCCATCAGCGACACCGAAACTGAGGTCACGTACATTGTCGCCTTCGACCCCATGGTACGTACCCGCTGCTGCCGCTGCTGCTGCACCCGAGCACTTTCGCCGTCGCACTTGTTCCACATGGCTGACTCCTTCGTTGTATGCTACCTCCACCCAAAACAGGGAAGCATTCCCAAGTGGCTCGTGAACCGCAACACCTCCAAGGTTGCCGAGCGCGTGTCGCAGGTCATCATCAAGGCCGAGTCGCTGGCCAAGTAAGCGCGACGAGCCTCATCTCAGCGCCTCCCCATTATACTCGCACATTTCTTTGTGTGTGTGTGGGTGGGTGGGTGCATCTCCATGCCGGTACTATCGATAGGTTGACGCCGAGTCTTGCTATCTGTCTAGCTGTCTATCTGTTTGATCTCCGTATCTCGCTCTCGTACTCTCTCTATCTCGTTCTCTCGTTCTCTCGTTCTCTCCCCTGCACTCTTTCTGGACAACTATTCCAACCCATTGAATGGGAGCGAAGAAACATTGAAAGTATGCTGCGCTAGCAGTGACAGTCCAAGTAGTGATTTACTGCTACGACTGCTACAGCTGCGCGCCTCGTTAACTGTTCATATGGTGGAGAGAGAAATGAGCGTGGTATCAATATGGTCGAGCACATTCACCAGCAAGGCCTCGCTACCTGCGACGGGGATCAAATATCTGTTGCCAGCAGGTTAGCCTGTGCAGCGCACCTCACAACAGCATAGGCAGATAGATAGATAGATAGTAATGGTGGGATGGGAGTGGCGCGTACTTGTCGTCATCGTCGTGGTCGCCTGTTCCCCCATGACTGCCGCACTCGAAGTGGCCTTGCTGTTGCATATGCTGCAAGAGTAGCTCACTCGAGTCGAATACAGCCTCGCACGTGATACAACATCGTTGTTTAGCCTGTGCATGTAGGTGTGGAGTCACTCGATGAGAACCGAACGGCAAGCACAGAAGTGGACCGACATACATGAGCAATGATGCGGTTGACCAGCTTGATGGCGGCATAGATATCGGATGAGCCATCGAGCCAGTGTTGATAGACATCGATCGAATGCTCCGAGTGCAAGTGGTATAGAAAGACGCCACGTCGTTCGTCCTGCTCGCTGTCATGTGCAGGCTCGAGCTCGGTGGAGCAGAACGGACAGCACAGCTTCAGGCCGTCCGTCGCGTCATCCTCGAGCCAATCATCCCATTCACTGCTATAGAGTACGGCCACAAAAGAAGTGGTTAGCGAACTATCAAACCAAACGACGAGCATCCCACGAATTCAAACGCAATCGCGCAGGAGGATTGCTCGATGCCTCAGAGAGTTAGATTGAGCGAACAGCGGTGTGTACATACCTCGCCTGCTCGGAGTCCTTGTCGAGGTCGTCGCGCTCGGCCAGAATCTCCTGCCAGCTCTTGCCGCCTTCCTGTAAGATCCACCACGACGACGCCGAGATTTGATTGTCCACGTCACCACCATCATAGCGAGGGATCACAGCCACAGCCACGAGCGGTCAGTCGTCGGGAGTGTGCCACTCATGGTAGGTGGCCTCGTTATGAGCATATCATCGCGAATCGCGATTCAAACGGTCGACCTCGATTCGCGTCCAAATCTGAACGCGCTCTGTTCTCTCTTGTAGATAGATCGAGATAGATCGAGATAGAGAGCGCGCTCACACATACCAAGTAGTTCACCAAGTAGAATTGATCCCATTCAGAGTTGCGAGGTGACAGTCGAAAGTGTCGCTTCTTGCGCATATGCAAGCGTAGCACCACGTGATTCTTGAAGGTCTTCTCGCAATAAATACACTCGACTCTGGATACCCCAAGGTTGCAGTAGCAATGCCAGCAACAACAAAACACACAAACAAGAGAGGTAGGGAGAGTCAACGTACACACATATGCATACACGAGAGAGATCGAGATACGCACGTACCTGCTAAGCTTCTCCTCAAGCAGGTCGAGCAGCTTATGTACATTGACGAGATTATCCACATGGCCGATATGAAAGTGATGCAGCTGGTTCATGTGCTCGAACAGCACCGATCGATTGCCTCGCGCCACGAACTTACAAAACAAACATTCTCGCTCGAAGCTGGTGTCCTCGCGCTCCTGACGTTGTTGCTCGAGAAGCTCGCGCTGCCATTGATTGATTGATTGATTGATCGACACACGGATCGAGTGAGAGATCAATCAAGGTTGGGAGTTGATAGAACGACCTACCAATCGCAGCATCTCGAGCTCGCGTCGAATCTCATCGTCTATCGTGCACGTGTACCGATCGATCATGTATACGAGGCGCTCTTGATCGCCAGATCGAAGCGTTTGTTGCGCGCAAAGTGTGCGCCAGTCGAATGACTCGGACTCAGCGGCGAGATACGCACGCCAGCGACGCAAGTACCTGAGTATATCCACGTAGATATCCTCGTATTATACAACGAGAGATCAAGCAACGTGTGCGTGTGTCTCGCACTACGTACTCTCTCGCATTCTCGTGTATCAAGCCAATGTTGCGAATCACCAACGAGTGCTGATTCAACATATGCGCACATAGTCCCTCGAGTGACTCGTCTGCACACTCGCATACGATACAATCGAAGCTCCGCAGCGTTGACCTGGCGAGTGCGGCTGTAATGCTCGTCGGTGTCATCGTAGTTGTAGTTGTTGTTGTTGTAGTCATTGCTGCTGCCTCCGCCATTCTCGGGCTCGCGGCGCGATTTATATCGATACAGTGCAGCTGTCGCAGAAATTAGTGCCCGACGTCCGAGCCAAAGCTGGACCCACAAAATTATCGGTTGATAGTCGCGCGCGTGAGGAGCGAGAGGACGGGAGGAGAAAGAGCAGACTGCCTATCGAGAGACCGATGTCTACCTACCTACCTACCTTCCCACATACCGCGAGGAACATCGGCCAGAGATGGCTGGCGCGTACGACGCAATGCGGAGCTTTGCATCGTTGTCTCTCAGTGCGTGCAATACATCCTCTCAGAGAAGCGAGTACACGCTGGATCTCTCCGCTACCATCGGTGGGTATCGAGGATTGTCTTGTGCTCTCCTCCCCCTCCTTGTTCTCTGTCGTTCTCTCTGTCCCGCGTGAGCGACAGACACACGCAGAAGGCAAGGATGTTTACTCCGGAGCAAAGACGGAAGCCTCGGGCCAAAAGAGGAGAGCTGAGCGAGAGGCTCTGCGGCCTAGCCACCTCAAACGTAAACACCGCGCGTACCTCCACCGCCACCGAGCGAGCGAGAGAGAGAAGGAGAGAAGGAGCTCGCGGCTGCCAGTCGACCGAGTACCAGTACTCGCATCGATATCATCTTGCTATAACAAGCGGGGTGCGGTAACCCCTTGTTTCCGCACGCGGTTCTGACGAACGGTTCAGAGGGAGGAGCCAGGCTGCGTCCGAGGAGAGGAGCGCGAGAGAGCAAGCGAAGCCAGCTCATTCCTCACGTTCGCCGCTCGCCTGCACCCACCAACGCTCCCGCTCGCCTCCGCTGACACACCACTACCACCACCACCCGCTGCCGCCGTAGTCGTCTCGCGGCTCGCTCTGTCGGTGACGCAAGGCTCTCCGCCGCTGCTGCCGCCGCCTCCTCGATGAGCGGCTCTCCAGTCATCGGGCCATCGGTCGTGGGCGCCGCCGCGAGCGCGGCGCCCTCCACCGATTCGACAGCGTTACCCGACTCTGCAACCGCCTCCGCTGCCGTCGCGGACGCATCGGTCGACCTTCCACCTTCGCTCGAGACAGCAGTAGCAGCAGCAGCAGCACCAATACCAACACCGCCACAACCTTCTGTCGCTTCTGCGGCGTCTTCTTCTTCGTCGTTGTCCGATGCCATCCAGCACCATAGCAACGACAACGACAACGACGAGGACGACGATGATGGCGACGACGACGCCAATGGCGATGCCGATGGAGATGGCGATGGCGACCACGAGGCCACCAGCAACTCCAGCAGCCCTCCGATCAACGGAGCAGCTGGCCGTCCTGCGCAGCGACACAAGAAGCGCATGGCACGCGCTTGCTTGCTCTGCCAGCAGCTCAAGAAGGCCTGCACTCCCGAGCGCCCGTGCAGGCGCTGCATCGCGCACCACGTTGAAGATCGTTGCATCGATGCACCACGGCGGTCGAGTAAGCGCCGCCGCAGCAGCAGCAGCAACAACACCAGCAGCTGCAACATGAAGCTCGCCGCGTGCACGTCGTCCAACATGGTCACCGCGGTCCAATCCGACTTGCTACCCCCACGACAGCGCCGTCGTCTTGGCAAGCCTGACGATGCCGCGGCATCGCCTCCGTTGCTGGCGTCTTCGCCCATGACGAACGAGCAATACCTGGCACTATTCTCGTCGTCGCCATCGCGGTCGTCGTCATCGCGGGTACGTACAAACACGCAAACACGCTACTTGGCAATAAAACGCGCCCGCGCAAGCTGCCTATCGTGTGCTGACGATGCTGCTGTTGCTGTTGCTGTTGCTGTTGCTGTTGATGTTGATGATGATGATGTTGCTGGCGTGTCTGCAGAGCCCGACGACATATCTCGAGCCGTCCATGTTATTTCGTGCTTCAGCACCGCAGCTATCCTCTTGGGGCAGAGAGATGTCGTTGGTGAGCGACTCGCAGGCCGCGACCTGCGTCTTCGATGTGTTCCCTGTGGGCAGTATGCTCTCCAACTGCTCTCCACTCTACTCTGCCATGCTCGGAGTTAGCTGTGTACGTATTCGTTTGAATTGTCGTCGGCTGTTCACGAAAACCACTGCCGCCGCGCCCTGTCAGCAGCTGATCAAATATCTTGTTCGCGCGCGCGCTCTCTGCTTGTCGCGTATGTTAGGCATCGCCACACGCCTTTCGTGTACCTGCTGTATCCGACTTTGCCCCTCGAGAGCGAGCGAACCTGCTGCTCCTCATCTCGGGCGAGATCAGGGCGATGCGCACTGCTCACGTACGTGCCCCTTCCAAAGAGTCAAGTGTTGGTCGTTGCGGTGTACTCTCTCTTACTCATCGTCTTCATCGTCTCGCCGCTCTCCTCCCGTCCATCAACCGCTACCGTTACCAAAATACGACTCTATCTTTTTGCTTGCCTGCTCTCTCTCTCTCTCTCTTTGTCGTACGCACACGTTTGGTATGCAACTTTTTGTTGTTCGCTCGCGTTGCTTGACGGTTGGCGGTGATGGGTGTACATGTGTATATGTATGTCGCTCGACTTGCACGTGCACGTTCATTCTCCTTCGACTGGTCGCCGTGGTGCTACAGTTCTTGCGCATTCAGCACCGCTCCATCCTCGTCGAGTCCCTCGTCACCGTTACTCCGCACCCTTCAGGAGTGGGTATCCGTATCGAAGGAGCGCTCCGCGAGGCCCCACCAGGCGCCGAGCCTTGGCTACTGACGCACCTCGAGTTCTTTGGTCCCGAGAAGCTACTCATCCCGACTTCGCTCGGCTTGCTTCGCCTGGTGGTCAAACTCGACTCGGCTGGCAATCGTAACTATCTTTGCACCATCGACGAGAGCAGCCTCATCGCTTGCCAAGGAAGTCCGTCGCTCCTCGAATTCGATTCGTCCCTCCCCCGTCGCGACACGAACCTCTTGGCTGCACTGCCTGACTCTCAGTCGAATGGTAGCGCCGCTCTTGCCGCCGCCACGGCCCCAGCTGCCGTTCCTACCTCGACTGCGAATACGGCGGCCATGTCAACCAACAACGAGCCAATCCCAGTACCGACAGCTACTGATGCTGGTACCTCTGCCTCTGCCGCCACCAACGCTCCCGCGCAGCCGTCTCTATCGACCTCGCCTGAAGCACGCCGCTGGACTGGCTTCCACGTACCGCCGGCGTGTGCCACTCCTCCAGCCCCTAGTCCAACCGTCTCGCCTCTTGACACTCTGGCCCGCGACTTTGGACCCGCATTTTGCGAGTACTTTGATTGCAGCCTCTCGCCCAAGGTTCAAATCAACGATTCAAGAGCCGACGACGATCCTGCACTTGCGCCACCGCACTCTGTCTCGACCTTTGCTCTCCCCACTGCTGCTGCTGCTTCTTCATCCCCTCCATCTCCTCCCGCACCGATCTCTTCGGCAATGCTCGCACCAACTCACAACGTCGCATCGTATGGCTGGCCGAATCCAGGCTCCTCGTCACTGGTCATTACCACCGATCAATTGAATGGTGTGGTGTACACTCACCAACTACCATCGAGCCAGCTGCCGCATCAATCGGCTTATTATATCGACCATCAACAGCAACAACAGCAACACCACCTACACCAACAACAACAACAACAACAACAACAACAACAACAAGCGTATTTAATGCAACAGCAACAACTACAGCAAGTCCATCATCAACAACAAGTTCAACAACAACAGCAGCAGCAGCAGCAACTACAACAACAACCGTACTACGAGTATCACCTACATCAGTACCACCAATTACTTCAACCTCAAGCACAACAACAACAACAGCAACAACTGCAACAACAGCAGCATCATATGCAACAACAGCAGCAATACGGCCGACAACAGGACCACGAGCTATTCTCGTACGCACCGAACGGCAGTTCCTTCATCTACACCATGCCTCAAGGCTCCTCCTTCATCGACCCATGCTCGTCTTCGTCTCTGTACATATCACCATACGCAAATCCTTGTGCCTATCCACCACCTCAACCTCAGCCAGTACCTGTAGCATATCAACCCACCATAAGTTATCAGCCAACAATGCCACTCACCGAAGAGCACCAGTTCCACGCCCATCACGTGGGCTTCAACGGAACACTACCGCCGGCTCCCGGCCCGGCTGTTCAGCTTGCTACCGCAACAAGCAAGTTCATGTTCGACCAGCCCGAGATCTCCAAGGAATCTGCACAACCCCAAGTCTATCTCACAGATCCAGCTCTCGCCTTCTATCAACCACCAGGTCTGCCGCCGCCGCCGCCGCCGTCGCAACACCAACACCAACACCAACAGCAGCAACAGCAATTCTTACCCACCGGCCAGCCACCCCAACCAATCTACTGCTCGACACCTAGTACCGCACCGATTGCGAGTACTTCCTCCACCGCGGCCTTCCCGCTGTCTTCAACCTCCTCATCGTCGTCAGTGGTGACGTTGACTGCTTCGCCGCAACTAGTAGGCGCATCATCACTTGTATATCCCAATCTTCCAGCCACAAGCTAGCTCACGTATTGATAGATCACTTTTGGCGAGAAGTAGTTTTGATTGCATCAATATTCAATGTACCAAATATTTGTATCCTGAGAGAGAGAGAGAGATCGGCATCACCATCACCATCATCAAAGCTCATCGATCATACCGTTGATACTGAAGCTCTTCGAAGTTGAGGGTAGTTCGGGGATGAAGACGACGCATGCCAGGCAATCAGGCCTTGAGGGGGGAGGAGGCGCGTCTCATTCCGCTCGTTCCTCTCTCTCTGCTCCACATCGCCCAACCTCCCAGCACCACTCGCAGCACTCCCGGTTGGAGTATAATCGGACTTGATTCGTCGTCTCGAGATGGCTACTTCTACTATCGCCATTGCTCGAGTGTTTCTCGTGCTGGCTCTGTGCGTGGCGTCGGTCCACTTTACCGGCGCAGCCAACTGCAACGAGGTTTGCGCCAACAACCAACAATGCACGAACCCGGGATGCTCGCGATGCCAAATCAACGATGGCTCGACCACCGGATTGTGTGTCGCTGGCTACAGCTGCGGCCACAACTGCACCCAAGATACCGACTGCAACTTTGTGACTGGAGGATGCGATCAATGTGTGGTAGGGGCCTCACGGGTCATATAAGCAAGCGCTTTCTTGAGACATGGCGACGCGTGGACACTCGATGATTGATTGATCAATCGATCGCTCGTTCGATCGCTCGACTGCTGGGTATTCGTGTAGAACAACACATGTGTCACCAGATACAATGGCTGTGGTTCGTTCTGCTCGCAGAATAGCGATTGCGGCGATCCTATCTGCTCTCGGTGCTTCGACAATGGCGGCACTCGTCTGTGTTCGCCAGGCAATCGTATGTATCGATCGACGCGGCGATTGGGCCTTGCATTCATATAGATACTGACTCGAACTGCCACCATCCCATCCCATCACATCCATCACATCCAATCCACCCATCAATGCTACTCGGCGGTCATCTATCTGCTTGTGTACGCAGCGTGTGGTGGAGCGTGCACGATCGATAGCGACTGCAATCAATTCGGCAACAACTGTACCTCGTGCATGAACGGCAAGTGCTTTGGTGCTTGTGGCCAGCCATGCAACCAGGACTCTCAATGCGATCCGTGTACGCCAATACGCTTGCCTCCTCTCCGCAAGCGAGACTTTGTTGAGATGCTGGTACCAAGAGAGCACACGGCGAGCTCTAACTAACCACGCACACGCTCTTAATGCTCGTATGAAGCCTCATGCTCGCTGTGCGCCGACTACGCCTGCCGCGCCGTACCTCCGACCCCGACGATCAGCGCTTTTACTCGATTGAACTCGCATGCCAAGCCGGACGACATCAACAACAACAGCAACAAGAACAAGAAGGGCCCCATCAGTGGCCGCATTCGAATCAATGACAATCGCAACGACCAGTGAGCGCGTATCCGACCTCGATCGCTCTCCCTGCCAACCAAGCTGATGCCCTGCTCCACTCTTCCATACGCTCATTCATGCTATCCATCCATTCATTCCATTCTTGCTGTTGCTCTTTGTCTCTCGATCACCCATGACATGACCTGCTCCTTCGACGATATTGTGCTCCTTCGACCAATGAATCGACGCGTGCGTTGATTGAGAGAAGAGCCTCTTGTAGCCTACAAACGGTTTACCGTATGTATGGCTGTTTACTTATCAGCGAACGACGAACACTCTCTCATGACTGATAGCTGCTCGGCTCTCAACGAGTCCGAGCTGGTGATCCAACCCATGAGGCTCGAGTCAGAGCACGCAAGCTATTGCAGATGCTTCGCAAAGAAGGTCTTCGTCAACTCGATCGCCTCGGTAGCGCGACGAGCTTGCTCAGGCACGGTCCAATCGCCTCGTGCACCACACCAGCCGTGGTGCATGTCATCGAAGCGCTGCCACACGCAGTGCTGTCCGATCTCGGGAATGGCCTCGAGCGCCTCCTTCAAGTCGAGCAGAGGCGCTTCGTCCTTGCTGGGCAGCGTGAGAATGGGGCACACGATTCCCGCAGCATCATCGACCGAGAAGAGCGACGGATGCACAGAGCCCATGGCCGAGTAGCGGCGGTCCTTGGCAGCTCGAATCGCAATCTTGGCTCCCCAGCAGACGCCCTCAATTCCAACCCTGAGGCAGCAGCCAGCAGCGTATCGACAGGAGAATGAGCGAGTTCGAACTTGGAGATTGTTGCTGCTTGCAGGACGACGTACTTGGAGGCACCGTCAGGATTGGCGTATTGGTACGCGATCTCGAGCGACGGCTCGGTGGCTTCCCAAGTGCCGCACTGGCCGAGCCAAGCCATCAGCGCCGTTTGCTCCAAGGGCGCGTCCAACGGCCATCTGCGATTGAGCGAGGCTCAGTATCTCGGTGCCTCAACCGCACATTGCCCACGATATCGAGCGCCTCACATACGGCTTGCCTCGGAAGAAGTCAGGCAACAAGACGCGCAATCCAGCAGCGGCCAAACGATCACAGAACTGGTAGGTGTTCGGGTGCAGGCCAAAGATATCTGTGTCGATCGAGACGACATTCCTCGCGCGCGCGAGAGCAATCAGGTCGTGTCGATCGAGACGAGCCAACGAGCGCGCCATACCGTAGATGACGATCACGACCTTGTTGCCACTTCCAGTCTCGTAGATGGGAAGATCTCCCACAGTCACGCTGCCAAGCGTGGGTCAGATCGTTCGATTGGAGAGTTAGGTGTGTTGCTTCTTCTTGAGCGTGAGTCACAAACACTCAGCGACTAGCAACGTACGTGCGGCCAGCACCAACATAGCTAAGATCGCCAACCACGGGCTCGACATCCGTCGGGCAGCAGCGCTGATGTCCGTCATTTTGATAGGAGAGAAGGGGGGGAGCCTCGAACGATGGATGGGGTCAACGATCCTTCAGCAGGGAGAGCGCGCAGCAAGCGAATGAGGCTCTCTTGCGCAGTGAAGCATCTAACGCTGCCCGAATGACGCCAAATCGAGTTCCGGTGCGCGTGCAAACCGAAATCCTGTGGTCCGCGGAGTTTGGGAACCGAGCGCCGAACGCCGGATGCCGAGGCTCTCACCGAGCGCTACTCCCACTGGGAAAAATCATTGTTCGCTCACGTGGAGGACTCTCGGTACTAGTGGCGCTCTCTTTTAATGGGAACAAGGAACGAAGGAATGAATGGATGAGGGTATCTTGCTCGCTTACTTGACTGACACCTGGATATCGGTCGGTTGGCCGGTTGGCGACTCGGACGTGAGCGACGTATGCTTGTACTTGTCCAACAGACGTTGAGGCAAGCGCATGGCATCGCGACGGAATGGATCGCCGAGCTCGCGCGTACACATGATCTCAAGCACCGTGGCCTTGCCAGCACGCTGGTTGGCCGTGGCAGCCGCGACGGCGTCGCCGATCTGGTTGACGTTCGTGACACGGATGCCCTCAGCTCCCATCGCGATGCCGACCTCGGCGAACGATGGATTGACGAGGTTGCTGCCGACGTAGCGGTCTCCGAACCACAACACCTGGTTCTTCTTCTCGGCGCCCCACTGCTGGTTGTTGAAGACCACGGCCGTGACGGCGATGTTCTCGCGTACACACGTCAGCACCTCGTTGAGCGACATTCCCCATGCACCATCGCCGGCATACGCGAACACTGGGCGATTGGGCTGCGCGACCTTTGCGCCCATAGCGGCCGGGAACGAGTAACCGCAGTTGCCAAAGGTCATGGCGCCGAGGAACGAGCGCGGCTGCTCGAACCGCAGGTAGCTGTTCGAGACCGAGCACACGTTGCCAATGTCCGTGGCCACGATGGCGTCCTGCGGCAGCGCCTTCTCGAGCGCCCTCAGCGCCGCGCGAGGCTTGCACAACGAGTCGGTGCCGCTCGGGCCACCGAACGTCATGTTGTCGAGCTCCTTGGCCCACTCGCTCTGGTAGCGCGCGATGGCGCTCAGGCGCTGCTGGCGCGTGGCACTCGATGCCACACCCGAGTCGCCTTTGGCACGAAGACGCGCCAGGAGATCCGAGGCCGCCAATGCCGAGTCGCCTTGGATCGCGACGTCGACTGGTCGAGTCAGGCCGAGATTGCGCGAGTTCAGATCGACTTGGATCAGCTTCGCTCCCTTGGGCCAGTACTCGAGGCCGTACTGCGGCAGAGTACCGAATGGACCTGTGGCGTCAACGTCGATCAATCGATGAGCTCGCTACGTAGCAAGAGCATCGCTCGAGCCGTGAGCCAACATACCCATGCGAGTGCCGAGAGCGAGTACGACGTCAGCTTCCTTGAGCGCGTTCATGGCAGCCTTCGAGCCTTGGTATCCAAGAGGTCCCATCCACAGCTTGTGGGACTTGGGGAATGCATCGTTGTGAAGATACGTCACAGCCACAGGTCTACATGCACCGCGAATACATACACACACACATATGAATGAGCTTCAGAGGCCTTTGAAAGAGCGCGCAATGCACGAGTACGTACGCCGAGAGATGCTCCGCCAAGTCGATGGCAGCCTTGGTACCATTGTGCGAAGTCACAACGCCTCCACCAGCGAGAATCACGGGATTCTTGGCGCTCGCCAGGAGCTCGGCGGCGGCCGCGAGCGATTGCGGGCCTCCAGCGCTCGCCTCGATGAAGTTCGGCTGAGGAATCGAGTAGTTCGATTCGCCGTAGAAGAAGTCGCGCGGGATGTTGAGCTGCACGGGACCACGCTCGTTGATGGCAATGTCAAAGGCTCGGCCAGTGATCTCGGCCATACGCGCAGGGTTGTTCACGTGGCCTTGATACTTGGTGATCGGCTGGAACATGGGCACTTGATCGAGCTGCAATACCAAGTAGCAATGTCAATGCAAGAAGCTCCACTGATCGTACGCGATCTCCACATCTACACGCGAATGTATGGCGACGACAGCGAGGAGATGAAGATCAAGCGCGTACCTCCTGGAATCCGCCGAGACCCTTGGTGGCAGTGCCTGCCTCGGGAGTGATGGCGACCACGGGCGAGTGGGCCCAGTAGGCCGCAGCGATGGCTGTCACAAAGTTGGTGATGCCCGGTCCGTTCTGGCCGATGCATACGCCATGCGTACGACCATCGGTGGAAGCACGAGCATAGCCGTCAGCCATGTGTGCGGCATTCTGTTCGTGCTGCACCGAGATGAAGCGGATGCCTGCGGCCGGGAAGAGGTCCAGAGCGTCCATGAAGGCCGAGCCCACGATGCCGAACACATTCGAGACGCGATACGACGCCAGCGTCTCGACGAAGGCCTCGGAGCCACTCATGCGAGTTGGAGGCGCTCGTGGAGTGCCACTGTTGTAGCGCTGCTGGCCAGAAGTGCCACGGCTCGACGCCAACAACGACGTCGTCGTGCCAAGACGACGACCCACGATGATCGATGCAGCTCGCAACATATCCTGCGTGGCGCCAAACAACACGATATGGATCAGGGAAAGAGGTGAATGAATACGAGGCGCAGGTATGACCAGCTAGCGATAGCCGAATGTTCAGCAGTAAGCGAACGAACGAAACGAGGAACGGATGGATGGTTCCAGGCGAGTGAGTACGAACACGAACGAGCACTCGGCAGCAACACTGCGTGCGAGATGGAGAGAGAACGCTGCGCTGCACACTCTGCAACATATCACGATCTGGATGCTGCTATTGACGACGATGATGCTGCTAGTGCATGTGTGATGGACACGGGTGTCGATAGCACATGAACAACGACTTGATCTTGACGATACTCACGTACTCTTTGAAGGCACACGGCTAGGAGGAAGGGAGCAGCCACACGCAGAGAGAGAGAGAGAGAGAGAGAGAGAGAGAGAGACTGAAGGCTCAGCGGCCTATCGAGTGACACGCACACACGAGAGCGAATGTTGAGCGGAGATTTCCTTCTCTCTCTCTCTCGTCCATCGCTCTAGATCACCCTCACTCCACACTCCCTCGCTCGAGCTCAGAACGAAGAGTTGGACTCAACAAAAAGACAAATCAGCAGTCTGTAGCAAAACATACAAACTCCTTCAAACATGTGGTGCTGTCGTTCGATCGCTCCACGTGTTGCGGTGGTTGTCGGTGCACGAGCACCGAGCGTACGCGCTGTCGGTGTTCGATTGGCGTCGACGAAGACGACAGCTGGCGATGGTGTCCAGCGACAGTCATCATCGCATCGAGCTCTGAACT
>Ga0209935_1003832_pt1 | contig 14805 bp, 6 predicted proteins | sample ThiBio_1000_plan_2_FD_183958 | JGI IMG/M metagenome (GOLD analysis project Ga0209935, IMG submission 183958) | Wastewater bioreactor microbial communities from Cape Town, South Africa - Thiocy_cont_1000_plan (SPAdes) | ecosystem: Engineered > Bioreactor > Thiocyanate-remediating >... | reverse complement strand
AGCATCTAAATATCGATTCCTGACTTTTATATATATGCAATCGGACCGCCTATAATATCGTCCTTGACCTGTAAGAAAAAAAAATACTTTGTATTTTTTTCAATGATGATACCATAAGATATGATGGGAAAAGCTTTTTCTACCAGGCCCATGATATGTTGTTATATAGCCTATTTAGATGCTATAAACCTTGTGCTCAACTATTTTTAAAAATAAAAAAAACTTTCACAGTAACATAAAGTCAATGTTCTTCGAAAATTTTCTTACTCCATCATTCTTCTCTATGGCCATATATTTGTACTTTTTCCGAAAGTCTTATATACAAACAATTTTTTGCGATATTTTTATATAACTTTCTGATATGATATATGAGGTTACCTTTTATATAAAAACATGATGTTAGATGTTTTTCTCCAAAAATGGAAATTCTAATATCATCAATGGTTTTGTCTATTAAAACGTTTAATCCTCCTATAACTCTGTGTATTTCATTCCAAAGTTGATAAAAGTTGGTTTAAAATGAACCTCCATCATTTTTGGAATACATATATGTGTCATGTGAAACTCCGAAAATTTTCAAAAATTTTTAGACATATATTATGTTCAGTTTAAAAGGCCGGGAAAGGACACCAGAACCATACTAAATTTATTTCATAGCTCCAATTCTCAATAGCGCTGCCGAAGCTCAAAGTTTCACTTTTTGGGGGTGTTTTTTGAACACTAACTTTGGAGGCCCAACAAAAATCACGAAAATTTTTTAAAAATCTATAAATCTAGTGATAAATATTAGATATGGTATACATGACATTGCATGTGTGAACGAACAAATTCATTTGAAATCCTAAGTTATACCTGATAATTGGATTTTCCTATTTTGAGGATATAAAAAAATCTTGAATTTTTTTCAATTTTTTTAAACTTCTTCAATTCAATATAAAACATGGTATTATATAACATATTAATGAATCTACTCTTAGAACTTTTTAGTTGAAAAAATTTTTCATATGTGATTTTTTTACCAAAGGAAACATATTGGAAACCAATTTCGATGTTCAATTTTCTCTATAATGCGGATTTGTTTCAAAGTGATACTCTATACTATCATGTAAAGTATGTGCGTGTATCGTTATAACAATGTTTTATCGGAATATTCAGACGGGGTAGAGTATGGTATATTGATCATTGGTTTTCCCTTGAAAAAAAAAAATGATATAATTAAAAATATTTTTCGGAATTATATAACTCCGAAAACATGTTATTATGATAGTATTGGCTTCGCTGTGTCATAATATATTTTTTTTATTTACGTATGTTAGATATTGAGATGGTAATGATACAAACCTTTTTTTTGGTCATCTTGAAAAAATTGCTAAAAAATAAGATTTTTTAAAGTGTCTATTACCATGTACTGCGATTGAATATTTTGATGATTCAAGTTTTATTAGATATATAATACCAACTATAAAAATCACACATGAGGTCCCATCCTTATTAAATCCACATTATATGATACCAAGGTCAATGGTTTTATTTTTGAAAAAAAAATTCATGGGAGTTACCAAAGTTTGAATTTCATAATTATAATGTTAAAAACCTTTCAAAAACTCCTTAATGATGTCTATGAGTCGTTTTACAACATTAATTTTTTTTAAAAAAAGATATGTGGGTCTGGGTAAAAACGCACGTGCGTCTTTTTTTCTTCTTTTTTTTTCAAAAAACGTTTTGTAAGAAGAGCCATTCATATATGTGTATACCCGATTTTTTTCAAGTATAATGATAGAAGAATAAATCCTAAAATCATCTTTTCTAGAAAAAATTTTTCACGAAATTTCAAGTGTAGACCCCCTGTCCATAAATTCGGTTGACAAATACAGAAAATTTCTAAAAATCTAAAAAAAAATCAGTGCTATCTATAGATCATGTAGAGTATAATTACATGATATCATTAGTTTTTTCAATTTCATTGGACTTTAATGATTTTTATATTCGATTTTTCAAAAGTGTCAAAAAAATATATTGGGTATAAGTATGTAACATGAGTTATTTTTCGAATCAAAAAAATTTCTAAAAATACTACTACGATACCTTATTCATATTATACAGGTTTAATTTTTATTTTCTTCTTATTTGAAACTTTTCTTCTAGGGTCCATGAAAAATGGGTACCCCCCTACCCTGGGTTCCATCACCTATCATGACCCAAATTATATTTTTTTTCCGATTAAACATTTTTTATTAGTTTCTATGATAAGATAGGTATAAATCATTTTCTTGTCATAAATCAAAAAAGTCACTTTTTGATTTTTAAAAGTTCAGAGAAAAAAAATTTAAGGGTTAAAAAATATATATGTCGGTCATGATGATATTATACAAGATTTTTATTTTTGTTGATTCTGATTATATTCTGAATATCGTTACTATAATGCAGGGGCTATCTATAGCAAGTTAGAAAAAGGAATTCTATGTGATAGTAAAGTTTTAATATACAACTTGAAAAAACTTCACTTTTCCCAATATGAGCTACCTTATACCCTTGGCTTGGTGATATGAAATAACTTTTTTTTTCTTATGAAATCCTATTCTTTTATGATATGTAGTAGTATAATATGTGTACTCGCTCTACGCATGAGATAGGAGAAAACAATCTGTATTGAAAATATATTCATGACTTGAAAAAAAATTTCTTTGGGTAAAAATATCTCTCTAGAAAATATTTCGATTTTGTTTTTTTTTAGATATTTAGTATTCCTATATCATATACAATAAATAAGCTTTAGGATAATTCTTAGCGAAAAGTTCATCATTAGTAGTACCCAATTTTCAAAAGGTCCATTTTTGGTCCACTTTGGAAAGTCCATATATACATTTGAGTTTTTGAAGAAAATTATTTATCTCTTGAATATCCCTTAATAGATGTACTTACTATATATAACATTTTGAAATAATAAAAATTTTAAAATATACTTGGAAATATATTACCAAAAAAAAAATTTTGAAAAAAATATACTCAAAAAAACACCCATTAATACTGTAAGTATGTATCATATATGTTTTTTCCGATGAAACCATACCATTTTATAGAACCAATATATAAAAGGTTTCTCCGAGATAATCACCAAATTTGGTAATATAATAAAATTCTAAGATTGACTCCGAAAAAAATTTTGGACCAAAAAAACCCAAAAAAAGAGGACTTTTTGACCTATTTAATTTTTTACTTATTGAGGATATTTTAAAAATCTGAAAAAATATATTTGGAATATTAGAGATCATACTAAATATGATTCCTGAGTTTTGAGAAATTTTACCCATAACATACGTCTTGTGGCGCCCTCCCAAAAAAAGTAGTAATATCCATATATAACTTTCCATTTTTTTATTACGGAGTTTTTCACTCCGGTATTGCCTTATATGTATGCTGGTGTATACTATATCCGATTTTTATGCATAAAATATTTCTGGTTGGTGAGTTATTATATCGACATGGTTTTTTGCCAATGGGCCATATTGGGAAATGAGGTTCGACGATGAATTTTCTGCCCCATGGGACTTCAATAAGAAATCGCTCCCACCTGATTATATGCGCCTTAGATAGACCTAGAAAATATATCCGAACAATATCTTAATTCACCCTTGGTACAAAGTTAAACGAGATATAAGTTTTTAATTGGCGGAAGAACTTTTCAATGACGAATCGGCACTTGAGTTCCCACAGGGAAAAATCTCCCGAAATGGTCCGGGGGCTACTGGAAACTGCCTTGCGGGGGCCTGGAAGCCTCGAGAGACATGTATGTCTTGGTGTTAGGTTTTCGCGTTACCCAAAAGTTGACCCTTGTCATAGAGAAAGTAATTGGATTTTTGACCCAAAAATTTTACTTAAGAAATAAAATCCCATCCAATTTTCTTGGAGAAGCCATATGGGTCAGGCCATAATAGGTAAAAAATCTATAAAATTCAGTTTTTTTTTCGGGCGGAAAAACTTCCGTGGTGGCCGGAAATTTTGTCCCTGTGCGTTTAATTGGGAAAATTGACTTTGTTGACGAATCGGCACTTGAGTTCCCACAGGGAAAAATCTAACCTAAGGTCCCGGAGGTTGGTCCCACGGAGTAAGCGGAGGCCTCCAGGCCGATTCATGGTTCTAGCCTTCCGCGTCGGTTCTGGAAAAAATCGGGAAGTTGGACTTGTCACTAGAGAAAATGAATGGAAAAATGAGAGGACTTTGAAAATATTTTTTTTCACTCAGATCCAATTTCCTTGGAGAAGCCATATGGGTCAGGCGTTCCTATTGGAACATATTGAGATCGAATTGACAAGGTTTTGAGATTATCAAAACCCTCTCGATATGTTTCCTACAAGGGAACATTTTTTAAGGATTTTTAAAAAATCGATATATTCCAGATATAAATCTCGATTTCAAAATCCCGGACGCGAACTCACTAGACGGCCTTGCCCCAATATCCTGAATAGTTTTTGATCGAAATTCGGAATCGGATTTTTGAACTCCGAAAAGTTATTTAGACCTCATTAATCTGATTTTTCGATTCTAGATATTTTGATTAAAATTCCGAAAAAAATACACAGAATATACATTTATGGTATATACTCCGAATATGTAAAAACTTTTTGAAAATTCATTTTTTCGAATCCAAGCCGAAAAGTGGCCAAATTGCAAAAAACCCATTTTTCAACTTTAAAGAAAAATCTGAAAAAGTATATTTCAACTTTTTTTTCCGATAAAACCTTGACAAAAGGATCTTAATAGTATCAGGGTATCATAATACACAACTTTAATTTCGAATAACTTTTTTGAAATACATTATATTTCCACATTGTCATTTTTGACATATGAAAAAAAATTTGTGAAATTTTTTTTATTTCCAATGTAAGTCTATACCAAAATTTTTTAAAAATCTGATAAGAGACTATATCATTTTCGTATGTCTATATATGGTATATATACCTTTTCAAGTGAAATAAGAAGAAATCCACTTTTTAATGATTTTTATAAGTATTTTTAGTCTGATTTTTTTCAAAAAAAATATCGATTTTGAATACCCATCCTAAGTCCAAATAGAAAAGATACTCTAATAAAAACTTCATAATAACTATAGATATGGTTAGTTCTCCATATAATATTCTAAACATTTTTGAAAAAAATTTTTAATTGGACTTAAAAAAATTTTTTATCGAAATTTTCATACCTTTACTTACTTGGACACCTTCTTTTTCCGAACATAGCAGATACATATGAATATAAAAACTTTATGATTCGATACTATATAACATGTAGATAATATTTGTAGAGTTTAATTAATTTTTGCCCTCTCATTAAAGTGTCCTTTATGATTTCTGTAAAATTACCCTATTTTCCAATATGATTTTGACTTTGCGCAAAAAACTTTTTTTCCGACCTGGGTGATATTACCCCCCTGGACATATTTGGTGAATTCCGATAATACTCCGGAATAATATTACATAGTATTCATACTAGGCAGACACAAGAAGTAATACATATTTAATCTGTATACGAATTTTATATCTTGGATTTATGTATTTTTTCATAGAAAAAACCATTTTGTTTCATTTTTTTTTTCACAAAATATTTCAATTTTTTAGATCTCACTTATATAGCATCTATAGGTATTGTGTTATTCTAAAAGTATTTTTCGGGATTTTTAATCATGGGCTGCTCGGATATAATAATCACCCGAAAAAGGACTGTGGCATTTTTAATGGTATGCTTTACCAAAAATTTTTAAAAATCTATAAATCAAAATTCGAACTATGTATATATACTATACTATCATATTAGGTATAGTACGATTTTCATTTAAAATCCATTCAAAATTTTTGTCAAAAAAAAAAACATGTATATATGACCTATTTTTTTTTAGTTCAAACGAATTGTTCTGTACTACTCTGGAGGCCTTCTGCGTGCCCTACGCTACGTATCTGTAAAGTTTCGCATCTTAGTGATTTCTCTATATGTAGTAATGTCATCACTATCACTTTTTCCCAAAGGAACATATTGGGAAAATAAATATAAACACCTTCAAATGGCCAACGCGAACACTTTTTCCCTAATTCCGAATGTGATTGTATAAACATATATGGGTAGTTTAACCCATACCCATCCGCTTCCGGCTCAGTTTAGGTGTTCTTGATTTTTGGCCCCCAAAAGTTTTAATTGGGCCGAACACCCCTGGATTGACGAATCGGCACTTGAGTTCCCACAGGGAAAAATCTCCGGAGATGGTCCGACCCATGGAGATCATCACCGAGCGCAGGCCTGAGGCCCAAATCACGGTTAAAATGTTCGAGGGTTCAGAGTTATGAATTTTATAAAAAACCCAAAATCCAAAGGGCGCAATTGGAAAATAAATACATTTTGTGTATTTTTTTTTTCAAATCCCATCCAATTTCCTTGGAGAAGCCATATGGGTCAGGCGATACTTGTGGATGGGTCTAGAAAAATATATAAAATAATCGACGAATCCAATTCATACTGGATAAGCTGACCGATGCCAAAAGTCAGTCGAAAAAGTCCTAGAGAAAAGTCCCAATATGACGTATTTTGTAATTATCTTAGTATGTCGGGGTCAATAAGACGCGTCGCGTCATATATATATAGTTTTCTCTCCTTTAAAAGATTTCGGAGATTAAAACCAAATTTTATCGAAATTTTGAATTTTTGTAAAAACTTTAAAAATCGTCCAAAACAAAGGAAGTGATTGGGAAAACAAACCCGTGAGCAAACTCGATACTTTTGTCATGCAACACAAATGTTTTTTCTCTTTAAAACTTCTTAGAAATGGCATATAATGTATTTACGGAGTATTTAGAGCATCGAGTTTTTCATATGTATCGTGATTACATGTTGGTCCGATGTCCAAAATAAAATCCAAAATTTACTTTGGTTTTTCCAATCAAAATTGTTTATGAAATAAAAGTGTCATAAAAGGTCAATAAGATCTGATATTTTATACTATTTGCATACATCCATGTGTATATGTCGACACGGAAATTCGGAGTTTTCTATCGGTTTACAAGACTTTTCTGGAAAATGGGTGTCAATGGGAGTAGACGGGAAAATGCACACTTTTTGATAATGATGTCGTAAGTCACCATCCCGGATTTGTTCCACTTTTTAAGTTCTATAATATCATATTAGATACCATATGATATCTTTTTGCAAAATATCTTCGGAAAAAACAGACGCGTTATATGTTTCCTACATCGAAAAAAAAATTTTTTTTTTTTTCCAATTAAAAGCAAAGGGAATTTTTTGAAGTTTTTGAAGCTCTGATTGACAGCCAATGGACCATCTAATGTCGAGTAAACACATTACGCCAGCTATGGAAATGACGTATATATTGTATTCGAATAGGTTTCGCGTCTTAAATCAGTCGCGTTCCGAAGTTACAGTATCAATGTCATAACCCTTTCAAATTTCCAATCATTTTCTCTAGAAACATGACTGACTTCCTACCCCTATAACTCTTTATAGAAATTGAATCTCCGATTAAAACTCCGTAAAACGATACTATGTATGTACTCACATATTATACCTGAGCGCCTCACCTTGCAAAACGTGTGCCGATCTGTAGTGATTTCGGCCTTTTTTTTAGCCTCTAGAGGGAGTCCCCGTCTAACCCAAAAAATGACCTCAAAAGTTACCATGACCCAATAAGGATACTTACTCCGATATTTTTTATACATTATGATACGCGTTCATATACGCCTTGATTTGAGGGGGTCAACCCATTGTAAATTCTTGCTGGTTGGATCACAATAGTACCATCCCTTTTCACTAAAAAATTTCCCTGTGCCCGTCCCGTCATAAATCTAAATTTTCACGTACACAATTTTAAGTCCCTAGAAAATCCATGGAATCATTCCGTTCCACTTTTTATGACATGCCATGTATACACTGGTCAAACCATAGTGTTCAAATCAAATCTGGAAGGGTCCCGGACTCAACAACCGATGCGTCCATATAGGGTAGAAACGCACTGGGCCGGCCAATCAAACTTGACGCGTCGGTTACGCGACACCCCGGTGTTTCCTTGAGGACCCACAGCGATGGTTGTGATGCCCGTAAAAAGCTCTATCGATTCATATCTTGGGGTACTTGGGGAGGCCAAAATTTTTTTCGAAGGAATCTGGAGGACTTAGTAATTTTTTCTAGTAAATCGAGATGTACTCTTACTTTTCTCAAAGTAAATATTTAGATATAACCTATATATTTAAGTATATGGTTTTGTAGAGCTTTTCAAGCTGATTCCATAGATGTATGAAACACCCCCTTTTGTTCATATATGCTCCGAAAAAACTCCGGAATACTTTTGGGGGGTACCCCCCTTTCCCGTCTTAAGTTTACATTGAAAAATGACCTATCTCGAGGGATCGGTCAGCTTATCGCCAATAGAAAAACTCCGACTTTTCCTTTTATATGATATGGGGACCCCATTCAGCTACCTCTACAAAGAAAAATCGATATGATTCATGTGATACATTAGGTGAGCCATAAAATCTATAAAATCTTCTTTCTCCAATTAGGCCCCTTTGTAAAAAAAATTTTTTACTTAAAAATTTTCCATAAATTATTTATATTTAAACTTCATTAGTATTTCTATGAAAGTCTGCATAAATATATAAAAGTATCATTCTAATCTATATATGAAATATTTTTGGAAAATATTTCTTCATTATATACTTATGATATCAATGTCATAGAGTATCCAATTTTCCAATTACTTTCTCTATAAAAGTCAAAACTTAGTGACCCTATAACTCCGAGCCAAAAATTTTTAAAAATCTAATATTTTAGTATAGTGTCTACATATGGTATTTATATAACATATCGGAGTTATGCTCCTTATTGAATCTTTGTAGGTAAATAATTAAATAGTTCCGAAAATATCAATAATTGATTTATTCATATTTACACAAAATAGTTATTCCGAATTATACCATACAAAAAGATAACATATACATATTTAATAGTAATCTCCGAAATATTTTTAAAAATCATATAAATTTATATAATACCCATTCATATGAATTTTTTACTACACTAAAAGTCACCGATTTTCTGACGCATCACGGAGTTCAAATATATTTACTCCGAATCTCCGACACAGCCTACCTGAATAGTATGCGAAGGCCATCCAAGTGAGTTCAGATAATATCATTTGAAATCGAGAGTTATATGTTACACTCATCAACACTTATTTTGGAAATTTTTTACTAAAATTTTTCCTAGCCATGTTGAGGCCCAATCAGCATTTTTTTTCTCTCAAAACCAAGGTAATTATATTCTACACATACTAAAACATATATAATATAGGGAACAAAGTCTAAAATTTTCTCTATTATAGTATTGTAATATGATCGGAAAAGTATATACCATTTTCCAATCATTTTCTCTGTGCGGGAAAAAACTTTTGACCCCCATAACTTTGAATGTAAAGGTTAAAAAAAATTCATTTCCATATATAATATGTACATATATGATATGTATAACATATCGGAGTTTCACTCCTTAGTGAACATTTTAAAGAGAAAAAAGCTTACTTCCGTTTTTACCAATGATTGTTATACTAACACTCAACAAATATGTTAATACAAATTATATTATGTTTTATGATATTTTGGATATGCCCCATAGTATTTCCAGAAATATATGAAAACTCAATTGAATCATATTTTATGGGACTTGACTTGAAATTTTTTTAACAAAAAAAAAGTTCGAGGCCTAAATAACTTTTCGGAGTTCAGAAGTCCTACTCCGATTTTCCATGAGAGCCTATAAGAGTATTGGGGCAAGGCCGTCTAGTGAGTTCGCGTCCGGGATTTTGAAATCGAGATTTATATCTGGAAACTATTGACCTTCTAAAATGTCTAATTGAAATGTTCCCTTGTAGGAAACATATCGAGAGGGTTTTGATAATCTCAAAACCTTGTCAATTCGATCTCAATATGTTCCAATAGGAACGCCTGACCCATATGGCTTCTCCAAGGAAATTGGATCTGAGTGAAAAAAAATATTTTCAAAGTCCTCTCATTTTTCCATTCATTTTCTCTAGTGACAAGTCCAACTTCCCGATTTTTTCCAGAACCGACGCGGAAGGCTAGAACCATGAATCGGCCTGGAGGCCTCCGCTTACTCCGTGGGACCAACCTCCGGGACCTTAGGTTAGATTTTTCCCTGTGGGAACTCAAGTGCCGATTCGTCAACAAAGTCAATTTTCCCAATTAGAGGCAAAGGAAAAAGTTACCCCCGATCTCCGGGCGCAACGCGATTTGTTTCGCCTGAAAAAAATCCTGAATTTTCTTTGATTTTTTTCCAGTAGCGCCTGACCCATATGGCTTCTCCAAGGAAATTGGATGGGATTTGAAAATTAAAGTAAAATTTTTTGTCGAAATTTCCAATCATTTTCTCTATGGAGAAGACCAACTTTTGGGGGGTCGCATTTTCTGTCACCGATACCGATATCCGGGGTTAGGATATATTATTGGCGCTATATCCCCGAATATGACATCCCGGAGTTTGGCGAGATTTTTCCCTGTGGGAACTCAAGTGCCGATTCGTCAAGGGGGGGTCAACTTTTCCAATTTGAAACTTCTACACCAGATATAAACTTATATAGCAAAGCTATCAAAATGAACTCACTAGACGGCCTAGATACACCTACGGGCTACATGAATACATGGATAGAATTTCTTATTGAAGTCGCGTTGGGTAGAAAATTCATCACCGGACTTCATTTTCCAATATGGCCCTTTGGCAAAAAACCATGTTTATACAATAACTCAATAATCAGATATATTTTACTCATAAAAATAGGATATGATATACATCAACATACATATAAGGCGATACCGGAGTGTAAAACTCCGTAATCCAAAAACGGAGAGTTATATATTGAGATTACTGTTTTTAAAGGGGGGCCGTAAATAGACATAAATTACAATCATATTTTATTTATCATCGGAGATTCACATATATAGGTTCCTTCCTTATTAATACATATTTTTTCATATTTTTAAAAAATTTTCGTTATGAGATATGATAGAATCGGTTTAAGGTTGACTTTGTTTATATATTATCCTGCACTCAGAAAACTTTTTCTTTCCATATTTGGTATTTACCATTATAGTAATCATGTATATAACATATTAAGAAAGTATAAAAAATTGAAAATATATTAGGTATATATTATAGGGACATTAAAAAAAGGGCAAATTTCCAATATCCTCAAAATTACCATATATGATATTTAAAATTTTTGTTAAAAATATATATATGAGTAACCTATGTTATGTATAATAACATATTGTAAAAGTTAATGATTTTGTATGAAATGTAACAAATTAAATGCGGTACAAGTACTAGTTAAGTTTTCCTCTATAACATATTGAAAATCGAAGTCGACTTTGGTGATATAATTTTTCTTAGCATATCATACAAAATTCTATAAAATCATAATATCATACTCTCAATAACATGCTTATTCTATACTAGTGAGATCGATAATATAAATCTGATACGAAAGTTTATATCTGGAACTTATTCGATTTTACTTTTTTTTTCACAAAATGTGAATGCATGCCACTTATAGAAGATTTAAAGATACGATTTAATATGATAAAACGAAGCTACATACGTGTTATGAGGTTTTAGAAAGTGTTTTACGAGGCTTTCTAAAATAAATAAATATCGGTAGGTCCAGCCTTTTCAAAAGTGTTTTTTTAGGGTATTTTTATTTTGACTTATAATTTTTGAATTGATGCAACATGAGGTAAAATTTTTATGATACTATGCATTTAGATACTATATACAACATAGTACCTATTAAAAAATCATCAGAATTTTAAACAACTTTGATGAACTTTAATGATGCCCTTATTGATCCCAAGACTGGAAAATCACATATGAAAAAAGTCTCATAAAAAATCCCATGGTCCAAAATTTTTCAATATTTTGAACAAACTTGGTAATTCTCTATATGTACATATATAGACTTCTAAAAGGATTTTTTTAAATTTTTAAATTTTTGTGGAACATTTTAAATAATTAATTACTTTTCACCTTTTTGTGAGAAAAAATTTTTTGCTCACTTTCCATAACTTTTGAATGGGAAAACTTTTTGTTTCCGAAATGTTACAAATATTTTTTATAGAATATTTAAAGATTTATCACATTTTTTTTGTCCAAAAAAACATTCACATTAGGAATTTTTAGTCAAAAACCGCACCCACGTTCTATGTTTGGAAAAAATAGATATAATGAAAAAACATGGGTAATACGATTTTAACTCCGAATTCATATATTATTACCAAATATGACGAAAATTTTAAAAAAAGTTGAACGAAGATTTTCAAAGGGAAAAAAAATCCACTTCAAAATTGACTTTTGACCTGTACCGTTGTATGCGAGAAAAAGTTATTTTTCTCGAAACCCCCCCAATTCGATCTCAGTATCCTCCGATAGTGACGCCTGACCCATATGGCTTCTCCAAGGAAATTGGATCTGAGTGAAAAAAAATATTTTCAAAGTCCTCTCGTTTTTCCATTCATTTTCTCTAGTGACAAGTCCAACTTCCCGATTTTTTCCAGAACCGACGCGGAAGGCTAGAACCATGAATCGGCCTGGAGGCCTCCGCTTACTCCGTGGGACCAACCTCCGGGACCTTAGGTTAGATTTTTCCCTGTGGGAACTCAAGTGCCGATTCGTCAACAAAGTCAATTTTTCCAATTAAAATGACCCCCCTAACGATACGGGCGCGTATCAAACCATCCGCGTCGAACGTCCGCAAGAAGAAACTAGATTTTTTTCCTAGGACGGCCTGACCCATATGGCTTCTCCAAGGAAATTGGATGGGATTTGAATTCTTAAATGAAATTTTTGATTAAATTTTCCAATCATTTTCTCTATGGAGAAGACCAACTTTTGGGGGTGCGCATTTTCTGTCACCGATACCGATATCGGGCGTCCGGATATATTATTGGCGCTATATCCCCGAATATGACATCCCGGAGTTTGGCGAGATTTTTCCCTGTGGGAACTCAAGTGCCGATTCGTCAAGGGGGGGTCAACTTTTCCAATTAAAACTTTCACCGTCGGTCAGGCTTCACTATTTAGAAAATTTTTTATTCTCTCTCCATTTATGGATAGACCTACCGGACATCTACAACATACCTGAAGTTCATTCCTTATTGAATCCAGGTTGTCAAGAAAATCCATCATCAAAATCGATTTTCAATATGTTTCCTTTGGAAATTTTTTTATATATGCTCGCATTTTTTAAATAAGATTTTTTTTCAAATGAAAGTCTTATATGATATACACTACTATAACCCCCCCAAGCTCATTTCCGAGATCTGGAATTTTGATCTATATGAAAAAAGTTACATGTGAAATAGTGTTCAAAAACAAGATTTTGTAATTTTCATATCTAACACGGAGTTTTCGATGAAATTTTTGATTCATCATTTCATTGTCATAACAACATCTTATAGTATGCATGCTGATTTTATTAGATTTTTAAAAAATTTTGGTGATTTTTAACATATTTTCTAATGTTTTTTTACTTATTTTTTATTTTTTTTTGTGAAAATTTTAAGAGTGATTATATTGACAACCAAATTACATACATACAAAATTTAGATATGCGTAATTAGATACTATATGAGGTCTATAATCTATACCAGAGATGAAAAGAAAATTCTATATGTATATAGGCGAGAGATATGGAATATACTTTTTTGATAAATTTTTTTTTTTGTAATGTTTTTATATGTTAACTTTAACTGTACCAATAGTTTAAAATATGGATTTTTTACTTGATATTCCGCATCTATATGTTACTGTCAACGTCTTGAAAGTTTAAAATACAAAATCTATCGGATACTTATAGAGATAGAGCATATTTAACCTATGGGTATCCCAAATTTTGACACTTTTTTTCACAAGGAAGGTTATTTTATTATATGCATTTCCGATAGATTTTAATTATTATTTTTTACGAAGTACCTTAAATGTCATACTATCTATACACATTCCGTATTAGGAAATCTATCGGAAATCCAAATATATTCTTACACATCGGTGTCAAAAATCAAGAATTTTTAAGACTTTAACTGGAATTTTTCTCCGAGGATATCTAACCGAATCGGAATTTTATTACATATATGGGTTTCCGATACCTGATAACCTATAGTAATATGGCTTATTGTCCTTGTAGGTCAAATATCCTCAAAGTTAAATTTCGAGATTTTAACTCCGAATATATCTTATTAAATACGAATTTCATTGCATAAATAGTGTCTATAGGTCTATTAATGTATGTTTATGCAATAATATTTGGGGTTAGACTATATATGCTCAAAGTTAATTTTTGAAATTTTAACTCCGAGCATATATAGTCTAACCCCAAATATTATTGCAAAAACATACATTAATAGACCCATAGACACCATTTATGCAATAATATTTGGGGTTAGACTATATATGCTCAAAGTTAAATTTTGAAATTTTAACTCCGAGCATATATAGTCTAACTCCAGATTTTATTGCATAAATGGTGTCTATGGGTCTATTAATGTATGTTTTTGCAATAACATTTGGGGTTAGACTATATATGCTCAAAGTTAATTTTTGAAATTTTAACTCCGAGCATATATAGTCTAACCCCAAATGTTATTGCATAAACATACATTAATAGACCCATAGACACCATTTATGCAATAATATTTGGGGTTAGACTATATATGCTCAAAGTTAATTTTTGAAATTTTAACT
>Ga0209935_1003830_pt1 | contig 14817 bp, 23 predicted proteins | sample ThiBio_1000_plan_2_FD_183958 | JGI IMG/M metagenome (GOLD analysis project Ga0209935, IMG submission 183958) | Wastewater bioreactor microbial communities from Cape Town, South Africa - Thiocy_cont_1000_plan (SPAdes) | ecosystem: Engineered > Bioreactor > Thiocyanate-remediating >... | reverse complement strand
TGACTATCCGATCCCCGACTGGTACCCGACCTTCCCGTCGGCTCGCTTGATCTTGGATTACCTGAACTCCTACGCCAAGCACTTTCGATTGTTCGAGCACATTCACTTCAACACTGAGGTACGCGCGCGTGATCTCTCTCTCTCCCTGCCTCTTGCTTCGATATCTCTCTGGTTATTTCAATCTCTTGTACTCGTAAACACACAAGCGCGCTACACACACATACATAGATGTCATGTGATAGCAATCATTGGTTTGGTCAGTTGGATTTTTGTTGGATTTTGTGTGTGTCGGTTGAGGGAGCTGTCATCAACGTGGAACGGCACCGTGGTAGTGCCATGGTGGTGATCGCTGGTTCGAGCTGCGACTCTCTCGACTCTCTCCATATGCTGCCATCGAGTCACCCGTATCTGTGCTTCATTCTCCCACGCTTTTGGTCGAGTGTCGTGGCTGTTTGATATCTCGACCAGAGGCGACGATTGAGCTGTCAGAACGACATCCACTCATTCAACAGCAACTCCTCTCTCTCCTCGCCAATGCGCCTGTCCCCCGTGGCAAGCAAATCTCTGCATTTCCACTGATGAGTGACTCTCGATTGGATTGTAGGTGGCTCGAGTTGATCCGATCGGAGACGGCGAGCAATGGAAGGTGCGCCTCGGCTCGGGTGAGGAGCGAACCTACAAGGGCGTCATCATCTGCAACGGCCACGACTGGGACATGAAGGTCCCGACCTACCCAGGCAACATGACCATCCCTTGGATTCATTCGCGCATGGTACGATCAATTGCAGTGCGCTGCTTAACCAAACGCATTCCAGATACTCATTCTCTCTCTCTCTCTCTCTCTCACTGTGTCGCTGTCGCTGTGTCGCTGCTCTCTGCTTACAGTACAAGACGCCCGACGTCTTTGCTGGAAAGAGGGTGCTGGTCGTCGGCGGTGGCAACTCTGCGTGTGATATTGCTGTCGCGGCTGCCGATTCTGCCGTGTCCTCGAGCATCTGCTTGCGACGTCCGTATTGGTTCTTGCCACGAACCATGTTCGGTCGCCCAACGGCCGAGATCTTCCAGCACTGGCTGCCGAACTGTATCATGGAAGCCATCATTCGCTGCGGCATTTGGATGGCCTATGGCACGTACGCTAAGCTCGGTCTCAAGACACCCGACTATTCTCTCTTTGAGCATCCAGTGTCGGTATCAGGCCACCTGCTCGAGGCGCTCTTGCTTGGCCGAGGTACAGCGCTGCTCCTCCCGACCTGCATGCAGCACATTCGACGTGAGTACGCTGACGTACGCGAGTGTATCCAGTAACGGTGTTTCCTGATATCGAGCGAATCGATGAGGGAGTGGTCACGTTTGTTGATGGCCAAAAGGCCGAGTTCGACATGGTGGTGTTTGCCACCGGCTTCAATATCTCGGTTCCGATGGCTTCGCATGTTATCGAGGTACGTGGTCTCTCTCGCGTTCTCTCATTCGGTTCCATCTATCAATCACTCACTCGGTTGCATTCGGTATACTGGCGAATACAGTGGAAAAACAAGGTTCCGCAGCTGCTGAATGGCGTCGTGCATCCCAAGTTGCGCAACTTCTTTGTGTTCGGTATGGGCCAGGCGCGATACGGCGCTGGTCCTCTGTGTACCTGCGGCGCCAAGGTGCTGGTCGACACGATTCAAGTGCAGAAGAGCATCGACGTGCCGGTCGGAGAGTTGTTGTCGCTCCTGGGCTCGCGACCCAAGCGACCGACCAAGATCACGCCCACCGACGTCATCATCGAGCCGCACGTGGCGTTTGCGCAGGCGTGGATTGGCCGCTACTACGTGCCGACGCTGCCGTACTTTGCCAAGTTCTTTACGATGATCGGCTGGCTCCCTTCGAAAGCGAAGTTGGCAGCCGCCAAGTCGCAGTGATCATTCAACGTCCATTGTTGTTCTTGCACCACGAGCAGAGAGAGAGATATAGAGAGAGAATAGTACAATACATTGCGGCCCAACAGTTGACTTGACTCGTGTCGTTTCTTGAGAGATAGCTCTCGATCTGAGTGCCTCAGTCTACTCCACTCGCACATTGGGATAGATGGAGAGATTCATACAGATTATGAGCAGCACGCCACTATAAAGCGCCATCGAGTTCAAAAAAAGAGAGCGCGAGAGATCGAGCTGAACCTCGTGTGAGAACGAACGAACGAGCGGGAGATATTATCCTTGGCAGCCGTTGAAGCAAGAGAGAGAGCAAGAGGCACCTCTCCCTCTCTCTGAGCCTCAGTCTCTTGCTTGCCTGCTGCCGCTCACATCGCCCCCCTCACTCGTTCCCTCGTTCCCTCGTCCCTCCCAACCCTCTACCACCATGTCGTTCAAGCCTGCCCCCGCTTCCAAGTGCCCCAAGTGCACCAAGACCGTGTACTTTGCCGAGAAGCAAGTGGTGCTCGGCAAGGACTGGCACAAGACCTGGTTCGTCGTTCGTCGTGTGCGCCTGTACCTCCAACCAACCACGCACTCACTCACACTCGCGCTTGGGTCGTGTAGCGTCAAGTGCGAGACCTGCAACAAGAAGCTCGAGCCTGGATCGCTCAGCGATCGTGATGGCAAGGTACCTGCCCGCCTGCCTACTGACCTATCTCCATCGAGACACGCGCATCTGACGGACCACCTCTCGAACCGAACCGCGCGCAATCACGTTTCATAGATCTACTGCAAGACCTGCTACGCCCAGGAGGCCGGCATCAAGGGCTACGGCTTCGGTGGCACGCACGAGTCGTTCAAGTCCTTCGGCCAAGGCGAGTCGCAGCTGATCGGCGGCGACGTGGCGCCCGAGGGCGCTCCCCAGCGTCCTGGCTCCAAGGTCTGCTCGAACTGCGGTACCGCCGCTGCGTCGGGCTCGTACTGCGCGAGCTGCGGTAACGTCTTGGTCGACTACTAAGAAGAGACTCGAGCGACCCCAAGACGCGAATCTACCGACGTTGGCTCCTTGCAATCTTGATGTAAGCTGTAGTAGTAAAGCCTCGTGTCATGTGCGAGGCCGTCTCGCTCGCTCGCGTGCGAGACGATGATACCCCCATACCTATCGATCTCGCAATCTCGCCAGGGTGTTGTTTGGGTTGAAGGGAAGTACATTCAGGTAGGCACGTAGGTAGCCAAGGCTGGGTGCCTGTTGGCGCGCGGAGACGATGGAGGCTCGCAGATATGTCGTGTGCCTGAGCGATGATGCTCGCGTGCCACGCTGGATCGAGTTTAATATCTCGTGCCTCGATAGCCTCGAGGAATCTTGCTTCTAGCAATCGATCGATAGACCGAGTCGCACCCGGATGGTTGGATGGTTGCTGTATCCCTAAACCTGGATGAGGGTGTGAGTGAGGACCGCCTTGGTGTGCTGACGAGGCATCGAGAGAGGCAGGTATCGATTGATTGTGCCATCAGTCAGTCGCTCGCTGCCTCGCTCACACGTGCACTCGCTCACTCGCTTGCTTGTCCGAGAGGGGAGACAAACAGAGAGCCAGATATCGAGACTCACATTGGCGAGACTCTCGACCATGGGGTCGTTCTTCTCCTTCCAATGCGGGTACGTCTAATGATCCATATACCCGCGTACACGTACACGATACGATACTCACACTCGGATACTTGGGCGATGCGCAGTCTCGTGGTGTCGCCTGACGACACGATACCCGAGGCGCTGTACCTCGTGTACCTCATCGCCTCGTTCCTATCGATGATCGGTACCTCGATCATCATCGGCTCGTTCTTCTTTGTCGCCGAGCTTCGCAAGTTCCCTGCCTCGCTCGTCGTCTTTCTATCAATCTGTGACTTTAGGTACGAGCTGGCTCTCTCTCAACCACGAACCACACTCCCCTCCAAATGCACGTCTATCTATCTCCCTATGGTGAGACGGTCCATCGTCATCCACGCTATCATCAACACATCCAATGCCATCGATCGCTCAATCGAATACTCGATCAATCAACGAGTTTGCCACACGAACTCGAGAGATATTTATCGCATGATGGGAGATATTATCGCACCTTGCTTTTTCACGAGAATTTTCGTGAACCTCTCTCAATCAGCAATCCAATGCATCAATCCAACGCACTCAGCAATCCACCCATCAATCCACTCAGCAATCCAATGCATCAATCCAATGCACTCAGCAATCCACTCATCATCCAATGCACTCATCAATCCACTTGATCCTTGTCATTGATACTAACCATTCTTTTGAATCACATTGCTCTTTGGTGGCTCGCTTGGTTGTTTGTTTGTTTGAGAGAACAGCTTTGCGTTAAAGTACTTTGTCACGGCTCTGTTAATACCCAGCGACGACTCGAATCCCGACGAGCAACCTGCCATCTGCTTCGTACAAGCGATCTGGGCACAGTTTTGGGGTCTAGGCTCCGTCTCGTGGAATGGAATCATCGCCTTGAACATCATTCTCGAGCTCAGGTCAGTGGCAAACCAAGCGAGGCCCGCAATCAATCATGATATGCTGATGATGACGGTGATGGTGATGATGACACTCGTGCCACAGAGATCCATTCGCCAACACGGCCTCCTATCAAAAGTGGTATCACATGTTGATATGGGGCAGTTGCTTGATCACCACCGTGGTGATGGTTGGTTCTCAACAATATGGACCATCTCCTGATGGAACGTACGTACAAGATTCTTCGTACCATGGGGAATGTATCTCGCGCGAGGACCAACATTCGAATGTTGGCACAATGCTTGCGCGGTATGACATGTAGATGTTGGATCAGCATGGTGAATGGCCCTTCGTACTGGCAACTGCTGTTTTATGGCCCTCTCATACTCTACATGTGTTTGAGGCACGACAACTGCTTGTGCCTGCTTGATCGAGTTGACCATGAGCTAATCTGAATCGAGTGTGGCAATCTACGAATGCAGTGGCGCATCATTGTTGCTGACCTTGTTGCGTGCGAGACACGTTCTCGAGGACGACGAAGCTCGCGCGAAGATGACTTTTCGCATGGCATTCTACGTCATTGTGTTCATTGGCTTCTGGGTACGAATCTGTTTGAGCACTTGATGCACAAAGCTAGTGGTATGCTCATTCGAATGGCGGCAAACCGATAGGCCGGTCCACTGCTGCATCGATTGATCTTGAATCTCGGATGCAACTCTCCGTTGCTGGCATACATTGATGCATTCTCGGTCAGTAGTCAAGGTTTCGCAAACGCGCTGGTACGCACGAGCAATTTACCTCACTCGAGCGATGCACGCTCTCGAATGGGAGGAGAAGGACTCACCCACGTCGGCAATGTATCCAGGTGTGGCTGACGAATCCGTTCTTCTTGTACCGTCTGAGAACCTCGTTCTGGTTCCGCTGCATCGTGTGCTTCTTGGTGCGCAAGGAGAGTGCCGAAGGCGAGTCCGAAGCGATGCACGTTGCCGACTTTCAAGTGATTGCCACCAAAGTGCGCAATGCCATTATCAGCCATCTGCTGATCGGTATCGCCCACTCGGTATGCCGACACTCGTTCACTGAGCCTCCAGCAATCGACTGACGCAAGTGTGAATGCGTGAACCCATGGGGCATTAGGCTACGGCAACCAGCCAGGAGTCGACCAATCGCGTTCTGATGACACCGACTACCAATCACTTTGAGCAAGAGGTCCAGCTGATGATCGGTAAAACCTCGCTCCCGACCAACACCGAAGCCCCCGCCTCGGAGGTTGAAGCCTCGTCCACGTATGTTCAAGGGCGATAGATGTTGCATCCGCTTGCTCGGTTCGCTTCCTGACTCACGGCATATGGCAGAACCGAGGAAACGCCGCTGAGCGCCAACACTTCCAAGATTACCTACGTGTTCACCGACTACTCGCCGTATGTCTTCCACGTACTGCGCGCCATCGATAGGATCGATCACGTGCAGTACCTGCGCTCGATCTCAGTGGCCGAGAGCATCGCCAAGCTTGCACACGAGGGCACGGTCAAGTTCTCCGAGGGCCGCAGTGGCAGCTTCTTCATCTTTACGCCTGATCGTCGATTCATCATCAAGACCATCACGCAATCCGAATCCATGCTGTTGCGCAGTATCCTGCTACCCTACTATCGTGTACGTTTGCTCGGAGACTCATCCCGTGGAGAGAGAGCTATCGTGCAGTGACTGATCCATTGCATGAGTAGTACATCTCTGAGCATCCAATGTCGTTCATCAATCGTATCTACGGTTGCCACAAGCTCACCATGCCCTCGGGCTACGAGGTCAATGTCATTGTTCTGGCAAATGTCTTGTATACTGATCTCAAGATCAACGAACGATACGACCTCAAGGTACTACCACCACCACCGCGCCAATATGCGATCAATTCTAAGTGCAAGAACTGCACAGGGTTCGTGGGTTCGTCGAGAAGTAGGCAAAGCGCATCAAGAGAATCCAGGTGACGTGCTTGGTATGGACATGGATCTCAAGCAGAAGCTCTCAGTCGGGCCGTCTAAGAAGCGCCAAATCGTCGATCAATTGACGCAGGACTCGGAGGTATGTGTCGCAAAGATGCGCGCGACCCTTGAGCCACGACCTGACTCAACTGGAGCCTTGCAGTTTTTCCAATCGTTGAATATCATCGATTATAGCTTGTTGCTTGGCATCCACAAGGTCGTACCGCTCGATGATCAGATTATTACGCAAGCCACATCGACGACAACCTCCTCCTCTGCTGCTGCTGCCACAACGAGGCCCACGAGCACTGGCGATTCGATGGATGAGGCCTACGGCCAAAATGACATGTATGTGAAAGAGTGCACCTCGACTACTCTCATCGAAGCATTCGCCCCGTGATTCACACGCAATGTACTCGTTAGCTCCATCGTTGTACATAACGACACGGGAAGCATTGCCGACGACGAGGAGCTGGATGACAGTCCATTCGGTGGCTACCACAGCGATCACGCATCCGACCACTCGTACACGTCGTTCGAGACCAAGGAGGGTCGTGTGCACGGCTTCATGGCTCGCGATCGAGAGCACGTATACTTTATGGGCATTATCGACATCTTGCAACTCTACGATTGTAGCAAGCAAGCTGGTTCGTCTGCCTCTCTCTCTCTCTCTCTCTCTCTCTCGCTGTGGCAATCCGCTCTGGTCTAACAGTTTGATGGGTATTGTAGAGCGCTTCTGTAAGGTTTGGTTTCAGGGTAAGGATCAGCATGGCATCTCGGTCGCATCGCCCAAGAACTACTCGCGTCGATTTATCTCACGTGTCGCCGATATTCTCGAATGATGAGGCGCGTCCGTCAAGGAGAGAGAGAGAGAGAGACCTACGGTTCGCTGCAACGCGACTATTGAAGAAGAGAGCCTATCGATCATGGTCAAGGCATCGATGATGATGATCCAAGTAGTGTATCATAGCAAGCGATCGAACGATTGATTGATTGATTGCGTTGGATTCATTCCATCCGTTCGATAGTTTGTAATGTGTATGTGTATTTCGAGTAAAGTAGCCCAAGTCGCAGAAGTAATAGATATGATATATACAAGCCACGCGAGCAGTAGCTGAATATCGCATATCAACAACAACCATGATGACAACGACAACAGTAGAAGGAGGTTTGGTACGGTAGGGTAGTCTAGATGATGATAGAGTATACGAACGAGGTGCGTACGACGGCGAGTAGTCGAAACGGCCACGCACATGTATATGCACGCGAATGCAGTGTCAGCGATCCTATCGAGTCGAGGGTAACGACCTTGTGATAGGGCGCATCATTACGCAAACATGGCGCATATAGGTGCGAGTGGTCGATTCGAGGTACAAGCAAAGTCGAGCGCTCATTCGAGTGTCGGAGTGTGTCAGAGAGGTCGTTCTTACTTGCGTGACTTGGGGGTGTAGCCTCATGTACTCGTGCACACGGCATCGCTGCTGCTGCTGCTGCTGCCGGTGGTGCTACTGGACGAGAGCGCGACGGGCGCGGCTCCAGCGTCCTTGGAACAGTAGGACAACATGGTATCGATCGAGGCATGATCGAAGGTCGTCTCGGCCACGTGTCGGTACAAGACGCGGCCATTGGGATCGACCACGATCGCACCGCCCATCTGCGAGACCGAGCCTTGGATCATTCCGACCTTGTGGCCCTTCTTGGAGGCCGCGAGACTCGCCATCACACCCGACCTGCATCATCATCGAGAGTGTATCATTATCGAGCTCTCTCACGCAGTTGTGAGGTCCATTTGTTTGTTTGTTTGTTTGCTTGAGTACCATGTTAGAGTCGCAAAGAAGCCATTCGTGAGGCCGACGGCCTTGAACGAGCCGAGCTCTGGATCAGTCAACATCTCGCCCTTGAACTGCATCTCCTCGTTGAACGAACGAAGTTGCGACGCCGTGCCGCTACCTGTACACACCACCACCATATGAGAATCACTGATATATACGCGAGAGTTCGAGATATATTGGCTACAATCGCGTGAGTGGCGGCTCTCTCGCTCTCTCGTTCATGAGCGTACCAACAGCAAAGAGCGCTACATCGGCTTCTTCAAACTATAGATCAACAACCATACAATCAATACACATACTCAATCTCTCTCGCGCTGCCATGTCTTCGAGTCACGAACCCGATGGATCTCAGCAGACAGCTCAGCGAGCTGCTGCTTGCATAGATTTCATCCAAAGTGGCGCAGGAACACCACGACGCCGAACGAACGACCATGCTCGCTCGACACTCGACGCAGCAGATTCACCTTTTGATCGTCGACATCGCGCACCGTCACGTCTTGGAGACGCTGTGCCACCTCCTCGAGCTCCCCCGCCATGGTGGTGATGACGATGGCGTGGATGCGAGGCACAGGCACAGACACGAGGGCAGCAAGCAAATGAGAGCGACGAGCCGCTCGGCCCTCCACAAGTACTTTGCCCGCTGGGCCGGAGAAATATCCGCCTCCGGAGCTGAATTCTCTCGGTCCGCGGGCTGGCGGTCCCGCGTGCCGTGTGCTTGCCCGGAGAGCTTATTACTCTCTCCACAAAGCCAAATCCCTACTCGAGAGCACAAGGCAGAGGGAGAGAGGATCTCATGTATGCCCTGGCCAGAGCATTGGGGATGGTGCGTGATCGTGGCGGAGAGGATTGGGTCTCGCGGAGATCGAGGATATGGTGCGGAATATCTCTCTCGCGTACCTGTCGACGATCGATGGCAACCTATCGAGCCCGTCAACCCCAACCCTAAACAATCATACTGTGCGAATATATTCGGTTCTTGATAGATATCACCCCCACACAGATGGACAGATAGAAGAGATAAATGTTGCACATGAATGCAATGCTTGATACTTGGAGATCTCTCTGTTGATATCTCTTGATGATCGATCCTGAAGGCTGTCACTGTATTGGTGCGAGCGATTCAGACGGGTCGCGCATAGTTCAGGATCTTATCAGGCGGTGGCATCGACGGTGGGTGCTTCGAGTCGGGGATCGGCGTGCCGTAGCGCGTCTCGAACGGCAGCACACCGCCCCAGTACACGTCGTTGTCAATGTCCTCCTGATCGTCGCCCGGGTCGCCCGAGCGCGACTTGAGCGTCGCCTCCTGGATGTTGACCGCAAACACGATGGTCTTGGCCATCTCGTCGGGCGTCGGCGTGCGCGACTCCTCCCATCGACCGGGAATCAGGTGCTCGGTGATGATGCGCAGGCCCTCGAGAGCCGCTTCGCCCTTGAGCTCGTCCGCCTCACCGAACACGACCACCGAGCCTACAACCATTCGTACACACACACATACAACGAGACACAACGCGCGAGTATCTGTCAGAACTTGCCACTCAACTCGTTCGTTCGTTCTTCTTCTTGGCGCAGCGTACGGTAGTTCATCGAAGAGTGGAAGAGCGATCGCGCCACGACGATACCATCAAGCAACGTGACGGTCAAGCATACGCACGGGTTCGATCGCAGGCCCTTGAGCATACGGCTGGCGTTCGAGCCATGAATGTACACCGTATCGCCCTTGCGTCCATAGCCCGTGGGAATGACGAATGGCTGGCCCTCGACCTCGAAGCCCAGGTGGCACACGAGACCCTCGTCCAGCACACGATACACGGCGGCCTTGTCGGTGGTTCCTCGCGCCGGCATGCGACGCAGCTTGCTCCTCTTGGTCTTGGGGAACGCCGACTCCACGGCAACGTTGGGTTCCTCGTGATCCATTGCGAGCGACAGAAGAGGGTCAGAGAGTGAGAGTGCTCTTGCGGGATGGTGGGATGGGTTTTGGGTCAGGTCGCGTTGGTGTGGTTGCGCGCAAGCTGAGGAGTGAATGGGAACAGCAACGGAGCGCGCGACCGAATCTTCTGACGTGCGCGTCCCTCACCCTCCACGCACTGTGACCTCTACCAACAAATACGAGTGAGTGCCGGCGACGAGCTCACCGCACTGAGCCACGAGAAGATCTCGAACAAGAGCTCGTTCGGAATCATCGACATCGCCGAGCACTCATCGACCAGCGATCGAATCATCGTCATCGTCGACACTGCTTGCTTCATCCATGATGGTGCATATTGATGACGATCTGGACACCAAACGAACGTGTCGGCAAGCCATTGATTGGCTTCAATCACGTGCACTCGATGGTCTGCCGAGAAGGCGATGAGACCTCGATGCTCGTCGAACGCAACTGCCAATGGCCTCTCGATGCCACACTCGAACGATGAGATGTGATGGCCTTCGTGAGTGAATGATTGCAATCGACGATTGTTCTGGTCAGCGACGATGATTCGGCCTTGGTTGGCGATGCACACTCCTTCAAGATACTTGAACTGGCATGGTTGATTGCCTTTGGAGCCGAACATGAACAAGAACGAGCCATCGATCGACGACAATACTTGCACTCGATTGTTGCCAGTATCAGAGACGATGATTCGATGTCGATCATCATCGATCGCAACGCCTGTTGGGGTGTTGAACTCACCAGATTGACATCCTTGCTGGCCGCCAATGTGGAACAAGAACGAGAGATCGATCGACGACAAGAACACCAATCGATCGTTGCTGGTATCGGCTACGATGATGCGACGATGATGCTTGTCGATCGCAATGCCTTGAGGAGAGTTGAACTCGAGATCTCCTCGGCCTCTCTTGCCGATGCACGACAAGAACGATTGCTCGCTCAATGACCATGATTGTACTCGATCATTGCATCGATCAACGATGAGGATGCGATCATGACCGTGATCGATCGCAAGGCCACATGGACTGTCGAACTGGCCTGGTTGGTTGCCATACTCACCGAGCTTGGACACGAGCGAGCCGCCATCACACGAGAATACTTGCACTCGATGATGCCAGAAATCAGTGACGAGCAAGAGATCTTGATGATGGTCGAACGCCAAGCCTCGAGGATAGCGGAACTGGCCATCAGCACGGCCATGTTGCTTGGCGCCGATCGAGAGCTTGATTCGAGCATCACGATCAAGAGCATCGTCTTCCATCTCTTCCAACTTCAATCTCTCACACTCTCTCAAAACGACAAAGAGATGATCCAAGCTCCAAACTGCTCAACCCAAAGAGACGAAGATATGAAGCTCACACACACGAGACACGAGACACGAGACACCAAGCAAGCAAGCAACCAAGCAACCAAAGAGCAACAACAACCAATCGACGAAGGATCAAAGAACAGCACCTCCCTCCCTCCCTCCCCAACCACTCCCTCACTCTCACGAGCCTCTTCTTGATGATGACGACGATGATGTATTTGATTGGTGTTGGATTGATGACATCGTCCAATATGAGCGATATCAAGAGAATTGGTGATCGTGAGAGTGTGAGTGTGCTGGCTGATGAGAACGACGACGACGAGGAGGGACAGATGGTGTCTCGTCACATCATCACGCACTTGCTTCTTCCGGATGATCGAGATGCACCTTGTGGCGATGGCGTGATCGTTGTGGTCTCGAATTGACGTTCAGCAAGAGGAATCATACGAGCTCTGGCTCGAGCCTCAAAGGAACGAGAAGATCTCGAACAACAGCTCGTTCGGAATCATCGACATCGCCGACGACTCATCGACCAGCGATCGAATCATCGTCATCGTCGACACTGCTTGTTTGATCCATGATGGTGCATATCGATGACGATCTGGACGCCATGTGAACGTGTCGGCAAGCCATTGATTGGCTCCAATCACATGCACTCGATTGCCTGCCGTGAAGGCGATGAGACCTCGATGCTCGTCGAATGTAACTTCCAATGGCCTCTCGATGCCGCAATCGAACGATGAGATGTGATGGCCTTCGTGAGTGAATGATTGAAGCCGAAGGTTGTTGGAATCGGCGACGATGATTTGACCTTGATTATCGATGCACACTCCTCGAGGACTCTTGAACTGGCATGGTTGATTGCCTGTGGAGCCGAACTCGAACAAGAACGAGCCATCGATCGACGACAGCACTTGCACTCGATTGTTGAGGGTATCAGAGACGATGATTCGATGTCGATCATCATCGATCGCAATGCTCGATGGACAGTAGAACTCGCAAGGTCGAGATCCAAGCTTGCCGCCAATGCAGAACAAGAACGAGAGATCGATCGACGACAAGAACACCAATCGATCATTGAATCTATCGACGATGACGATGCGACGATGATGCTTGTCGATCGCAATGCCTTGAGGATTGTAGAACTCGAGATCTCCTGATCCATGATGGCCGATGCACGACAAGAGCGATTGGTCGCTCAATGACCATGATTGTACTCGGTGATTATCGTAATCAGTGATGAGGATGCGATCATGATCGTGATCGATCGCAATGCCATAAGGACTCACGAGCTGGCCTGGTTGGGAGCCTTTCTTGCCGAGCTTGGACACGAACGAGCTGCCATCATCGCACGAGAATACTTGCACTCGATGATTCCCGCAATCGACAACGAGCAAGAGACCTCGATGATGGTCGAACACCAAGCCAAAAGGCATATTGAACAGGCCATCGGCACGGCCGGGCTGCTTGGTGCCGATCGAGAGCTTGATTCGAGCATCACGATCAAGAGCATCGTCTCCCATCCCTTCCATCTTCAGTCTCTCAAAAAATTGCAACCCAAAGAGACGAAGATATGAAGCTCTCACACACGAGACACGAGACACGAGAGACACCAAGCAACCAACGAGCAACAAGAACCAATCGATGAAGGAACAAAGAACAGCACCTCCCTCCCTCAACCAACCAATCCCTCACTCACACGAGCCTCTTCTTCTTGATGATGACGATGATGTATTTGATTGGTGTTGGATTGATGACATCGTCCAATATGAGCGATATCAAGAGAATTGGTGATCGTGTGAGTGTGAGTGTGCTGGCTGATGAGAATGACGACGACGAGGAGGGATAGATGGTGTCTCGTCACATCATCACGCACTTGCTTCTTCGAGATGCACCTTGTGCCGATGGCGTGATCGTTGTGGCCGCAGATTGTTGTTGAAGTTGTTATTGGAGACGAACCATGAGCTCTGAAGACTCGAGATACGAGAAGATCTCGAACAAGAGCTCGTTCGGAATCATCGACATCGCCGAGCACTCATCGACCAGCGATCGAATCATCGTCATCGTCGACACTGCTTGCTTCATCCATGATGGTGCATATCGATGACGATCTGGACACCAAACGAACGTGTCGGCAAGCCATTGATTGGCTTCAATCACATGCACTCGATGGTCTGCCGAGAAGGCGATGAGACCTCGATGCTCGTCGAACGCAACTGCCAATGGCCTCTCGATGCCACACTCGAACGATGAGATGTGATGGCCTTCGTGAGTGAATGATTGCAATCGACGATTGTTGTGGTCAGCGACGATGATTCGGCCATGATTGGCGATGCACACTCCATGAGGATAATTGAACTGGCATGGTTGATTGCCTTTGGAGCCGAACTCGAACAAGAACGAGCCATCGATCAACGACAGCACTTGCACTCGGTTGTTGCCAGTATCAGTGACGATGATTCGATGTCGATCATCATCGATCGCAACGCCTGTTGGGGTGTTGAACTCACCAGATTGACATCCTTCGTTGCCGACCGAGAACAAGAACGAGAGATCGATCGACGACAAGAACACCAATCGATCGTTGCTGGTATCGGCTACGATGATGCGACGATGATGCTTGTCGATCGCAATGCCTTGAGGACAGTTGAACTCAAGATCTCCTGATCCTTGCTTCCTGATGCACGACAAGAACGATTGCTCGCTCAGAGACCATGATTGTACTCGATCATTGCATCGATCAACGATGAGGATGCGATCATGACCGTGATCGATCGCAAGGCCCCATGGATTGTCGAACTGGCCTGGTTGGTTGCCATACTCACCGAGCTTGGACACGAACGAGCCGCCATCACACGAGAATACTTGCACTCGATGATGCCAGAAATCAGTGACGAGCAAGAGATCTTGATGATGGTCGAACACCAAGCCTCGAGGATAGCGGAACTGGCCATCAGCACGGCCATGTTGCTTGGTGCCGATCGAGAGCTTGATTCGAGCATCACGATCAAGAGCATCGTCTCCCATCTCTTCCAACTTCAATCTCTCACAACGACAAAGAGATGCTCCAAGCTCCAAACTGCTCAAGCCAAAGAGATGAAGATATGAAGCTCACACACACGAGACACGAGACACGAGAGACCAAGCAAGCAAGCAACGAGCAACAAGAAGCAACAACAACCAATCGATGAAGGAACAAAGAACAGCACCTCCCTCAGTTTTTTCTTGGCTTGCTTCGGCGCGCACCTCGTGTGTTCCCGCGTGGTCTCCCCCACCACCTAACGGTCAAGTGAGACTTTGCGTAAGGGTGTGCTGAGGATATCCAACGACACGTTCTACGTGGGTGGGATGTGCTCAGGCACG
>Ga0209935_1003826_pt1 | contig 14849 bp, 19 predicted proteins | sample ThiBio_1000_plan_2_FD_183958 | JGI IMG/M metagenome (GOLD analysis project Ga0209935, IMG submission 183958) | Wastewater bioreactor microbial communities from Cape Town, South Africa - Thiocy_cont_1000_plan (SPAdes) | ecosystem: Engineered > Bioreactor > Thiocyanate-remediating >... | reverse complement strand
ATGCCCGTGAGCTCGTTGACGCGCTTGATGATCTTGTCAATGTCCTCCTGCGCCGTCTTGATGGCAGTCGTGTACGGCCCCACGCCCTGTTGTGGTCGTGGCGTATTCGTTAGCACAGCGCAGAACACACGCTTGCCGCCGCTGCTGCAGCCGCTGCACAAGGTGGCTCGAGAACACCACACATACGTAGGTCTTGAGCATCGCGATATCATCCTCGTCGAGGGCCTTGGTCTCGGGCTCGCGGTCGTCAAAGTCCTCGGGCGCAGACATGGTGGGCGAAGGCAGGGCGATAAAAGACGAAGACGCAGCAGCAGAGGCGGTGACGAAGGCTGATGAGACGATGCGTGAGGTCGGCGCAGAGCTCCCGCCTGCTCTACGGCGCTCTCTCGTGTTTGTCCGCTGGGCCGGCCTGGTCTGCTGTCACTCGTTCCGCTGCGGCACTCAGGCGCCACTCGCTCGAGCGCTCTGGGCGCCACACGCGGTCTCGGGGCACCTGGCGCAGTGGGCGAGCCGCTGCCGCTGCTGCTGTGGTCGCTGCGGGAACACAGGACGAGCGAGCGAGCCAGCCGCCAGACGGTACTGACCAACAAAGTTCAAGAAGCACACCACACTATCACCATCGGCGTTTCTTGTTTCGTTAGATGCCCGCGAGCAGCAAGCACCAGCTGGTCGCTTCTCTCTCCATCTCTCTCTCTCGCTCTCTCGCCACCTGCCTTCCTTGTCAGCTCTCTCGCTCGCGCACTCCCTTGCCCCGCTCCCGCTGCCGCCTGCACTGCATGCCTGCCCGGCGCTGCTTGTGCCGATCATGGAACCTTGGCGTGGAAGCCGCGGCCTCCCGCTCGGCTTCGTCGTGCCGCCCGTCGTCGTCGAGCAGCCGCCGCCTCTGATCGACGAGACCGCTCTCGGCGAGGCGCTCCACGTGTGCGCCTGGGAGGGCAACGCCGACGAGGCCAGGCTGCTGCTCGAGCGCGGCGCGCCGGTCGACTGGCGCAACCCCGACAGCTTCAACTACACGCCGCTGATCACGGCCGCCAAGTACGGCAGCACCGAGGTCGTGCGGCTGCTGCTGGCGCACCGAGCGTCAGTAAACCTCACGAACGACTATCGCGCCAATCCCCTGCACCAGGCGGCGCTCTACGGTCACGAGGTACGACAGTGTGCTGCACAGTGCATGCGTGCGTGCGTATATGCGTATGCTCGCTTGCTCTGGCGACCAGAGATGTACCGAGAAATGGCGCGAGCAGCGCGCGTTGAACTCGATCGCGCTGCTGGTTGCTACTGGCACTCGCTCGTGCAATCGCTCTCCAGCTCTCCAACTCACTCAGCCAGCCATCGATGCATTCATTGATTCATTCGTTCGTGCATTCATTCATTCATTCATTCATTCATTCATTCACGAACGCAGGCTGCCGTCCGTCTGCTGCTCGAACACCGTGGTGACTTGAATGCGGTATGTACGCCCCCAAATGAAGAAGCGGGAGAGAGGCCGACGCGAGCGGCTCTAGCTCGTTCTTGCCTGCTTGCTGTTGTAGTTGGCGCCATTGGATCTGTGACTCACCATCGTCTCTCTCGCTCTCGCTCAGGGCAACGACTGCAAAGCCACGCCGTTGCACTGTGCCAGCTCATGCGGCCACGCCAGTATCGTTCGCTTGCTGCTCGAGAACAACGCTAACGTCAATGCCGTACGTCTATTGATGTTGCTGTTGCTATTACTGTTGCTGTTGCTGTTGCTGTTGCTGTTACTGTTACTGTTACTGTTGCTGTTACCACTCACTCACCCACTCACATTGCATCTCGCTTGCCAGGTTAACGACTTCTCTGCCGCTGCACTGCACTACGCCAGCGTTTTTGACCTCCAGGACGTTGCGCGGTTGTTGATCGACTATGGCGCCGACAAATCGATCGCAGCTGTACGTTCGCGCCTGCCTATTACTCGCTGTGAGAGAGAGAGAGAGAGAACGAACCGGATACATTGTTCGCGTACTAACGCTCACCACGACGGAAACGCAGGTCGATGTCGAAGGCCGAGCCGGTACTCCTGCGCAAGTCGCCAAGAACGATTCAATCAAGTTGGTGATCGAACAATATGGTATGCCGCGTACAAAACCAAGCCACAGAGACACTTGACACACTCGACTAACCTTGTACGCTCGCGTGTCCTCGCGTACTGGCTCTCGCTCAGAATATCGCTGGACCATCAAGAACCACTACCGCGCACCACGCCACATTCGCCAAACCATCTTCGCCATCGTAGCCATTCGCTCGCTCGTGCCGTCGTCCGTCTTGGCGCCGCTACCCAACGAGCTCCTCTTCGAGATCTTTCAGCTGTTGTAACTCGGCGCTCGGCCAGAATCGATACCGCGATCCGATCCGATCCGATCCGATCCTTCGATCACATCTCGCGCGCTCATCTCCCTCTCTCGGTCATCAATTTTGCCCCCTCGCTCCTGTCTCGCAGCCGATAGTGCGATTGTTGTTAGCTGTGCTCGCCAGCGCCACTTGTGTCTTGTCGCCTGCATTGTAGTAGTTGTAGTTGTCTCATCCCATCTGCCCCGTATCACGTTATTTAATCCATGAATGAATGTACCTCGAGCGCCATCGAACGAGCGTTCACTGTTCCTCATCTACATCGTCGCCTCATTCGTCGATGCCGCCGCTCCTCGCTCGTGCCTGCAGCCAGCCGAGCGCCTCATCGTCGTCGTCGTCATGCTCGAGGTGGAGGTGGCACCTGGGCGCTCTAGCCGTCTTCGTCGTCGCTCTACTCGTGGCGTTCTCGTGCCCTGAGCATCATCACACGAGCGACGTTCCCGACGCCGCGCTCTCGACCGTTGTGTGGCTGGCGCCGTTCCTCTCGCACTCTGGCTACGCCACCGAGGCCATTGCGATCGCGTCGGCCTTGGCGTCGTTGAACGATACACACCACGCTCGCTATCGCTTGCTTCTCGGCCATCACGGCGATGCCATAGCCGAAGCTCGCGACCTGCCGCCGCTGCCGCTCCTCGATGGCCGCCGCGAGTTCTTCGACCTGCTGCGAGTGCGCCACGCTGCCGCTGCTCCGCCATCGGCCCTCCTCGTCGTCGTTTGCCACTCGTATGTGCAGGCCGTTCCTCGACGACTACGCGCCTGCCCACCGATTGACTGCTGCCGTCGCTCACGGTCGCGCGCAGGTCTGCCAGCGCTTGGTTCCCGAGCGACTGCCACACCGATGCCATCGCTTGTTGCCCGGACTCGACCGACGACCAGCGCCGGCTGACGCTCTCCGATCACCCGCTGCTCGCTCGTCCGTACTGGGTCGCACGCACCATGTTCGAGACCGATCGCGTGCCTGCCGAGTGGGTCTCGCGATGCAACCGCATGGACGAGGTCTGGGTGCCGTCGCGCTTCCACCTCGAGACCTTCCAACGCTCGGGCGTCGCTGCCGCCAAGCTCGTCGTCATCCATCAGCCGCTCGACACGCAGCTCTTTGCGCCTCAGAACACCGCCTCAACTGAGCGCCACTTCGTGTTCCTGTCGGTCTTCAAGTGGGAGCTGCGCAAGGGCTGGGACCTCTTGCTGACCGCCTTCCTCACCGAGTTCGCGCTCGACGAGCGCATCTCGTTGCGTATCATCACGCAGCCTCACGTACGCTACTGCCTATATGGCCTCGTTCGCTCTCGCGCTCATCCATCTCTGACGCCTGGAGCGACCGTACCCAGTTCACGGCAGCCAATCACTCGATTCACGACGAAGCTCGCTCGTTCGTGCTCGCCACGCTCGGTTCCGATGCCGCGGCTCGATTCGATCGGTTCGTCGACATTCAGCAACGCCGTATCGCGAATCGAAACATGCCGTTGGAATATGCCAAGGCCGACGCCTTCGTGCTGCCGTCTCGTGGCGAGGGCTGGGGCAGGCCGTACATGGAGGCTATGAGCATGCAGCTGCCTGTACGCTGTCACTCGCTCAATTCAAACCGTTCGCTGACTGACTGACTGACTGACTAACTGACTAACTGACGCTCGGCACAAGACCATCGGCACTCGATTCAGTGGCAACCTCGAGTTCATGAACAACAACAACAGCTTCTTGATCGAGCTCGATGGCCTCGAACTCATCCAGGAGGATTGGTGGCACCTGGGAGCACAGCATCGCTGGGCCTCGCCCTCGATACCGAGCTTGCGGCAATTGATGCGCACCGTCTACGAGAACGAGCATGACATTGCTGGTGCTCGAGCGCGCCAAGCTAGACGTGACATTATCGACAGGTTCAGCATGGACGTCGTCGGACGACAGATCGACGCTCGGCTGCAGCAGATACTCGCCAGGCTCACGACCACGACGCTGCTGCTGCCAGAGCCCGCAGCTGCTGATGCAGAGGCACCTGCTCGTGCCAGACCGACGCGACGGATGCGGCAGCAACGAGCACGCACCTCCACCACATAGACCCTCTCCAACCAATCCACAATGTCGTAGAGTGTATCGTAGAGATCGATCAAGAGTTGTACATTCATTCGTTCATTCATTCGTTTGCTGTTCCGTACACGTACGCACGCACGCACCTTGAGGCAGCCACGACCACCACAATGGCATTCGCGCTACTCGACTACATCTCGGTCACGCAGCTGTTGATCCTCGCCGTGGGCGTGACGCTCGTGCCGCTCATGTCCGACATGATCAATCTCTACATTCCGATCGGGCGGCACCTCAACAAGTATCTCTCGTTCGTGCTCGTCGGCCTGCTGTACATGCTCTCGTGCTCGGCGCTCTACTCCTTCTACTACATCTTCCTTCCATTCTATCACAAGATCGGCTGGTTGGCCGACACGAGCGAGAGCTACGCCATCGTCGCCGTCGCCGTGTGGGTGTGGTTCAACACCAACTACACCTACACCAAGACGCTCTTCACCTCGCCGTCGATCCAGCACCATGAGCCGCCGCCGCCGCCGCCGCCGCCACTCGACGCCCACACGACGCCATCACCAACCACAACCCCAATGTCCGCTCCTTCGATATCAATCGATCAGCCCGCGTCGGGCGCTGCTGATGGCTTGACACAGCGCAAAGCGCGAGTACCACACGAGCCACACGAGCAGCACCAGCAGCAGCCATCCGAGGCGCGCTACTGCAACGACTGCAAGACCTTCAAGGCTCCGTTGACGCACCACTGCAGCCAATGCAACAAGTGCATCCCCAACATGGTCCGTCGTGCGAACGAGCACTGTGATACTCACTCGCTCGCTCGCTCACTGACTGAGTGAGTGCGTGACCGACAGGACCACCATTGCTTCTTCACGGCCAACTGCATCTCGACCGGCGCCGACGGCAACTACGCGAGCTACTTTGTGTTCCTCGTGTACCTCACACTGGGCGTGTGCATCATCGCTGCCGTCACGGGGCCAGCGTGCTTCTCGTGCTTCTTCCTCGTACCGGCCAAGGCGTACTTTGGCGACGCTGCCGTCAATGCCACGACGGCCGGCGACGCCTCAGCGACAGCGAGCGCCAGCCTCGAGGGTCAATGGGTCAATGCGCTCACGGGCTCGTTGGTCGAGGCCGTGGTGGCCGATGCGTGCTACGAGGATCTCGGCGACCTGGTGCTGCTGTTCGTGCCGGCGGTTGTGGCACTCGCGCCCGTCGGCTCGCTCATGCTGTTCCACGCCGTGCTGATTGTACGCGGCGAGACGACGCTCGACTTCTTGAGTTCGAAACCGACGAGGAACCACGAGCAGCACCGCCACCAGCCATCGTCATCGTCGTCATCATCGAGCGCACAACACTTGCACAAGATCTCGCACCGATGGCGTTGGTATCACTTTCTGCTACCAATCCTGCTCGAGTTGCAACGATGATTCGATTCAGCTCGATTCCATGCCCCATGTATGACATATGAGCCATCACAATACGTCTCAGCATGGGGCATCTCATTTGTAATAACACAAACACGCGCCGAATGAGCTGCCGCTTGCGTGTGATCGCCTCACTTGCGTCCTTGCAGGCCAATCATCGTAACGACGCCTCCCCAGCCATTGTTGTTCGACACTGCAGTTAACCATCGATCAGTATTGCTTGTCGATAGCTTCACGCCAACGCGTCGTATCGAGCGTATACCCGTGTTGCTCTTGACCACGAACTGGTCATTCTGCAGCAGTGCGCCGTTGTTGTCCTAGACACCGCAACACAAACAACCAGCAAGATCAGCATCTGGCCATCTGGCAGACTGTCATCATCGTGGTGGCAGTCACTTACAAACACATCAGCGGTCTCGAGCGTGACGCCATTCAACTTGGCAGTGAACGAGGTAAAGTAGAGATAGCTCGGTGGCTTGGGCCTGCAGCATCCAACATGATAGTTAGACGACGGTGAACGATCGAGTGCTGCTTGCATCGCTTGATAGGCAGCCACCATACCTGCCGATCTGGCACATGAGGTCCTTGCCTCGTTGCACGAGCGAGATGGTCCACAGCTCGCTCGAGCCTCCGCTCGCTCGATACGAGAACTCACACGAATACTCTCCCTGCACAAGACGCGGGTCAGCCTGCCCGCCCGCCCGCCTGCTCGACGACTGATGCGCAGCAGCACAACGCGAACCTCGCTGGCGACGACAGTATCGGGCTTGTCTGGGCGAACGTTGAACTCGATCTCAGCTGCCAGCACGCATGCCAGCAGGGCCGAGAGAGCCAGCACGAGACAGATTGGACGTCGTTGCATAGTGAGACGTGCGAGAGGGAGTGAGTGTGTGCGTGAGCGAGAGAATGAACGAATGAATGCAGCGCCACGCTCTCTCGCGCTCTCGCCTTATTATCGTCGTCATTCATTGAGATTGCAGAAGCGAGTTTAAATAGCGAGTGCTCGAAACTCGAGTGCCACTTGTTCAGCCGTAGCATCCGGTGCTCTTGATGATGATGATGATGGCGCAGCGGCAGCCGGGGCAGCTGCGGTGGTGGTCGCTGGCGGATCGGCTGGCTGGCCAGCAGCGAGACGGCGCGCTCGCTTGCGCTCTTCCTTCAGCTTCAGCTTCTCCATCTGCTTCTCGCGTGCGGTCTTGCGTCGAGCTGGCTGTGCTTGTGGCTTGCCTGAGAGTGCAACAATCATCAGCCGTTGATCTTTGAGCAGGCGCACACACGCACACACGCGCGTGGCACGTACCGTTGGTGGATGTACCACCCTCAGAGGCCGAATGCGTTTCATCGGCCGTGAGTGCGCTCAGGATGGCGGCCTCGGTCTCGGCGTCGTAGTCACCATCACCCAGCGCGATCGTAGCGGCCAACGCTGCATCGGTGCTGGATGCCTCTCCTGTCGGAGGAGGCGCCTCAGTAGTGGTTGCTGGCGTCGAGGCGTCAGCTTGGGACTCGGTCGTCGTTGTCGTTGTCGTGCTTTCGCTCGGCTCATCGGGTACGAGATCATAGGTGAAGACGTGTGGTCGCGCTTTGGGCACTTCTGCCTCTATTGTCGGTTCTTTTGTTTTCGTGGTTGACGTTGATGAAGAAACCGACGATGCAGAGGATGAAGAGGAAGCAGTTGGTGTGGTTGGGGCAGGTGAGGCGGCACCGCTCTCGCCGGCGCTTGCCTGGATCATTAGCAGATAGTTGATGGCCTCGTTCATATCACAAAAGTTATCCTGCATCATGCACGTCAGTCGAGACATGTACACAGTGTACGATATGAAGGTGAGAGAGAGAGAGAGAGGCGCGAACCTACGTAGTACGCATGTCGAATCAGCTCAATGTCCGTGACACCAGTAGCATTGGAGATGGCTTGCTCCTCAGCGGTGAAGCTCGAGGTATCGGGCTCTGCGTGGCTGTGCTCGTGCTCGGTGCTTGGCGCGTCGTCATAGTGGTCCTGCTCGTATCCAGGCGTGTCGTAGTAGTTCTGGTAGTGCGGCACCGGAGCAGGCAGGTCATCGCGGCCTTGAGTCATGGCCGCAGCCGGCAGCGGTCGCGAGGGGTCGGCGGCGTGCACGAAGCCATAGTGCTCATTGCCGTGGTAGCTTGATTGATGTAGCACGGCACGAATCAGTTGACGGGGTGGGTGCACGTACACACACCCGATGCGAGTTGCGAGATTGGCACATACGAGAGTCGAATGATGGGCGCCGACGACGGGAAGTTGACAATGTCCCAGCGCGGCTCGCCGACGCGATAGATCTGCACGTTGTGGCGGTACAGCAGCGACATGGCCTGGATCTCCATGTGCCCGCCCCACTCGGTGTTCTTCATCATCTCGGCACAGTACTGCACGTAGCGAGGCGTTCATCATGTCAGGGCGCGCGCGCGAGAGAGAGTCTCGGTGTGCAGAACGGCGCGCCGAGTCACACGTACATCGTCAAAGGTCATGTCATCCTCGACGAACGGCGCAAAGTTATCGGGGTGCTGCTTCATGAAGCGCACGGTGGCTTGGCGAATGGCCATGTGTTGGTTCTCGTTGCCGTGTAGCGCGCAGCTCACGGCGCGGAAGAGGCAGTTGCCGTCGCCCATGACGTCGCGAATCGCGAGCTCGAGCGGGCGTATCTGGTCCTCGAGGCGCTGGAACTCGCGGCGGCAGTTGGCGTCGTCCTTCGAGTAGCGAGCCTTCTGGCGCTCGCGCTTGAGCTGCGCTCGAAGGCGACGAGCCTCCTTGCGGCCGACCACCGGGTCAGGCTCGACGGCAGCGGCGCGCCGCGGCATCGAGTCGCCATCGTCGTCGCCGTCGTCGTCTTTGGTAGAGCGAGCGGCTCGCTTGCCGGCAGCTGCTTTACCGCCACGCTGAGCGGCCTTATCTGCCTTACCGCCGCCGCCACCTCGTTTCTTGTTTCCCATCCCGACGAGGAGGTTGGTTGGAGTGTGCGCGCGGGAGAGAGAGCTGGAGCGAGCGATGCGTGCGGCAGGGAGCGAGGAAAGGAATGAGAAGCAGCGTGGAGTACAATCGAGAGGGTCTTGTTATCTCGAGCTGAGGCTGCGCTGGGTACATGGAGCAACGAGGCTGCGTGTATGCGGGTATGGTTGTGCGTGTACGACTGGTGCGGGGTCTCGTTTGCGACAGGCAGCAAGCAAGGCGCAGCAGCAGCCTATCGCACGTATTTGTCGAGGAACTTACGATGGAAGTCATTGCGCGTCGTGTCGTTGATGAAGCGCTTCTCGTACTTGGGCTCGTCTCGACTCTGGTTCTTGAACACGGTGTCGTCATACCATCTACGCCATACGCATGTGCGAGTGAGAGTGAGCTTGAGCAGAGGTAGAGCGTGCGAGCGCGCGAGTGAGCGTACTTCTTCTTGAGCGAGAACTCCTCTTGCGCCAGGAGCGGGTTGCCTCGCAAGGCCTGCTCCTCACGTTCACGGCGGCGAGCCGCCTCAGCTTCCTCATTCTACACCGAGAGGACCAGTGTGTGTCGGTCAGTGAGCGACACGGTCATTGTCGAGGCTTCTTGACAGACGCACGAGCGAACGAGCGAACGAACCTTGCGTAGTTGTTCGAGAGCGCGCTCCTGCTTGATCTTCTCGAGCTCACGCATCAGCTCTTCTTCATCGTCGTCATCATCGTCGTCGTCATCGTCGTCGTCATCATCATCAGAAGCGGCGGCTTCAGCTTCGGGGTCGGGTTTGATTCGCGTTTCTTGTTGTACACTCGGCGTCGTTGCGTTGGCGGAGTCGGCTTCGTCGTCCGACGAGCTATCGTCGCTATCGTCCGAGTCATCGGCATCGAGAGCGTAGTTGAAGGCGAGCCTGCGATGCTTGGCCGAGTCCTCGTGCTCGGCAGCCGCGTCGTCGTCGTATTGGTCGTGCTCGGTGTCGTCGCGCTTGCGCTTCTTGTTCTCGCCGGCTAGCAGCTCGCGTTTGAGGTCGCGCTTGGCCAAGTCGTCGCGTGTGTTCTGTCCAGGTTGTCTGTGGCCACAGAGGAGAGCGGCGATGGATCGCGCACGCGGTCAGCAGCGCGCACCGCACCTCGGTGGCCCAAGCGGGGCAGACGTCGACACGTACCGCAGCTTGAGCGTCGTGTGCGCGGGGAGATCGCGGCTCGAGAAGCCAGCCGACTGTACGTGCAGACGGTTACCGCCGCCACCATCGCTACTGCCACGAGCCGGGTTCCATGTGGGGCGATGAGCCATTGTGTGTGTGAGTGGGCGTGTGTGGATGGAGGTGGGTGGTGTGCGAGAGCGCGAGCGAGAGAGCAAATGACGACGGGTTCGGTAATGGTACAGCGACACGAGTATTGTGCGTGGCTTTATTCACATTTGGTGGCAATACACGCGTATTGGTGTGTGTGTGTATTGGAATAGAGAGAGAGGTAAAGGAGTGGCTCGCTCGCTCAGTTGATCGACGTGTAGCTGGATTGCGTGCGCAGGAGCACCAGCACGAGCGTCGCCATCGAGATGCCCAGCGCCAGCACCGAGCACGAGCTCACAACGAGCACCACGACAAAGTAGGCGGTCGAGTGGCCCGAGGAAGACGCTGGCGGAGGCGGCACCGGCGCGTTGGACGGCGGCGACGGCACGACGGGCGCCGGCTCCTCGAAACCGACGGCGAGCAGCGTGCGGCCCTGGTCGGGGTTGAAGACGCAGTTGCCGGTGCTCACGCCCTGGATGACGTCGTAGCGGAAGGTGACGCTCTTGCCCGGTTGGTAGTCGAGAATCATGAGCTTGGTGACGGTCTCGGGGTAGTACGAGGAGCTGCTCTCGCGCACGAGGTAGATCGAGCCGGCGACGGGAGTGAAGGCCGTGCTGGCCTGGAGGCTGCCGAGGCCCGCAATGTCCGAGGGATAGAAGGGCTGCAGCGAGTCCTGCGTGAGGAAGAGCGCCAGCATGTCGTCGACATACTGGATCGTGGCGTACAGCGCGCCTTGTGGCGGATTGACGCGGTAGCGCGCAGCGATCGAGTCCGAGGAGCCGAGGTCGACGACGGCCGACGAGCGCGAGCCCTCGGGAGCGAGGTACAAGGCGCCGCTTTGGCCCGAGACTTGGAACGAGATGTCGGTGTTGGCGTTGCGGAACATGCCGCCCTGCAGCACCTTGGCGCTGAGGCCGTCGACGAACGACAGCGAGGACATGAACGAGTCGCCGCCGTAGAGCGTCGCGACGCAGCTGTCGGCACGAACGAAGGCAGGCATGAAGGCGCACAGAAGCAAGGCGGCGGCTACGAGGAGCGCCAGCGAGGGAGAAGAGGAGCGGCGGGCCATTTGGGCAGGCGGGAGGAGGTGGTTGCGGCGGGGAGGGGAGGAGGCGAATGAGCGGTGAGCGGGAGGAAGCGGTTGGCTTGGCTTAAAAGGCGGAAAGGGCGCGGATCGGAAGGCGCCAACGAAGGTTCGTGCCGCACCAACACGGAACTCTTCTCGGATCTCGTGCGGAAGGCACAATATCCATCTCTCTCGCGTCGATCAGATCGAGCACGGATGGATGGGCTCGGTGGCGTCGAGATCGAATGGCAGCAGCACCGAGATGCAGTACTCGAGTGATTCGACGTGGTGCCACCAGAAGGGCGGGATGTACAGCACCTGGCCGGGCTCGAGCATTGTTTCGTACCACGTGACCTGCGCCGCAAGCTGGACTGGTCAGCGCGCTCACACTCACCGAGACACGTACACGGAGAGCTCTTGCGTGCTGCTGCTGCTGCTGCTGCTGCTGCTGCTCGAACCTCTCCCAGACTCGGGTACAGCTTGCGGTACTCGCCGTCTGCATCCTCGCGCCACTGCTCAATGTGCGCGCGGCTGCTATGTGGATTGTCCGAGACCGTGCGCACTGGATACAGCGAGCGAAAGTCGTCGGGATGGAACAGGGTCACTCGCTTGCGGCCCACGACCTGTATGATGGCTCGGGTGAGGTTCGGCGAGCTTCAGTGAGGTCGAATGCGAGCGAGCGTGCGCACCTGAGTCAACAAACCGTGGCAGAGATCAAAGTGCAGCGGCGTGATGTTGCCACGCGTCGAGATCCACACGCCGCATAGCGGCTGCTTGACCTCAGCCGGTGCCAATCGACCGTCGGGATCGTTGATCATGTGCAGAGGCACCGAGATATCGGCCAGCAGCGTGTCGAGCAGCGGCGCTCGCATGTACAAGAGCCGCGCCTTGGGGTCCGTGTGGTCGATGCCCGCCACGGCGCGCAGCGCATCGGCGAAGCTCTCGCGCCGTTCGATGCACAGCTCCTTCTTGAAGAAGTGCTGGTTGTCGATGGATTCGAGCAGGCTCACCTCGAGATCGGCTGGCACCTGTGCGCGATCGTGTCGTGTGGTGTTGGTGTTGGTGTTGGTGTTGGGAGAGCAGCGAGAGCGAGAAGCACAACGAGCATACCTTGCCAATCAAGTACTCGGGCTCCTGCCACGTTCCGATGGCTGGCCAGGCGCTCGCAATGTTCGAGAGCTTGACAGGCCGCTTGTGCCGATACACTCGCGCGAACTCGGCTGGCGTAGGTGCGTCGCGGCACTCGATCTGCACGCGGCTCGGCTCGTGGCGCTGCGCACCAGCCAACAACACGCTGCTGCCATCGTGAAGGTGCTGCTCGCGGTCGATGACACCGTGGTGTATGAAGCGCAACTCGTTATCATCTACCTCGTCGTCACTGTCAGACCACAAGGCGCCGATCACTGGTTCAGCAGCCATCGAGAGGGAGAGGAGCGAGATATGCGGCTGGGAGAGAGAGATATGAGCGAGAGAAGAGAGGGACGAAAGCAGCGGGAAAACACCGACTCAAAAAAAGCGCCTCTACTGGGTTCGCTTCTGTGCTGTTGTTGTTGTTGGTTTGTTTTGGTTGGGTTTCGGGTGTCGTGTGTGTTGCTGCCGCCGCCTCGTTGCATCTCTCTCTCCTCGCTCTCTCTGCCAGACCTCACACTCTCTCGCTCTCTCGCTCCTGTTGCCGTTCGATGCGGCTCGCGTCGCTGCCGCTTCCTCTCTCCCTCTAGTGTCGCCTACTCGTTGCTCCCTCTCTCTTCCTCTCTATCGCGCACCTCCGACCGTTGCCGTACGCCTCGCCCCGCGCGTGAAACCTGCAACACGCAACCGTTAGCGGGTTAGCGATTGCGCGTCGGTGCATATCTTCAGCACCACCTCCTCCACGCCATCACCATGCGACGATCCACGAGCGATCCAGCCGAGCTCAACGAGTCGGGCGGCAGCAGCCAGAGGTCCGACTCGCAAAAGAGCCTCGTGGCCCTGTCGGACTCTCCATGGCGCCCGCTGCTTCGTGGCTCGAGCAAGCTCATCCAGCTGTCGATCAAGACCGAGAAGACCTTCTGGGGCAGCCACCGCGCGCGCCGCACGAGCCTCGGGCCGAGCCCTTACGCACCGCACAACACGCTGCGCCACCAGGTATGCCTCTCGCTCGACTTGCTCGCTCGCATCATCGACCCAACTGATCATTCATCGGCGCGATTGGCAGCCTTCATTCGTCTTCCATGTCGAGGTCGATCCCGACTTCACGGTCTGGATGTTCAAGGTTCGCTCGCTCTCTCGCGCTCTCTCTCCCTGCGATGCATGGCCCTCGTTAACACCCTGAACTCTTCTTGCTCTGAAGATCTTGGTATTCATTGACCTCAATCGGCAAGCTGGTTTCGAGCCATACAACCTGTCGCTGTTGCTGCTGCCCGAGAAGACCGAGCTCAAGGTGCGTGAGTGAGCGTGTGAGCGTAGCAGTGCACCCATCCTCATTCTCACGCTCGAGCGTGCTCTAGAACGATGCCACCATCTCAAGCATTGCGATGCCTGATGGCTCGACGATTCTGGCCGTTCCAGCGCCGCCGACTCACATTGATAACTCGCCTCGCAAGGGAGGGTGTACGTACTTACCATCCGGCCACATCCTCTCCATCTCACTCTCCCTCGCTCTTAATTCGACTGTCGTTCGCTGCTGATCAACTTTACAATCAATCCATCGCATCGATCTACTCCATCTGCTGTCCATACGGCTGCAGTGGTCGAGAAGGCCAAGCCGGGAATGTTCTTGGCACCACGAAAGAAGACGCTGCCCACTGCTCATGTATGTTGGACAAACCACTCGCTCATTCGCCGCCTGTCGTCGCCAGCTCTCGTCGGCTAACGCTTGCAATCCTGACCATGGTGCGCCGCACAGTCGTTCGCTGCTGGCCGCGGGTTGTTTCGTGCGCTGCTCGACTTTCCGACCTCGTTCGACATTTACCCGATCGCCAAGTCCGACCGCTACGTCCAAGCCGCCGAGGATCGCTTCCAGGTCGATATCGAACTCGCCAGCGATGGTACTCGTGTCGACATACCGATCCAGATGCAATACAACAAGCTCGAAGGTTCGTTTCGTTCATGTTGCTTCGTATCCACGTCGATCGCTGCATCGCCGGTTCGATGATGCTGATGGTGCTCGGAAACCGCCCGCTGTCTGTCGTCCTCTGCTCTGCTCCTCCTGCTCCTCCAGGCACTATCACGGTCACATTCACTATCACCGAGCCCAACAACTACTTAGTCCACATATCGCTACGCAAGAAACCGATTTGCTTCAGCCCCTACTACCTTACCGTGCTCTCGGGTACGCCCAACTGCATATTACTGGGCAACAGCCTCGTTCTATCCCGCTCACACTCTGCTCTCTCTCTCGGCCAACAGCCAACAAAATCGCGCACGTACGTGAACTCGCCTACAAGGGCTGGGATGTTGAGGCGGCCATGATCGTTGCGCATCACGCGAGCAAAGGTACGTGTGTGTGTGTGTGTGCTCGCTCCACCCCACCTTGCCTCACGCATGCTGACCGCCATCTTGCACCCGCAGCGCACTTGCAAGCCGAGATCTTCCAGTCAGTCGGTGTTCCGGCTCTGCTCACACTAATGGGCACCGAGAACGACGACCTGTACCACTCGATGACCTTTACGCTCAAGCAGCTGCTGGCACTCGACTATTACCAAATACGTCTGGCTCGCGAGGGTGGTATCACGTTCTTGACGCGCCTGTTGG
>Ga0209935_1003824_pt1 | contig 14852 bp, 20 predicted proteins | sample ThiBio_1000_plan_2_FD_183958 | JGI IMG/M metagenome (GOLD analysis project Ga0209935, IMG submission 183958) | Wastewater bioreactor microbial communities from Cape Town, South Africa - Thiocy_cont_1000_plan (SPAdes) | ecosystem: Engineered > Bioreactor > Thiocyanate-remediating >... | reverse complement strand
ATGCCCGTGAGCTCGTTGACGCGCTTGATGATCTTGTCAATGTCCTCCTGCGCCGTCTTGATGGCAGTCGTGTACGGCCCCACGCCCTGTTGTGGTCGTGGCGTATTCGTTAGCACAGCGCAGAACAACACGCTTGCAGCCGCAGGACAAGCTGGCTCGAGAACACCAAACATACGTAGGTCTTGAGCATCGCGATATCATCCTCGTCGAGGGCCTTGGTCTCGGGCTCGCGGTCGTCGAAGTCCTCGGGCGCAGACATGGTGGGCGAAGGCAGGCGATAAAAGACGAAGACGCAGCAGCAGAGGCGGTGACGAAGGCTGATGTGACGATGCGTGAGGTCGGCGCAGAGCTCCCGCCTGCTCTACGGCGCTCTCTCGTGTTTGTCCGCTGGGCCGGCCTGGTCTGCTGTCACTCGTTCCGCTGCTGCACTCAGGCGCCACTCGCTCGAGCGCTCTGGGCGCCACACGCGGTCTCGGGGCACTGGCACAGTGGGCGAGCTGCTGCTGCTGCTGCTGTGGTCGCTGCGGGAACACAGGACGAGCGAGCCAGCCAGCCGCCAGACGGTACTGACCAACAAAGTTCAAGAAGCACACCACACTATCACCATCGGCGTTTCTTGTTTCGTTAGATGCCCGAGAGCAGCAAGCACCAGCTGGTCGCTTCTCTCTCCATCTCTCTCTCGCTCTCTCTCGCCACCTGCCTTCCTTGTCAGCTCTCTCGCTCGCGCACTCCCTTGCCCCGCTCCCGCTGCCGCCTGCACTGCATGCCTGCCCGGCGCTGCTTGTGCCGATCATGGAACCTTGGCGTGGAAGCCGCGGCCTCCCGCTCGGCTTCGTCGTGCCGCCCGTCGTCGTCGAGCAGCCGCCGCCTCTGATCGACGAGACCGCTCTCGGCGAGGCGCTCCACGTGTGCGCCTGGGAGGGCAACGCCGACGAGGCCAGGCTGCTGCTCGAGCGCGGCGCGCCGGTCGACTGGCGCAACCCCGACAGCTTCAACTACACGCCGCTGATCACGGCCGCCAAGTACGGCAGCACCGAGGTCGTGCGGCTGCTGCTGGCGCACCGAGCGTCAGTAAACCTCACGAACGACTATCGCGCCAATCCCCTGCACCAGGCGGCGCTCTACGGTCACGAGGTACGACAGTGTGCTGCACAGTGCATGCGTGCGTGCGTATATGCGTATGCTCGCTTGCTCTGGCGACCAGAGATGTACCGAGAAATGGCGCGAGCAGCGCGCGTTGAACTCGATCGCGCTGCTGGTTGCTACTGGCACTCGCTCGTGCAATCACTCTCCAGCTCACTCAGCCAGCCATCGATTCATTCATTCATGCATTCATGCATTCATTCACTGACTCATTCATTCATTCACGAACGCAGGCTGCCGTCCGTCTGCTGCTCGAACACCGTGGTGACTTGAATGCGGTATGTACGCCCACCAAATGAAGAAGCGGGAGAGAGGCCTACGCGAGCGGCTCTAGCTCGCTCTTGCCTGCTTGCTGTTGTAGTTGGCGCCATTGGATCAGTGAGTGACTCACCATCGTCTCTCTCGCTCTCGCTCAGGGCAACGACTGCAAAGCCACGCCGTTGCACTGTGCCAGCTCATGCGGTCACGCCAGTATCGTTCGCTTGCTGCTCGAGAACAACGCTAACGTCAATGCCGTACGTCTATGCAGTTACTGTTGCTGTTGCTGTTGCTGTTGCTGTTGCTGTTACTGTTACTGTTGCTGTTGCTGTTACTGTTACTGTTACTGTTACCACTCACTCACTTACATTGCATCTCGCTTGCCAGGTTAACGACTTCTCTGCCGCTGCACTGCACTACGCCAGCGTTTTTGACCTCCAAGACGTTGCGCGGTTGTTGATCGACTATGGCGCCGACAAATCGATCGCAGCTGTACGTTTGCGCCTGCCTATTACTCGCTGTGAGAGAGAGAGAGAGAGAACGAACCGGATACATTGTTCGCGTACTGGCGCTCACCACGACGGAAACGCAGGTCGATGTCGAAGGCCGAGCCGGTACTCCTGCGCAAGTCGCCAAGAACGATTCAATCAAGTTGGTGATCGAACAATATGGTATGCCGCGTACAAAACCAAGCCACAGAGACACTTGACACACTCGACTAACCTTGTACGCTCGCGTGTCCTCGCGTACTGGCTCTCGCTCAGAATATCGCTGGACCATCAAGAACCACTACCGCGCACCACGCCACATTCGCCAAACCATCTTCGCCATCGTAGCCATTCGCTCGCTCGTGCCGTCGTCCGTCTTGGCGCCGCTGCCCAACGAGCTCCTCTTCGAGATCTTTCAGCTGTTGTAACTCGGCGCTCGGCCAGAATCGATACCGCGATCCGATCCGATCCGATCCGATCCTTCGATCACATCCGCGCGCTCATCTCCCTCTCTCGGTCATCAATTTTGCCCCCTCGCTCCTGTCTCGCAGCCGATAGTGCGATTGTTGTTATTGTTAGCTGTGCTCGCCAGCGCCACTTGTGTCTTGTCGCCTGCATTGTAGTAGTTGTAGTTGTCATCCCATCTGCCCCATCACGTTATTTAATCCATGAATGAATGTACCTCGAGCGCCATCGAACGAGCGTTCACTGTTCCTCATCGACATCGTCGCCTCATTCGTCGATGCCGCCGCTCCTCCTCGCTCGTGCCTGCAGCCAGCCGAGCGCCTCGTCGTCGTCGTCGTCGTCATGCTCGAGGTGGAGGTGGCACCTGGGCGCTCTAGCCGTCTTCGTCGTCGCTCTACTCGTGGCGTTCTCGTGCCCTGAGCATCATCACACGAGCGACGTTCCCGACGCCGCGCTCTCGACCGTTGTGTGGCTGGCGCCGTTCCTCTCGCACTCTGGCTACGCCACCGAGGCCATTGCGATCGCGTCGGCCTTGGCGTCGTTGAACGATACACACCACGCTCGCTATCGCTTGCTTCTCGGCCATCACGGCGATGCCATAGCCGAAGCTCGCGACCTGCCGCCGCTGCCGCTCCTCGATGGCCGCCGCGAGTTCTTCGACCTGCTGCGAGTGCGCCACGCTGCCGCTGCTCCGCCATCAGCCCTCCTCGTCGTCGTTTGCCACTCGTATGTGCAGGCCGTTCCTCGACGACTACGCGCCTGCCCACCGATTGACTGCTGCCGTCGCTCACGGCCGCGCGCAGGTCTGCCAGCGCTTGGTTCCCGAGCGACCGCCACACCGATGCCATCGCTTGTTGCCCGGACTCGACCGACGACCAGCGCCGGCTGACGCTCTCCGATCACCCGCTGCTCGCTCGTCCGTACTGGGTCTCACGCACTATGTTCGAGACCGATCGCGTGCCTGCCGAGTGGGTCTCGCGATGCAACCGCATGGACGAGGTCTGGGTGCCGTCGCGCTTCCACCTCGAGACCTTCCAGCGCTCGGGCGTCGCTGCCGCCAAGCTCGTCGTCATCCATCAGCCGCTCGACACGCAGCTCTTTGCGCCTCAGAACACCGCCTCAACTGAGCGCCACTTTGTGTTCCTGTCGGTCTTCAAGTGGGAGTTGCGCAAGGGCTGGGACCTCTTGCTGACCGCCTTCCTCACCGAGTTCGCGCTCGACGAGCGCATCTCGTTGCGTATCATCACGCAGCCTCACGTACGCTGCTGCATATGTGGCCTCGTTCGCTCTCGCGCTCATCCATCTCTGACGCCTGGAGCGACCGTACCCAGTTCACGGCAGCCAATCACTCGATTCACGACGAAGCTCGCTCGTTCGTGCTCGCCACGCTCGGTTCCGAAGCCGCGGCTCGATTCGATCGGTTCGTCGACATTCAGCAACGCCGTATCGCGAATCGAAACATGCCGTTGGAATATGCCAAGGCCGACGCCTTCGTGCTGCCGTCTCGTGGCGAGGGCTGGGGCAGGCCGTACATGGAGGCTATGAGCATGCAGCTGCCTGTACGCTGTCACTCGCTCAATTCAAACCGTTCGCTGACTGACTGACTGACTGACTAACTGACTAACTGACGCTCGGCACAAGACCATCGGCACTCGATTCAGTGGCAACCTCGAGTTCATGAACAACAACAACAGCTTCTTGATCGAGCTCGATGGCCTCGAACTCATCCAGGAGGATTGGTGGCACCTGGGAGCACAGCATCGCTGGGCCTCGCCCTCGATACCGAGCTTGCGGCAATTGATGCGCACCGTCTACGAGAACGAGCATGACGTTGCTGGTGCTCGAGCGCGCCAAGCTAGACGTGACATTATCGACAGGTTCAGCATGGACGTCGTCGGACGACAGATCGACGCTCGGCTGCAGCAGATACTCGCCAGGCTCACGACGACGACGCTGCTGCCAGAGCCCGCAGCTGCTGATGCAGAGGCACCTGCTCGCGCCAGACCGACGCGACGGATGCGGCAGCAACGAGCACGCACCTCCACCACATAGACCCTCTCCAACCAATCCACAATGTAGAGATCGATCAAGAGTTGTACATTCATTCGTTCATTCATTCGTTTGCTGTTCCGTACACGCACGCACGCACGTTGAGGCAGCCACGACCACCACAATGGCATTCGCGCTACTCGACTACATCTCGGTCACGCAGCTGTTGATCCTCGCCGTGGGCGTGACACTCGTGCCGCTCATGTCCGACATGATCAATCTCTACATTCCGATCGGGCGGCACCTCAACAAGTATCTCTCGTTCGTGCTCGTCGGCCTGCTGTACATGCTCTCGTGCTCGGCGCTCTACTCCTTCTACTACATCTTCCTTCCATTCTATCACAAGATCGGCTGGTTGGCCGACACGAGCGAGAGCTACGCCATCGTCGCCGTCGCCGTGTGGGTGTGGTTCAACACCAACTACACCTACACCAAGACGCTCTTCACCTCGCCGTCGATCCAGCACCATGAGCCGCCGCCGCCGCCGCCGCCGCCACTCGACGCCCACACGACGCCATCACCAACCACAACCCCAATGTCCGCTCCTTCGATATCAATCGATCAGCCCGCGTCGGGCGCTGCTGATGGCTTGACACAGCGCAAAGCGCGAGTACCACACGAGCCACACGAGCAGCACCAGCAGCAGCCATCCGAGGCGCGCTACTGCAACGACTGCAAGACCTTCAAGGCTCCGTTGACGCACCACTGCAGCCAATGCAACAAGTGCATCCCCAACATGGTCCGTCGTGCGAACGAGCACTGTGATACTCACTCGCTCGCTCGCTCACTGACTGAGTGAGTGCGTGACCGACAGGACCACCATTGCTTCTTCACGGCCAACTGCATCTCGACCGGCGCCGACGGCAACTACGCGAGCTACTTTGTGTTCCTCGTGTACCTCACACTGGGCGTGTGCATCATCGCTGCCGTCACGGGGCCAGCGTGCTTCTCGTGCTTCTTCCTCGTACCGGCCAAGGCGTACTTTGGCGACGCTGCCGTCAATGCCACGACGGCCGGCGACGCCTCAGCGACAGCGAGCGCCAGCCTCGAGGGTCAATGGGTCAATGCGCTCACGGGCTCGTTGGTCGAGGCCGTGGTGGCCGATGCGTGCTACGAGGATCTCGGCGACCTGGTGCTGCTGTTCGTGCCGGCGGTTGTGGCACTCGCGCCCGTCGGCTCGCTCATGCTGTTCCACGCCGTGCTGATTGTACGCGGCGAGACGACGCTCGACTTCTTGAGTTCGAAACCGACGAGGAACCACGAGCAGCACCGCCACCAGCCATCGTCATCGTCGTCATCATCGAGCGCACAACACTTGCACAAGATCTCGCACCGATGGCGTTGGTATCACTTTCTGCTACCAATCCTGCTCGAGTTGCAACGATGATTCGATTCAGCTCGATTCCATGCCCCATGTATGACATATGAGCCATCACAATACGTCTCAGCATGGGGCATCTCATTTGTAATAACACAAACACGCGCCGAATGAGCTGCCGCTTGCGTGTGATCGCCTCACTTGCGTCCTTGCAGGCCAATCATCGTAACGACGCCTCCCCAGCCATTGTTGTTCGACACTGCAGTTAACCATCGATCAGTATTGCTTGTCGATAGCTTCACGCCAACGCGTCGTATCGAGCGTATACCCGTGTTGCTCTTGACCACGAACTGGTCATTCTGCAGCAGTGCGCCGTTGTTGTCCTAGACACCGCAACACAAACAACCAGCAAGATCAGCATCTGGCCATCTGGCAGACTGTCATCATCGTGGTGGCAGTCACTTACAAACACATCAGCGGTCTCGAGCGTGACGCCATTCAACTTGGCAGTGAACGAGGTAAAGTAGAGATAGCTCGGTGGCTTGGGCCTGCAGCATCCAACATGATAGTTAGACGACGGTGAACGATCGAGTGCTGCTTGCATCGCTTGATAGGCAGCCACCATACCTGCCGATCTGGCACATGAGGTCCTTGCCTCGTTGCACGAGCGAGATGGTCCACAGCTCGCTCGAGCCTCCGCTCGCTCGATACGAGAACTCACACGAATACTCTCCCTGCACAAGACGCGGGTCAGCCTGCCCGCCCGCCCGCCTGCTCGACGACTGATGCGCAGCAGCACAACGCGAACCTCGCTGGCGACGACAGTATCGGGCTTGTCTGGGCGAACGTTGAACTCGATCTCAGCTGCCAGCACGCATGCCAGCAGGGCCGAGAGAGCCAGCACGAGACAGATTGGACGTCGTTGCATAGTGAGACGTGCGAGAGGGAGTGAGTGTGTGCGTGAGCGAGAGAATGAACGAATGAATGCAGCGCCACGCTCTCTCGCGCTCTCGCCTTATTATCGTCGTCATTCATTGAGATTGCAGAAGCGAGTTTAAATAGCGAGTGCTCGAAACTCGAGTGCCACTTGTTCAGCCGTAGCATCCGGTGCTCTTGATGATGATGATGATGGCGCAGCGGCAGCCGGGGCAGCTGCGGTGGTGGTCGCTGGCGGATCGGCTGGCTGGCCAGCAGCGAGACGGCGCGCTCGCTTGCGCTCTTCCTTCAGCTTCAGCTTCTCCATCTGCTTCTCGCGTGCGGTCTTGCGTCGAGCTGGCTGTGCTTGTGGCTTGCCTGAGAGTGCAACAATCATCAGCCGTTGATCTTTGAGCAGGCGCACACACGCACACACGCGCGTGGCACGTACCGTTGGTGGATGTACCACCCTCAGAGGCCGAATGCGTTTCATCGGCCGTGAGTGCGCTCAGGATGGCGGCCTCGGTCTCGGCGTCGTAGTCACCATCACCCAGCGCGATCGTAGCGGCCAACGCTGCATCGGTGCTGGATGCCTCTCCTGTCGGAGGAGGCGCCTCAGTAGTGGTTGCTGGCGTCGAGGCGTCAGCTTGGGACTCGGTCGTCGTTGTCGTTGTCGTGCTTTCGCTCGGCTCATCGGGTACGAGATCATAGGTGAAGACGTGTGGTCGCGCTTTGGGCACTTCTGCCTCTATTGTCGGTTCTTTTGTTTTCGTGGTTGACGTTGATGAAGAAACCGACGATGCAGAGGATGAAGAGGAAGCAGTTGGTGTGGTTGGGGCAGGTGAGGCGGCACCGCTCTCGCCGGCGCTTGCCTGGATCATTAGCAGATAGTTGATGGCCTCGTTCATATCACAAAAGTTATCCTGCATCATGCACGTCAGTCGAGACATGTACACAGTGTACGATATGAAGGTGAGAGAGAGAGAGAGAGGCGCGAACCTACGTAGTACGCATGTCGAATCAGCTCAATGTCCGTGACACCAGTAGCATTGGAGATGGCTTGCTCCTCAGCGGTGAAGCTCGAGGTATCGGGCTCTGCGTGGCTGTGCTCGTGCTCGGTGCTTGGCGCGTCGTCATAGTGGTCCTGCTCGTATCCAGGCGTGTCGTAGTAGTTCTGGTAGTGCGGCACCGGAGCAGGCAGGTCATCGCGGCCTTGAGTCATGGCCGCAGCCGGCAGCGGTCGCGAGGGGTCGGCGGCGTGCACGAAGCCATAGTGCTCATTGCCGTGGTAGCTTGATTGATGTAGCACGGCACGAATCAGTTGACGGGGTGGGTGCACGTACACACACCCGATGCGAGTTGCGAGATTGGCACATACGAGAGTCGAATGATGGGCGCCGACGACGGGAAGTTGACAATGTCCCAGCGCGGCTCGCCGACGCGATAGATCTGCACGTTGTGGCGGTACAGCAGCGACATGGCCTGGATCTCCATGTGCCCGCCCCACTCGGTGTTCTTCATCATCTCGGCACAGTACTGCACGTAGCGAGGCGTTCATCATGTCAGGGCGCGCGCGCGAGAGAGAGTCTCGGTGTGCAGAACGGCGCGCCGAGTCACACGTACATCGTCAAAGGTCATGTCATCCTCGACGAACGGCGCAAAGTTATCGGGGTGCTGCTTCATGAAGCGCACGGTGGCTTGGCGAATGGCCATGTGTTGGTTCTCGTTGCCGTGTAGCGCGCAGCTCACGGCGCGGAAGAGGCAGTTGCCGTCGCCCATGACGTCGCGAATCGCGAGCTCGAGCGGGCGTATCTGGTCCTCGAGGCGCTGGAACTCGCGGCGGCAGTTGGCGTCGTCCTTCGAGTAGCGAGCCTTCTGGCGCTCGCGCTTGAGCTGCGCTCGAAGGCGACGAGCCTCCTTGCGGCCGACCACCGGGTCAGGCTCGACGGCAGCGGCGCGCCGCGGCATCGAGTCGCCATCGTCGTCGCCATCGTCGTCTTTGGTCGAGCGAGCGGCTCGCTTGCCGGCAGCTGCTTTACCGCCACGCTGAGCGGCCTTATCTGCCTTACCGCCGCCGCCACCTCGTTTCTTGTTTCCCATCTTCTCGACGAGGAGGTTGGTTGGAGTGTGCAAGCGTGTGAGAGAGAGAGAGAGAGAGAGAGCTGGAGAGAGCGATGCGTGTGGCAGGGAGCGAGGAAAGGAATGAGACGAGATGGCGATGGAGTACAATCGAGGGTCTTGTTATCTCGAGCTGAGGCTGCTCTGGGTACATGGAGCAACAAGGCTGCGTGTATGCGGGTATGGTTGTGCGTGTACGACTGGTGCGGGGTCTCGTTTGCGACAGGCAGCAAGCAAGCAAGCCGCAGCAGCAGCCTATCGCACGTATTTGTCGAGGAACTTACGATGGAAGTCATTGCGCGTCGTGTCGTTGATGAAGCGCTTCTCGTACTTGGGCTCGTCTCGACTCTGGTTCTTGAACACGGTGTCGTCATACCATCTACGCCATACGCATGTGCGAGTGAGAGTGAGCTTGAGCAGAGGTAGAGCGTGCGAGCGCGCGAGTGAGCGTACTTCTTCTTGAGCGAGAACTCCTCTTGCGCCAGGAGCGGGTTGCCTCGCAAGGCCTGCTCCTCACGTTCACGGCGGCGAGCCGCCTCAGCTTCCTCATTCTACACCGAGAGGACCAGTGTGTGTCGGTCAGTGAGCGACACGGTCATTGTCGAGGCTTCTTGACAGACGCACGAGCGAACGAGCGAACGAACCTTGCGTAGTTGTTCGAGAGCGCGCTCCTGCTTGATCTTCTCGAGCTCACGCATCAGCTCTTCTTCATCGTCGTCATCATCGTCGTCGTCATCGTCGTCGTCATCATCATCAGAAGCGGCGGCTTCAGCTTCGGGGTCGGGTTTGATTCGCGTTTCTTGTTGTACACTCGGCGTCGTTGCGTTGGCGGAGTCGGCTTCGTCGTCCGACGAGCTATCGTCGCTATCGTCCGAGTCATCGGCATCGAGAGCGTAGTTGAAGGCGAGCCTGCGATGCTTGGCCGAGTCCTCGTGCTCGGCAGCCGCGTCGTCGTCGTATTGGTCGTGCTCGGTGTCGTCGCGCTTGCGCTTCTTGTTCTCGCCGGCTAGCAGCTCGCGTTTGAGGTCGCGCTTGGCCAAGTCGTCGCGTGTGTTCTGTCCAGGTTGTCTGTGGCCACAGAGGAGAGCGGCGATGGATCGCACACGCGGTCAGCAGCGCGCACCGCACCTCGGGGGCAGACGTCGACACGTACCGCAGCTTGAGCGTCGTGTGCGCGGGGAGATCGCGGCTCGAGAAGCCAGCCGACTGTACGTGCAGACGGTTACCGCCGCCACCGTCGCTACTGCCACGAGCCGGGTTCCATGTGGGGCGATGAGCCATTGTGTGTGGGTGTGGATGGAGGTGGGTGGTGTGCGAGAGCAAAGAGAGCAAATGACGACGGGTTCGGTAATGGTACAGAGACACGAGTATTGTGCGTGGCTTTATTCACATTTGGTGGCAATACACGCGTATTTGTGTATTGGAATAGAGAGAGAGTGGGCTCCCTCGCTCAGTTGATCGAGGTGTAGCTGGATTGCGTGCGCAGGAGCACCAGCACGAGCGTCGCCATCGAGATGCCCAGCGCCAGCACCGAGCACAAGCTCACAACGAGCACCACGACAAAGTAGGCGGTCGAGTGGCCCGAGGAAGACGCTGGCGGAGGCGGCACCGGCGCGTTGGACGGCGGCGACGGCACGACGGGCGCCGGCTCCTCGAAACCGACGGCGAGCAGCGTGCGGCCCTGGTCGGGGTTGAAGACGCAGTTGCCGGTGCTCACGCCCTGGATGACGTCGTAGCGGAAGGTGACGCTCTTGCCCGGTTGGTAGTCGAGAATCATGAGCTTGGTGACGGTCTCGGGGTAGTACGAGGAGCTGCTCTCGCGCACGAGGTAGATCGAGCCGGCGACGGGAGTGAAGGCCGTGCTGGCCTGGAGGCTGCCGAGGCCCGCAATGTCCGAGGGATAGAAGGGCTGCAGCGAGTCCTGCGTGAGGAAGAGCGCCAGCATGTCGTCGACATACTGGATCGTGGCGTACAGCGCGCCTTGTGGCGGATTGACGCGGTAGCGCGCAGCGATCGAGTCCGAGGAGCCGAGGTCGACGACGGCCGACGAGCGCGAGCCCTCGGGAGCGAGGTACAAGGCGCCGCTTTGGCCCGAGACTTGGAACGAGATGTCGGTGTTGGCGTTGCGGAACATGCCGCCCTGCAGCACCTTGGCGCTGAGGCCGTCGACGAACGACAGCGAGGACATGAACGAGTCGCCGCCGTAGAGCGTCGCGACGCAGCTGTCGGCACGAACGAAGGCAGGCATGAAGGCGCACAGAAGCAAGGCGGCGGCTACGAGGAGCGCCAGCGAGGGAGAAGAGGAGCGGCGGGCCATTTGGGCAGGCGGGAGGAGGTGGTTGCGGCGGGGAGGGGAGGAGGCGAATGAGCGGTGAGCGGGAGGAAGCGGTTGGCTTGGCTTAAAAGGCGGAAAGGGCGCGGATCGGAAGGCGCCAACGAAGGTTCGTGCCGCACCAACACGGAACTCTTCTCGGATCTCGTGCGGAAGGCACAATATCCATCTCTCTCGCGTCGATCAGATCGAGCACGGATGGATGGGCTCGGTGGCGTCGAGATCGAATGGCAGCAGCACCGAGATGCAGTACTCGAGTGATTCGACGTGGTGCCACCAGAAGGGCGGGATGTACAGCACCTGGCCGGGCTCGAGCATTGTTTCGTACCACGTGACCTGCGCCGCAAGCTGGACTGGTTAGCGCGCTCACACTCACCGAGACACGTACACGGAGAGCTCTTGCGCGCTGCTGCTGCTGCTGCTGCTGCTGCTGCTGCTGCTGCTGCTGCTGCTGCTGCTGCTGCTGCTCGAACCTCTCCCAGACTCGGGTACAGCTTGCGGTACTCGCCGTCTGCATCCTCGCGCCACTGCTCAATGTGCGCGCGGCTGCTATGTGGATTGTCCGAGACCGTGCGCACTGGATACAGCGAGCGAAAGTCGTCGGGATGGAACAGGGTCACTCGCTTGCGGCCCACGACCTGTATGATGGCTCGGGTGAGGTTCGGCGAGCTTCAGTGAGGTCGAATGCGAGCGAGCGTGCGCACCTGAGTCAACAAACCGTGGCAGAGATCAAAGTGCAGCGGCGTGATGTTGCCACGCGTCGAGATCCACACGCCGCATAGCGGCTGCTTGACCTCAGCCGGTGCCAATCGACCGTCGGGATCGTTGATCATGTGCAGAGGCACCGAGATATCGGCCAGCAGCGTGTCGAGCAGCGGCGCTCGCATGTACAAGAGCCGCGCCTTGGGGTCCGTGTGGTCGATGCCCGCCACGGCGCGCAGCGCATCGGCGAAGCTCTCGCGCCGTTCGATGCACAGCTCCTTCTTGAAGAAGTGCTGGTTGTCGATGGATTCGAGCAGGCTCACCTCGAGATCGGCTGGCACCTGTGCGCGATCGTGTCGTGTGGTGTTGGTGTTGGTGTTGGTGTTGGGAGAGCAGCGAGAGCGAGAAGCACAACGAGCATACCTTGCCAATCAAGTACTCGGGCTCCTGCCACGTTCCGATGGCTGGCCAGGCGCTCGCAATGTTCGAGAGCTTGACAGGCCGCTTGTGCCGATACACTCGCGCGAACTCGGCTGGCGTAGGTGCGTCGCGGCACTCGATCTGCACGCGGCTCGGCTCGTGGCGCTGCGCACCAGCCAACAACACGCTGCTGCCATCGTGAAGGTGCTGCTCGCGGTCGATGACACCGTGGTGTATGAAGCGCAACTCGTTATCATCTACCTCGTCGTCACTGTCAGACCACAAGGCGCCGATCACTGGTTCAGCAGCCATCGAGAGGGAGAGGAGCGAGATATGCGGCTGGGAGAGAGAGATATGAGCGAGAGAAGAGAGGGACGAAAGCAGCGGGAAAACACCGACTCAAAAAAAGCGCCTCTACTGGGTTCGCTTCTGTGCTGTTGTTGTTGTTGGTTTGTTTTGGTTGGGTTTCGGGTGTCGTGTGTGTTGCTGCCGCCGCCTCGTTGCATCTCTCTCTCCTCGCTCTCTCTGCCAGACCTCACACTCTCTCGCTCTCTCGCTCCTGTTGCCGTTCGATGCGGCTCGCGTCGCTGCCGCTTCCTCTCTCCCTCTAGTGTCGCCTACTCGTTGCTCCCTCTCTCTTCCTCTCTATCGCGCACCTCCGACCGTTGCCGTACGCCTCGCCCCGCGCGTGAAACCTGCAACACGCAACCGTTAGCGGGTTAGCGATTGCGCGTCGGTGCATATCTTCAGCACCACCTCCTCCACGCCATCACCATGCGACGATCCACGAGCGATCCAGCCGAGCTCAACGAGTCGGGCGGCAGCAGCCAGAGGTCCGACTCGCAAAAGAGCCTCGTGGCCCTGTCGGACTCTCCATGGCGCCCGCTGCTTCGTGGCTCGAGCAAGCTCCTCCAGCTGTCGATCAAGACCGAGAAGACCTTCTGGGGCAGCCATCGCGCGCGCCGCACGAGCCTCGGGCCGAGCCCTTACGCACCGCACAACACGCTGCGCCACCAGGTATGCCTCTCGCTCGACTTGCTCGCTCGCATCATCGATCTAACTGATCATTCATCGGCGCGATTGGCAGCCTTCATTCGTCTTCCATGTCGAGGTCGATCCCGAGTTCACGGTCTGGATGTTCAAGGTTCGCTCGCTCTCTCGCGCTCTCTCTCCCTGCGATGCATGGCCCTCGTTAACACCCTGAACTCTTCTTGCTCTGAAGATCCTGGTATTCATTGACCTCAATCGGCAAGCTGGTTTCGAGCCATACAACCTGTCGCTGTTGCTGCTGCCCGAGAAGACCGAGCTCAAGGTGCGTGAGTGAGCGTGCGTGTGAGCGAGCGAGCGTAGCAGTGCACCCATCCTCATCCTCACGCTCGAGCGTGCTCTAGAACGATGCCACCATCTCAAGCATTGCGATGCCTGATGGCTCGACGATTCTGGCCGTTCCAGCGCCGCCGACTCACATTGATAACTCGCCTCGCAAGGGAGGGTGTACGTACTTACCATCCGGCCACATCCTCTCCATCTCACTCTCCCTCGCTCTTAATTCGACTGTCGTTCGCTGCTGATCAACTTTACAATCAATCCATCGCATCGATCTACTCCATCTGCTGTCCATACGGCTGCAGTGGTCGAGAAGGCCAAGCCGGGAATGTTCTTGGCACCACGAAAGAAGACGCTGCCCACTGCTCATGTATGTTGGACAAACCACTCGCTCATTCGCCGCCTGTCGTCGCCAGCTCTCGTCGGCTAACGCTTGCAATCCTGACCATGGTGCGCCGCACAGTCGTTCGCTGCTGGCCGCGGGTTGTTTCGTGCGCTGCTCGACTTTCCGACCTCGTTCGACATTTACCCGATCGCCAAGTCCGACCGCTACGTCCAAGCCGCCGAGGATCGCTTCCAGGTCGATATCGAACTCGCCAGCGATGGTACTCGTGTCGACATACCGATCCAGATGCAATACAACAAGCTCGAAGGTTCGTTTCGTTCATGTTGCTCGTATCCACGTCGATCGCTGCATCGCCGGTTCGATGATGCTGATGGTGCTCGGAAACTGCTCGCTGTCTGTCGTCCTCTGCTCTGCTCCTGCTCCTCCTGCTCCTCCAGGCACTATCACGGTCACATTCACTATCACCGAGCCCAACAACTACTTGGTTCACATATCGCTACGCAAGAAACCCATTTGCTTCAGCCCCTACTACCTTACCGTGCTCTCGGGTACGCCCAACTGCATATTACTGCGCAACAGCCTCGTTCTATCCCGCTAACACTCTGCTCTCTCTCTCTCTCTCTCGGCCAACAGCCAACAAAATCGCGCATGTACGTGAACTCGCCTACAAGGGCTGGGATGTTGAGGCGGCCATGATCGTTGCGCATCACGCGAGCAAAGGTACGTGTGTGTGTGCTCGCTCCACCCCACCTTGCCTCACGCATGCTGACCGCCATCTTGCACCCGCAGCGCACTTGCAAGCCGAGATCTTCCAGTCAGTCGGTGTTCCGGCTCTGCTCACACTGATGGGCACCGAGAACGACGACCTGTACCACTCGATGACCTTTACGCTCAAGCAGCTGCTGGCACTCGACTATTACCAAATACGTCTGGCTCGCGAGGGTGGTATCACGTTCTTGACGCGCCTGTTGG
>Ga0209935_1003822_pt1 | contig 14859 bp, 20 predicted proteins | sample ThiBio_1000_plan_2_FD_183958 | JGI IMG/M metagenome (GOLD analysis project Ga0209935, IMG submission 183958) | Wastewater bioreactor microbial communities from Cape Town, South Africa - Thiocy_cont_1000_plan (SPAdes) | ecosystem: Engineered > Bioreactor > Thiocyanate-remediating >... | reverse complement strand
AGCGAGCGAGGCAAGGTACAACAACGACGATCGCGCGCACAAACGGCTCGTCGTTCCGGGGTACAATACGCGCTCTAAGCGCATAAACCGGGGTACGTCCCACTTCTCGAATTTGACGGAGCCGCATCATCATCATCATCATCATCATCATTGAATCATCATCATCATCATCATCATCATCATCATCATCATCATCATCATCATTGAATCATCATCATCATCATCATCATCATCATCATTGAATCATCATCATCATCATCATCATCATCATCATCATCATCATCATCATTGAATCATCATCATCATCATCATTGAATCATCATTGAATCATCATCATCATCATCATCATCATCATCATCATCATCATCATCATCATCATCATCATCATCATCATCATCATCCCGTTGTTGCTATTGTCATCGTCGCTCCAATGCAGTGACCGGACCGTGTCAAAGCGCCTTCGATTCGATAGGCACCTTGTGGTATCAGCCTTCGGGATCGATGATGCTGTACAACAATCAAGGAGACTCGTGTCAGTTTGGGAACCTCGCCTCAGGATTTGCGTTCCATCCAGCCAACGGGTCGATGATGTATCTCAACGGATCGACAGTCTACCAGACTCATGCATGCGATCACACCACCCAACCAACTCCGGTGATCGAGTGTCCAGCGATTGGAATGCAAGGGCCAATCTCGGCCTTCTCGCTCGATCCATCATCAGGAGACTTCTTGACGTATGTCCCAGTCACTCTCTCTCTCAGTTTCACGCAATCAATCGACTCTGACACACAACGTGACTGATTTGATTTGATTTGATCTCTCTCTCTCTCACAGAGCAAGTGGGTCGATGATCTTTCGAGGATGCAATCAAGTCCCGGTGGCGACCATGAGCTTCAACGTGACAGCGCTGACCTCGTGCATGCCTGTGGGAATCAACGTGAGCCCGATTCTCGAAGCAGGAACTCAAACATCAGCCACCATCGTCGTCCGAGTCTCACAGTCGGCGACGATCACGAGCTGGGACTCGGCCTCAGCAATGTTAGTTCCGCCATCGGTCGTTGCTCCAGGATCGATCCCAACACCGTTCATGATCGATCTTGCATCGTACACGACGAGCAGAGTCGAGTTCCAGATCTCGATTCCAGTTCTCGCGTTCTATGGAGGGCTGTCGTTTCCGATCACGAACTCTCGGTTCGTCACACAAGAGATTGTCGCTCTTCCGAACAGCAACGGAGACTCTCCAGCGATCGGAGGAGTGCTTCTTCCAGGACTGTCTTCGGACAACATCGTTGTATACACGTACAATCCGAATGCCGGGCCGGTGATGCAGAGCGTCTCGTCGGGAATGAATGTGACGAAGCAGTTTGCTGTTGGAAACTATCAGTTCGCAAGTACGCTCTCTCTCTCTCTCACATTGATTGAATGTTGTGAACGACATACATCACGATCAACATCATCAAATGTCAGCGATTGAAGAAGAGTCGATGATCATTGGTTCTTTGACTCAACGACATGGTTTGTTTGTTTGTTTGTGGATGGATGGATGTGATTGAATCGTAGGTTCTCCTGACTCGTTGAACGCGGTTCTCATCACATACAACGCACTAACCCCAAAACGAGGCCATATCTTTAATGCTGAAGGGAGCTTGACATTGAGTCCCGCGTCGGTATTACTTGGTGAGGACTTTGGTGGCTATGTACGTAGAAACTAAGATAGCAAGGGAGCCTATACATCTTGCTGGTGCATACTGGATTGTGATTGATCTCGCTCATCGATCACTGTTTCGTTGCGCCCCGCCGTACAGGCAGCGACGGCGGCAGTGATCAGAGGACCAGACGGATCGACGTTTGTCGCCGACATCTCAGCCGACGAGATGACGGCAGCGAGGACCAGCGTTTACGTGTCGTCGTACTCGTTCGATCTCTCTAATCCACTCATATCCACCCCACTGCCAGTAGTGAGTTTGGAGTCAGATGTTGTTGGAATCGGCGTGTGCTACGCCATACCATCGGCTCCACTCGTGATTGCAGCCACCAAAAGTCGTATTCTCCTCTTTGACGCAACCACATTGACTCACCTTCGTAACATCTCTTTCGAGACGTTCCGATCCATCAACGTCGATCCTTTCACATGCGATATCGTGGCGACCTTCCTCGAGTACAGTCTTACAACGATATCGATCACTGCCGATGGATCAACGATGAGCGCGGAAGTACCTTCTGCACCACATTCAACGAGTATCATCGGCTTCTCGTTGCTCAAGTTCAACAACAACACCAGACTTTGGTCTCCGTCTTGGTTGTCGTATGCAGTATCGACCTCTGCGGAACTGAGGGCAACGGCATTCGATCCTCGAAGTCAAGTGCTGGCGGCAATGATTTATGTGAGTAATGATGAAACGATACTGCTCTCGTTTGCTGAAGGAGCGAGGCAAACGATCTTGAATCCAGTGTCATCAGTCACCGACAGCACGATCGTGATGACGATCGACACACCGAGCGGCAACATGATTGCGTACGGTGTTATCGGAGGCTTGCAGTTTCAACTATCACTCATCTTCAATCCCATCACATCAATGTTCGACTTGGCTCTTCCCGGAGGTCCAGCCTTGCCTCAATGGGATCCGCCATTGAACTTCATCGATGGCAATCTGCCGGACTATCCAATCTTTGTGTCTCACTTTGCATCGGCTCCTCCACGATGTGCAGGTTCGTTCTTTGGACCGATCTCACTCTCTCTCTCTCTCGTGTGTGTGTCTCATCTCTCGTCTGTCATGATGAAACAACAGCATCGGCAGGAATGATCGAGAACCAACAAAGAATCGCTCTCTATCCAACGTGGCTCGCTCCGATCGAGCAAGTCTCTGGATTGTCAAGCACATGGATTCAAGTGTCTTCATTCCAGCAACAACAAAAACAAGGACAAGGAGCTGCTCAAACCGTATCGTCGATCACGATGCAACACTATCCGCCATTGATCATCAGCGGCTCGTCATCGACAGTAGTGGCGAGCTTTGTAAGCCAGCTGCCATCATCGAGCCTCGCCGTGGTGCTGTGTTGGTTCGAAAAGTCGGGCACATACTCGGCCGGATCTCAGACGATCAATGTCGCATCATCAACGCCGAGTGCGGGGTCGATTCCAGCAGTGGTGTGGATGTCGCTGAGCGAATTGACAGGAGTGTCTGTCGACTCGAGTCAAGCAGCGACCGTGATCGGATCGGGAGCACTGTCGGAGAACTTCTTCTCAGGAATCGCGTTCTCGACATTGAGCTCGAGTGTGATGGCAGTGGCGACTCTCAACGAGTCAGTGACAATCTCGTACCCGAACAAACAAGGCTCACCAGGCACCATCACGCTCACTCCGATGTTCACTCAAGTGGCATGCGTGATGGAGATCTCGGCCACAGGCACCGATCGAGCGATCATCAACACATGGAGCGACTCGGTTTCATCTTCGTTCGGTGCTGCGATCGCAGTTCCGTTCGACAGCAACACGGGAGAGAGCATCGTGATTGTCGGAATCGAGAACCAAGGAGCACAGCAAGCAATGATCGTGTTCTTGAGTGTCGAGGGTCTCGAGGAGGTCGGTCGAGTGGCGCCAGCGCTCTCGTTCTCTCAAGGCGTGCTGGTGACGGCGTGTTCTCATCCGAGCAACGGAATGTGGGCCGCATGGGCGTGGGACGGCGCGAACACGGCTCAACTCGTGACAGGACGAGTGGGACAGCTGTCGGCGCATGTGAGCAACGAGGTGTGGCTCTCGACGAGGCCGACATCGTGTGCGTTCGATGACTCGAACATCTTCACGACAGGACGAGCGAGCCCCAGCACCGGAGTGCCATCGAAGATGGTGGGACAGTCGGCAGGACTGGGAGTGGGAGTGATGCACGTGTTCAACTTCTTGACTCCCGACAAGAGCACAATGTCTCCTGCTCCTCGACACAATGGACTCTCGATCGCTGGTGGACTCGACACATCGATCTTCGACTCGGTCGCGATCCAATCGAAGATGGGCGGTCAAGTGATAATCTCGATGAGATCGGCAGCAGGAGCGATCGTGATCGATCTCGACGGCAGCAGCGTTGGGAGGGAATGCTCGTTGGGCACATCGAGCTCGGTACAGGACTCGATGGTGGCGACGGTGTCGTTCTCGGGACGAGGGAGCTTGACCCTGCCTCCACCGCCTCCTCCACCTCCACCTCCTTCGCCTCCGCCTCCTCTCTCTCCTCCGTCAAGTCCTCCATCACCTCCACCTCCACCACCACCGCCACCACCTCCTCCTCCATCACCTCCACCACCGCCAATGGTGCTTGTTCCGCCAGTTTCTCCGTCATCGAACTCATCGTCAGGAGCACCATCGACACCGACGACACCACCATCAGTGGTTCCGGCTGCGTTGACGAACAACTCGAGTCCGGCTCCAGGTCCAGCGATACCTCCTCCAGTGCTGGCGTCTCCAGCGGCAGGAGAGCTCTCGGCTCCAATGACTCAAGTGAGCGAGACGACGGGAACGACGAGCGTGACAGTGACCGACACACAGACCAACCAAGTGGCAGTGATGGTGACGACTACGGCGCCGCTGCCTCCAGGACAGCAACTGACGATCTTGCCTCCCGACAGCGGATTGGTCGAGACCACGACCAAGACCAGCAGAGCGACATTGTACTCGCCGGCAGTACAAATCGTTATCATCAATCAAGACACAGGACAGGTATTGGGAGGACTCGATTCGATTCGATTCGATTCGAGGATAATACTGATGATGATGACCACGATGATTGATTTGGATTTGGATTTGGATTGGAACAGTTGATGCAACCATCGAATCCAATACAAGTGTGTCTCTCGTCGACATCGAAGAGCACGAAGAATCGATGTCTGGGATACATCCAGACGAATGGCGATGGAAGTACATCATGGCAATGCGAGGTGCGAATGTTGTGCTGACCGATCCACCCAATCTCTCTCTCTCTCTCTCGCTCGCTCGCTCGGTTTGTCATGTGAGTCTCATGAACTTGGCTTCTGTGGATCGAAATCGATCTCGGACTCTCTCTCTCTCTCGGTCTCTTTTTGTGTTTGATCGATGACAGGATCCTTGTCTCAAGAGCAGCTCGACATCATCGAGTTTGTTGTGCGGCACGACAGGACACTTGACGAACTTTGCGATCTTGCTCGGCGGAGGAGGAGGCAGCGGCAAGCGAGAAGATCCATGTCTCGCAGGAGAGCTTTACATTGATGGAAGCTTCAACACGCACATAATCATCTTGGCGTGTGTGACAGGCTTCGTGATCATCGTGTGGCTGGTAGTGGCAGCGTTCTTGATGTGGACACCGATCGGCAAACAAGTGTTGTATGGCAATGAGGGTCTTCGAGTGCGCAAAGCTCGAGAAGCCACGTCACAGCTCGATGTCGACGACCCGGGGCTTTAGGTCAGGTCGGACTCTCGGCAACGCGCGGAGGATCATCGACCGAATAATCTGCAACGTGATTGAGCAGTTGAATCTTCCATTCTATCAATCGCTAATAAACGACGCGACGCCATTACCACCTGAGAGTAACTCGAGCCATACATATCTCAACATTCGCTATTCAATTTATACATTGATCAGAGACAACCTAACCACACGAGAAGAGCACTGTACACGTTACTCTTGCTCTCGTTGTTGTTGTTGTTGCTGTTCGTCAAAGGATGCCTGCAACTGCTGCAGTAATTGTTGTTGGTGTGGTGTAAGGCTTTTGGGCACGGATACGAGCAACCGCACGAGCATGTTGCCAGTCTGGGCCGCGTTGCCGTCGGGCGTCGCTGTTCGCCCTGACGGCTCTTGGGTGCGTTGTTGCGCCTGCGCGGCGCCGAGGTTCTGCTCAAACGAGATACCGCCAAACGTATATGACGAGGATGACGACGAAAAGAATGACGGGATGGCTTCGCGATACAGATCCACCCCGCAGTTGCCTGCACTGCTTGCCAGGCCACCCGGATCCGACGATTGGCGCGATACCGAGCGTTGCGGCTGTGAAGGATCAACGACTTGCTCGGGTGGGCAGCGCGGGAACCCGAGACCTCTCACGCAAATGACTTCTGCCGGTTGATGGCCGGGCCGAATCGTTACCTGTATACCTCGGTGGTCAACCTTCACACACTCGTTCTCAATCTCTCTCTCTCTCTCTCTAGAATCGTGATAGATACCTGAGCCTTGCCATAGATGGTTGGAATGACGATCGTAGCACCGAGAGCAGCTTGCGCAAAGGTGATGGTATGATCGCAAAGTACGTCGTCGCCCTGGCGTCGAAACAGCGGATGGGACTCGACATTCACCACGACGATGCAATCGCCGTAGGTGCCGCCGGCGATCGCGTCGCCATGATTGATAAAGCACGTGCGCCAACCGCTGACGACGCCGGCCGGGATCACGACCTTGACTTGCATCTTTTGCGCCACGTAGCCCGACGCCGAGCAGGGCTTGCACTTTTCGCGGCGCACCGTAAAGCCGGCACCGCTGCAGCCGGCACACGAGATCTTGAGTTCGCTCATGTTGGGCGGCAGGTTGCGCATGTAGCCCGTGCCGCTGCACGAGTGGCACGACTGGCGAACGGGCTCGCCACTGCCGCGGCCCTTGCACGCGTCGCACAGCGCCTGGCGGACAAAGGCAATGTGCTTCGAGCAGCCACGCACGCTTTGCTCCCAAGAGAGCGAGAGCGTGGTCTGGAGCGTTTGGCCCTTGCGGAGCGACGAGGCCGACGTGGTCTGATGGGGTGAACTTGGAGGTTGGTGGTGTTGATCGAGTGCATTGCTCGAGTTGCGCTTACTGTGCAATGACGACGATGATGATGACGATGATGATGGTGGCGCAGGAGCCATGGTGGTGGTGTTGTTGTTGTTGTTGTTGTTGTTGTTGGCACTCGTGAACGACCAGTTGGATGTTGCACTGCCGCCAGCGGATGGTGCCATCGTTGGAAGCGATGGTGATGATGACGAGGGCGAAACGCTCGGAGAGCGACGCTTGCTACCGACAGACGACGGTGACGAAGGAGAACCGTCACGCATCGAGTTCGACGAGGATGACGATGACGTTGTCGTGGTGGTCGTTGAGTTGGCGTTGGCATTAGTATTGGCGTTGACATCGTCTGTTGAAGAAGGCGTATGATGATGATGATGCTGGTGCTGATGGTGATGGTGATGGTGGTTGCGTTGGTGTCGCGAATGCAATGGCACTTGGAAGCCAGCAGTGGAAGCAGTCGTGGAAGAAGCCGAGGCAGAGGAGGAGCTGGCCGTGCTGGTAGCACTACCCGACTCGGTGCGGCGACGCTTACGACCCAGCAGCTGTGAGGGTATACTGTCGGACGATGTGGTGGCGGTGGCGGCAGCGGCGGCGGCAGCGGCAGCAGCGACGGCGCTCATACCGCCGAGGCCACTGAATCCACCGGCGGCGGTGGCAGCGGCAGCGGCGGCGGCGGCGGCGGCAGCACTCATAGGCGTCGTGGAGCCGCTGTTGGATTGCGACTCGGACGAGGCGAAGGTGAACGACTGGTGCAGCACGCTGTCCTTGTTGGCCATCATCTTGTTGATGACGTTGAAGATCTCGGAGCGCGTGAGCTTGTGCGTGCGCAGGTGCGCCGTGCGGTCGTAGGCGGCGCGCGACTCGGCGTTGCTGAGCGCCGAGTAGGCCTCGTGCAGCTCCTTGAAGCGGCCCTCGGCTTCCTTCTCGTTGCCCTTGTTGCGGTCGGGATGGAACTTGCGCGCCTGTGCGTGGTACGCGGCCTTGATCTCGGCCTCGCTGGCCGTGCGCGTGATGCCGAGCACCTCATAGTAGGTGCGACGCAACGTCGCCGGGCTGCTGGCAGGGCTGGCAGAGTTCGAGCTATTGTTGCTGTTGCTCGTACTACTACTGTTGCTGTTGCTCGCCATGATGGTGAGCACCAGCGAGCGACACCGAGCAATGCGCTGTGGTGATGATGGCGATGATGGCACGAGCGAGAGTAACCGAGACTCGCGTATGTGCGCGATCGATCGAATGGAACGAGAGTGTGAGTGAGTGAGTGAGAGTGCGAGGGAGAGTGTGAGTGAGGATGGTTGTGAGTGAGAGTGAGAGGAGGGAGGTGCTGGTGGTGGTACGAGCGATGGAGAGCGACGATGAGACAAGCGCGCCATCGCGACCACACGAGCACGATACCGACCCACTCCCGCTCCCTCTCAGCTCCTCGAGATCGACATTCAACTAGCAAGTGAGCGCGTGGGAGTCTGTGTGTCTTTACGTGTGTAGACCGGCCGTACCTCCTACCAGCCAGGCATCGGTATCGGTATCGGCATCGGCATCTTGCTGCCGAATCACCGGGTTGCCTGGAGCCCTCGAGACCGAGCGAGAGAGCGAGAGAGAGCTCGACCACACACTCTCCTCTCATCATCCATTCATTCGCTCCATCGCTCGCTCGCACCACCACCTGCCTCCAACCTTCATCCTCTCGTGTCAGGTTGCGTCTCTATCCACGTTGATTGACGAGAAGACCTTGTGAGTGTGCGTTCTCTTTGCGTGTGTGTCGCGGTGCCTCGCGAGAGATACGACGTCGTGTTCGTTCTGGTTGGTTCGCATCGTCAAGGCCGCTGTGTTCGCAGATCGATCGCCAACACCACCTGCAACCACCAACCCATCATCACCACCTACAACTTCTACCGCGAGCACCACTACCACTACCACTACCACTTCTTCTTCAACTTGATCGATCCATCTCATCATCGCTGATCATCGGATATCCATCAATATCTCTCTCGTTCACTCGCGTTGTCGCTCTCTCGCTCGAGTTGCACCACAAACACATGTCGCAACTAACGACGGCACTCGCCGAAGAGCACGATACACGTGCTTCGTCGTCGCCACTGCGTCCAGTGATCGGTGAGTGGCTGCACTGGTCGGGCCTGCCACCGTTGCACACACGCATTCCGCACAAGCTCGGCTTCGGACTCGACCTCGGCGGCACGCTCTCCAAGATCGTGCTGTTCGAGCCCGACGGCCTCGACGACCAGAGCCGAGACGACTACTCGGTGCACGAGAGCCTCGAGAAGGACAACGTGCGCGCCTTCCTCGATCAATCGATGAACTACGGCGAGACGGGCGCTCGCGAGCCGCAGCTGCACTTCCACTCGGCCAAGCTCGGCGGCACCTTCACGTTCCTGCGCTTCCAGACCAGCAAGATGGCCAACTTCCTCCAGATCGTACGCTCGAACCAACTACTAAGTGCTACGAGGTATATAGCCACCTTGTTATCCCTCAATCTATCTATCTATCTATCTATCTATCTATCTATCTCGTTCGTTGACTCTTGCTAGCGTTCGATCTCATTCACTCACTCACTTTGAACGCACTTCTCTTTTGATCAATGCACCAACAACAACAACCTCGACAACAACCTCGACAACAACAACAATCACTTCCTTGTCATATGATTATCGATAACTCCACTGTACTAGTCACATCTATGCAGCTGGTGGAGGAGCCTACAAGTTCTCGGATGCTTTTCGGGATGAAATCAACATTGACCTCGTGGTGCGTGGTGCTCTCTGGCGCGCGCCAGCCCAAGCGACGCTATCGATGATGAGCACCGTCCGCATCATCGTGATCACGATGCTGACGAGCTACTTGTTGCATGGCTACCTTGCCGGCTGCGAATCTGATGCTGCCTCCAACAGAAAACAGACGAGATTCAATCACTGGTGAGCGGCATCACGTTGTTGATGCAGTACTATCCTGCCGAGTGTTACTACTATCGCAACTTCAACAACGAGGAGCTGTCGGAGGCCGAGCTCGGCGTGACGCCGGCGTCCTTCTCGTGCGAGGACTCGACGCCGTTCCTGCTGGTCAACATTGGCACCGGCATCAGCATCATGCGCGTCAATAACTTTGACGACTATGCGCGCGTCGGTGGCTCGAGTCTCGGCGGCGGCACGTTCTTTGGCCTGTGTTCGCTGCTCACCGGCTGCCACACCTTCTCCGAGGCGCTCGAGCTCGCGAGCCGCGGCGACAGCCGCAACGTCGACATGCTGGTGCGCGACATCTACGGCGGCGACTACCAGCGTTTCGGCCTGAGTGGCGACACGGTGGCGTCGTCGTTCGGGCAGATGATGATACCCGACAAGCGCAAGACCGCCAAGCCCGAGGACATTGCCAAGGCGCTCCTCGTGACGCTCACCAACAACATTGGCTCGATCGCGTTGATGCTCGCGCGTGCCGAGAAGCTCGAACGCATCATCTACGTCGGCAACTTTTTGCGAGGCAACCTCGTGGCCAAGCGCCTCCTATCGTTCGCGCTCAACTATTGGTCTGGTGGAACCATGAAGGCTTACTTTATGAAGCATGAGGTAGCGTGTGATATACGTACCATACTCACACCTACACTCACACCCACAAACTTGTATGCTCAATCCGTTTACAAACTCATTTCTCGTACGTGTGCAACGCTAGGGTTATCTTGGAGCGTGCGGTGCACTAGTGCAGAACTGGAACGACTATTGGAAGCATCTCGACGAACAACGCTCGCCGAGGCAAGCCATTCCGATTCGTGATCCATCGAGCGACAGTGGCAACAGCACCACCACTCCGTCGACTACCTCCTCGGGTACTTCATCGTCTTCACAATGATCATTTGCATCATTTGCACCTGCAGCCCTGCATTTGTTGTTTCAATGAGGTTGTTATTGTTACGGGAACATTTCGAGTGAGTAAGTGAGTAGCGCAAAGAGAAAGAGAGAGAGAGAGAGAGAGAGAGAGAGATCAAGTTGTAACTGCCTCAGTGTAGTATACAACAGCAACAGTGAAGCAAGATGATATAGCAATAACAACCTCAGCGGATTCCTTGTATTTGTACCCCCGTATACATACATACATACATATGTGTGTGTGGCGTGAGGAATGAGAGGAAGGAGTAAGCAACTCTTTACGCAGCAGTAAAGAGCATGGCGATGAGCGCCACGAAGACGAGCACGAGCGACGAGCTCGTGGTCTGGCTTGCAGCTCCAATACACGTGGCGTTGCGCCAGTTGTTGACGACCGTGACGCCGGGCGGCGGCGACTGCACGTTGAGGTAGATGGCGTTGCCGATGACGCACGTCAGCAGGCGCACGCCCGAGTTGCCGGTGGCATCACAGCCCATGCCCGAGCCGTGGTCGACGTTCTGGTGCACAACGATGCCGCGGCCGAGGATCGACGTCAGCGAACCAATGTACGACGTCTGGTAGTCGTAGTAGGCGTTGCCCGAGCCATCGTAGGTCTGGATCGAGCCGAGGTCGCCACGGTGGCGCGGAGTCGACTCGGGAATGCCGTGCGGCGAGTTGTCGGGGTTCCAGTGCGGACCAAGCGCCGTGCCGTTGATCGTGTCGCTAAGGTCACCATACTACAAGAGAGAGAGAGAGAGAGAGACCACGCGAGAGTGAGTGAGTGAGTGAGTGAGTGAGTGAGTGAGTCGGCGACATTCTCTAGCCATCCGATATCTCGCGAGAGTATCATTCATCGATGCGGCGACATACGGTGTGAATATGGAAGCCATGCTGCGAGCCATACTGGAGACCCGAAACCTTGGCGCGCACACGAATCTCGTTGCTATCAGCCGCTTGCTGCAACCACACGGTGCCCGAGCAGCCGGGGCAGTGCGACGTAGGAGCCAGCTGGCACGTAGCAAAGTTGGCGACGGCAGCTGTTCGATGCGGCACGAGTGAGCGAAGTGCGGGAGCGATGCGATGCGATACGACAACGTACTGGCGGCAGCCGAGTTGGTGGCCGAGTTGGGGAGGCCGATGACGCAGATACCGATGCGAGCACCAGCGTTGCCGCTCGGCTGCGCCGTGCACGTATCGCCGTTGGCGTGGATCACGACCGCACGGCCGATGATCGACGACGGTCCGTCGAGACGCAGCAGATCGAGCGACTTGGACTGGATGAGGAAGCCACCCGACGACGTCCAGCTGCCCATGTCGCCATCGTGGCGGTTGGAGCCAGTCTCGGGGCAGCCGTGCGGCGCGGTGGTGGTCGAGTAGTGCGGGCCAGCCGTCTCGCCAGCAGTAAGGTCGGTAATGTCGCCAGCCTGGCGCCAGCGAGCGCGGGGGCGTCAGAACAACAGCAGCGGCAACAACAAGCAACAATCGGCATCGATTCGGCTCGCGTACTTGGTGCACATGGATGGCATAGTCGCCATCAGCGAGGCCGGTGACCGAGATCGTGACGGTCATGATCTAACGCCGAACCAACACGTAAGAGAGAGAGCGCTAGAGTGAGAGCGAGCGCCCATCGCAGCAGGAGCTTGAGCGAGGAGAGACGTACGCCTTGCGTGTACACAAAGGTTGCCGAACCTGCCAGCGTGGAAGGACCGGCAGCGGTCGGCGTAAAATGGCACACACCGGTGGACACCGATTGCGCAAGCGCCACCGCGACCAGCGCGAGCAACGCAGCAAGCAACGAGGCGCAGCGCATTGCAACAACGGAGAGCAGCACGAGAGCGAGAGCGAGCGAGAGGGAGAGACGAGACGATGCGCGGCGACGAGCGGTGTGGCGCTGAGGACATGCTCGGTGCCGTGGGAACACTCGTAAACCACTGGAGGCCCTGTTGGACACCGTACCCCGGGAAATCTACCGTACCCCGGAGATATCTCTGTCGCTCATCGATTTGTTGCTCGTTGTTGCTCGTTGTTGCTCGCTCGCTCGCTATCCATCACGATGCTCGCTGGAAAGACTGCCATCATCACGGGAGCGACCAGTGGTATCGGTCGTGCCACGGCGCAACTGTTTGCGCGAGAGGGAGCGCGTGTTTGCGCGACGGGTCGCAACGTGGTGGCGCTCGAGGCGTTGCGTGCCGAGATCGGTTGCGAGTACGCCTTCGACATCGATCTCGCCTGCCGCATCGTATACTCGCTCTTACTCTCGGTTGTAGGATCGTGGCAGCAGATTTGACCCAAGATGGTGAGCCGCAACGCGTGATCGAGGCGGCCGTGGCGGCCTTGGGCGGTCTGACGACGCTGGTGAACTGCGCCGGCGTGCTGCGCGGTGGCGCCTTCGGCACCGACGCCTGCACGCTCGAGAACTTCCTCTTCAACTTCAACGGCAACACTCGAACCGTCTTCGAGATGATGCAGCACGCCATTCCTCATCTCAAGGTGGCGGGAGAGGCCAATCCTGGCGGTGCTGCGATCATCAACGTCAGCAGCGTCAATGGCGTTCAGTCGTTCGGTGGAGGTATGCTCCACCTCCACCTCAGCTGCGGCATCGCTCGCTCGCTCACTCACTCACTCACTCACAATCACCCACTCAGTGGCCAACTACTGTGCCTCCAAGAGCGCCGTCGATCAACTGACGCGCTGTGCCGCTGTCGATCTGGCGCCCTTCGGCGTCCGCTCGAACGCCATCAACCCGGGCGTCGTCACGACCGAGCTCCAGAAGCGCGGCGGTCTCAACGAGGAGGCGTACGCCACCTTCCTGGCGCGCAGCATCCAGGTCACGCATCCGCTCGCCTCGTCGCTCGGCCGTGTTGGACTGCCCGAGGAGGTCGCCGAGCTGATCGTCTTCCTCTCGAGTGACAAGGCCAAGTTCATTACTGGTGACTGCGTCAAGGTATCGCCATCATCGCCATTGCGGCTCTCATGAACACTGACTCATCGTATACCTCGTGACATTACGAACAGATTGATGGCGGTCGTGCTTGCATGGGCGCTCGCTAATCAGCTAGCCAACCAAACTATCAATCACTCACTCACTCAATCAATCAATCAACGATCCATATATCTCGAACTTCAAGAACCTTGACATTTGATAGATCCTCACCTAACAACCTTTGCAATCACGCTCTCTCTCGCTCATTCAGCGCCATTCCAGCCACGAGGAAACAACCGATCCAAGCACCACTGCAGCACCGCCTCCTGCTGCACGTGTTGGTACGCCAGTACCAGCGGCTCCTCTTGGAGCGCGGCCTCGATCTGACTCAGACGTCGCTCGACGTACGTCAGGCCCTCGGTAGGCGTACCGACCTGCGTCTCGACGTGAATGCGCCGCCGCTCGCCGACGCCGAGCTCCGGATGAAACAGCAGCACGATGGCGCTCGGGTCGTGCATGTGCATCTTGCCCTGGTTCCACGGCCGCGCGAACACGAACTCGATAATGTGGAAGATGAACTGATAGATGTCGAGTGGCACGCCACGAGGTAGCTCGGCGCGCGTACGAGCGGCGGCCTTGTAGCGACCCAGCAGCTCGGGCGTCACGCTCACGGTGGTCGTCACATCGAGTGGCACCACTGTCACCTATCGAGATATATCGAACGAGAGAGATCCCATCCCAGTCATGGTCTAATCAGACAGAGGCTGACACTCACCATAATGGTGGCAGAGTCGACGGCGTACTGGAACGAGGGCCTGCTCGACGACGATCTTCCACGCGAGAGGGTCGGCATAGACGTTGAACTCGGCCAGCATGGTGATGTTGCCAGCGGAGCCCCACATGGCGCCGCCCATGATGTACACGTGCGATAAGCGCTGCATGACGTCGGGGTAGCGCTGGAACGCGAGCGCCACGTTGCTCAGTGGTCCGACAGCCACCACCTCGAGCAACGTGCTCGTGTCGCTCGGATCATGTCGCGCAGCCTCGCGCACCAGCTGCTGTACCGCCGCTGGCAGCGATGGATCGATCTCGACCTCGATCACATTCTCTCGCCCTTGATCTTGCTCTCGTTGTTGTTGTTGCTGCTGCTCGAGATGTGAGTCGTAAAGACGAACGAGTTCGTCGAGTTGCTCGGCTGGCAGGTCAGCGAGGCCGCTCGAGCCATGAACGTGGCGCGCGAACGGGTTGGTCTTGCTCGCGTCGAGAGGAGCGCCGCAGCCCTCGAACACCGGCA
>Ga0209935_1003821_pt1 | contig 14866 bp, 22 predicted proteins | sample ThiBio_1000_plan_2_FD_183958 | JGI IMG/M metagenome (GOLD analysis project Ga0209935, IMG submission 183958) | Wastewater bioreactor microbial communities from Cape Town, South Africa - Thiocy_cont_1000_plan (SPAdes) | ecosystem: Engineered > Bioreactor > Thiocyanate-remediating >... | reverse complement strand
TTTTTTCATCGTCGTCGTCTTCTGGTATTGTTATTATTGCAGTTTTGATGAACCTTCACCCTTGCCTACCCTATTGTTGAGTTAATATATTTGTCGTTCGTTCCTCCTCAAAGATTTACCTCTCCCATCCCATCCCATCCCATCCCATCCAGCCATATCTCGCTCGCAAGACAATGTAGCGTAGAGAAATATCTTGTTTTTGTACACTGGAAGCTTGGATCATAACAACAACTTGAAAACTACGCTACTACTTTCTAACCTACCTACCTATTGCGATGTGGGCTGAGTGAGATACTTACATTACTTCCAAACAAGCAAACTACTTACTGCAAAGAGAACGAGAGAGAGAGAGAGAACGAGGCAACGAGAGGCAGTGTGGGTTTTTGTGTACGAATGCACGACAGAGAGAGAGAGAGAGAGAGAGAAGAAGAGGAGCTAACCAGCTCGCAAGCTAGTGCTATCACAAGTTATTCACAGTACAAGCGACTCTTGATCTAGCGCAGTATCGACGACGACGACGCAACAACAACAACAACAACAACAACGGCAATGGTCGTACAATAAAATAAGTATAAATCACAACTACGACGAGAATAGACGACGAAAATGACGCGCGTAGGCGTGCGTGTGTGTTCGCTCCTTTGGTGGGTTTCGCGATCGTAGCCGAAGTGCGTTGACGAGGAGGGCCGCCGCTATTGCAACGAGCAGTTGACCCGTCGCTTCTTCTTGCCTTGTCGTGGTGTTGTCGGAAAGCCGTACACGTGTCGCCACTGGTTGATCATGCGCACCAACTGGAAGAATACCTCTCGCACGTTGCAGTTCAGATCGGCATCGACCTCCATGTACATGCACCCGAACTTGGCTGCCAGCTGGAGGCCCTGTTCGCTCGATACCACGCGCTTGTTGCCCATTCGCGGTGACAGTCGCGTCGCCACGAGGATGATCGGTGGGAACGGTCGCTCCTCGCGAATGCGTAACATCCTCGCATAGAGCTTCTCGACCGACTCGAACGAACACGCCGAAGTGGCCGAATACACCAACAAGAATCCTTCACCCGATCGAATATACCTACAACAATAAACCACACACGACGACAGTATTACTACGCTGTTTCTGCCGCCGCCGCACCATCATCATCATTCAGAACAGGAGCTTGCGCTTCTTCGTACTGGTCACGTAGAACACTATACTCCTCCATTCCAGGTGTATCTGTGATATCGAATAAGCACGGTGTATCATCCACCATAATAAACTTTCGATAACCTACATAAAACACAAACCCACACAATGAGAGGGAGTAAATAACTGTACGTTGTTGTTGTTGTTGTCCCGCGCGCACGAGAGAGCTGGGATGAGATGAGATGAGATGAGACGTACTGTCTTCGACTGTCGGGTCATAGCGAGGAATAAAGTAGTTAAAGATGAAGCGCTCGATGATGGGCGACTTGCCGGCGTTGCCCGGTCCAGCGACCACGATGCGGTACTCTTGGTTCGGAATCAACGAGCAGCTCGATCGTAGATGCGCGTACTTCTTCATCTGTTGCTCCCACAGGCGACGGCCGATCTCGGAGCGCGGCACGGTGTTGCCCTCGGGATCGCGAATGATGCACGAAAAGTGCTCCTCCGACGCGCCCTCTTGGTAGAGGCTCTCCCACAGCGTGCGGTCGTTGGCGAGGCGATAGAAGCGTGTGCTCACGAGGCTCATCTGATGCAACGAGAACGTGTCGAGGAAGCACAGCACATGGAGCAGCAGCTCCTCGGGCAGACACTCGAGGCACGAGTCGCCTGGTTTCTCATGCTCGTGGTACCAGCTGCTGGCGTCCTCGAGCTCCAGCGTCAGGGCCGCGGCGCTCATCGACGACGACGACGCGGCGGCGCCCATTTGTTCGCGTTCTTCTAGATCGCGGGGAGTCTCGATCATTGAGATCGAGCGTCGAACGCTCGATGCGCTCGAGGAAGATGACGATGAGGATGAAGAGGATGAAGAGGAGGAGGACGACGACGACGACGAGGAGGACGACGGTAGAAAGGTCGTCGAAGCCGAGAGCATCTTGTGTAGCGCCGAAGGACGATGCGCATGATGGTGGTGGTTATGGTGGTGATGGTGATGGTGGTGGTGCTTGCCGTCGGCGTTGGAGGACGAGGAGGATGACGAGGTCGACGACGAGGCCGACGGTATTGACGAGGCCGACGCCGACGAGGTCGGGGTCGAGTCGAGGCCCGAATCATGGCTGGCGCCTCGACGTAGTAATCTCGCTAAGCTTCCAGTACGCAGATGTCGTCGCGAGAGAGCTCGTTTGGTGGCTGGCGATGGTGACGGTGACGGAGACGGAGAAGCGCTCGTGCTCGATGACGAGACCGACGACGAGACCGAGGCCGACGCGACCGCGGTCGGAGGCGCAAGGATCAACGGGATCGCCGCCGCCGCTGCCGGAGATGATGATGATGATGATGAGGCCGAGAGGCCTGAGGTTGGGGCCGAGAGACTCGACGGTGCAGAAGGCGATGGCGAGCGTTCGAGCCGATCTGCAACGAGGAACGGCGCCGGTGCTGACTGGAGCTCCGCCATGGTCGAGGAGGAGGTGGTGATCGAGCGCGCGAGGGGGAGATCGCTCGAGTATGCCGGCGACTATCGATGGGTGTCTCGGTGGGTAGCCGAAGTAGAGAGGGCGCGTGCCCACGAGAGATAGACTACTACCACTACTGCTACGCTGCTTGTGTGTGTGTGGTTGTGTCCGTGTGGTTGTGTGGTTGCGTTTGCCTGCCTACGTGTGAGTCTGCGTGCGTGCGGTATCTCGCGTGTATCTCACAGATATCTCGCTCCGCACTGATTCTCTGCCTCGCTCGAACAAGAAGAAAAATCCCTCTCCTACCAAACACAACACACCCGTCCGTACAGCCAACCACAGAGGAGAACGCGAGAGAGCGCGGAGAACCAAAGAGCCACACACCCACACGCGCGCGCCACAGCAACCAACCACCGAGGCACAACAGCAGGAGCAGCAGCGCGAGCGAGAGGAGGCGAACAACAAATAAACCCGAGACAAAAATCACAGGCCTGAGAGAAATCCCTACTCTCTGAGAGAAAGCACTGTACTGCTGCTGCTTGTGCTCGCTTTGCCCTTTTTCCCCTCGCTCCTCACTCTGCGCGCCTCTCAAACAGGTCATCAGGAATGGCTCCGAACCCCACCTCCCCTCTCAAGCTCCCTCAAGCTCCCTCCCCACGGCCCCTCCCCACCGACCGCCTCCACACTTCTCTCGTCGTATTCCGCCCTGTTCCTGCCACCTGCGTAGCTCCGCCGCAGCCCAATATCAGCTTTCCTCCTCACGCAGGAACCTCCGCGCTGCTGTGGTAACGGAAGGTCTCCGGGGTACGTCGCGTCTTCCCGCCCAGGCTCCCCCTTTCGTGCGCGCCGTACTCTGGACCTGGCCGGCTCGCTCGCTTCCGACGCGCCGATGGGATGCCATGGGAGTGCTCCTGCGAGAGCGGGCTCGCGGGCTCGCGGGCTCATGCTTGGAGCTGGAGGTTAGTTGGGCGGCGTGCGAAATCGCTCTGCGTCATTTGTACGTACTTGAATTGCCCGCGATTGATATCCTAATCGCGAGCCCACACGCGGCTGACCCGCACCCGACCCGAGAAACACTAATAGTGCGCAAGAAGGGGAGAGTGAGAGAGTGATCGGCGCTGACGGCTGAGCATGAACCGCTCCCGGCGAGGCGTTGGTTGAGGGCCATGGCTCTCCCTCTCAGGGTCTTTGCTTGAGTCCGGCAAGCAGCTTCCGGGCCGGAGGGAGGGCCGAGCCGCACGGCAGGTGCAGAGCAGCGAGGACGAAGCAGCCTATCGACTTGTGGTGTTGCCCAAGAGCACTCGAATGGTGCCTTCCATTCTCGTCCACGTGCGCGTCGGCGTTGGAGGGAGATTACCACGGAGACCGAGCGGTGTTCGTACTCGTGCGCCTGAGAGAGAGAGGGAGAGAGAGGCGCTGAGGAGTAGGAGTACGGGCCTACGCAGCCGTTCCGCGGGCACTCAGGCTTCGCGAAGTGGGAGGCTTCGAAGGCTACTCGGGCGTGGAAGCTTGGAAGTATCGGACCGATTGCCCGAAGAGAGAAGTGAAGAGCGGCAGCGTGCGCGTACCACGTAGGCATCGTCGGCCTTGTAGGGACAATACGGAAAGAGCAAGGAAGAATAGAGAGGGAGGAGAGGTGGCTGTGGTCTGGAGGACTGACTGGCTGACTCTACGACCTAGGCATGGTGTGTGTGTGGAGGTTCGTGCTCGGGTCACCACATTGTCGTTCGTGTCGTACAACTCGTCGGGCCGGGTTCTCCAGAGATAGAGATAGTTAGATAGTTAGTTTGGTAGTCATAGAGGGAGGCTCAGTGGATTGAGCTGCTTGCAAGCAGCCGAGCTCACTCTCTCACTCGCGCGCTGTCGTTCACGTCTGTCCGTGTCCGTGTCCGTGGTGCCTGTGTCTTTGCGTGTCGGTGATTGATACTCACGTCAAAGGCCGAGATAGCTTGATAGCTAGCAAGATAGATACTTGCGTGCGTGTCTAGAGCGCGTTGCTAGGTACTCTCGTAGCAGACCCTGGCCCTGTCTATCTCTCTCTCGAACTATCTGTCTATCCATCCATCTATCCATCTATCCATCTATCTTGCTCTCTCGTGTCCTTGTCGATCGTCAGTTATCGCACTAGGTGGTCCACTCCATTCTATCGTGGGTCGCATGTACTCGTATCATTGGAGCTCGTCGTCTTCGTCGTCTCACTCGCTCTCCAACCATCACAACCACATCTCTCTCTGCGCATATCTCTGTGCGCCAATTGGATGATTGCAAGTGCTGCCGTTGCTGCCGCCGCTGCTCCCATCGTCTATCTCTCAATCGATCAGCGAGCTATCAAAGTAGCTGATCATTGACCATCATCGCGAGATAGAGACATCTGCTTCTCTTGTGATTGCTCGCTCGTTCGCTCGCTCTCTTCGATCGATCGACAACGCGTTGCCTCACACCTACCGACCTACCGATCGATTCTATTGATCGAGTCAGCTCCTTGGCACACCATCCACGTAAGTATCTCGCTCACCCATTCACTCACTCACTCTCTCACTCTCACTCACTCGCTCACTCACGTACTCACTCACTAACTATCAATATCTTCCCCTAAAGCACTCACCAGCCAAGAGAACTCTCATCTTTCGCGATTGGCTCTTTGACTCGAGACGAACTTATCCATCCATCCATCCATCCATCCATCGTCTCTCGAGCTCCTTGTTGAATCAATCAATCGAAGGCGCCCTCTATTCGATTCAGTTGATTGGTTGATTCATTCATTCGATCGATCGATCGTTCGTTCACCATGTCATATCGAGCGTCGGCCGTGCAAGGCCTCGATTACTACGCGATACTCAACGTGTCACGCGATGCCGATATGGAAGATCTCAAACGCGCGTATGTATACACACTCACGCACTCGCGCACTCACTCATACACGTCGCTCTCTGCCCCTCGAGATCGAACCATCCATCATATGCTCTATTGCACTCTCAATCGATCTATCATGCGCCTCAACGCGTATCGAACGAGATCGTTAGCGATCTTGATCTCTCTCAATCTCTCAATCTCTCTCTCTCTCTCTCTCAATATCAACCTCAACTTGCTGGTGTCATCGTGTGCCGTATCCTCCGCTCCGCTCGATGATCTTGTACCTGATCGATCTCGATCGCATGCGATCACGATCACCGTTACCACTCCCTCTCTGAGACCTCTCCTCTCCCTCTCCCTCGCTTGTCGTATCGTTCTCTCTCTCTCTCTCTCTCTCTCTCTCTCTCTCTCTCTCTCTCTCTCGCTCGCTCGCTCGCTCGCTGTGCGCTCGGTGTGCTCTCTTATCTCTCGCCCATTCGCGTTGGTTCGATTCTTCTTGCTACTACTTGTGGCTTGCTCTATATCCTGCCCTGCCTTGCGCAGCACTCGTGAAATACTCACTGTACTCTTGCCTGCTTTGATGTACCTTGTGCGGCGCGCACGTGTGTGTACGTATCATATCGTCGGCTGACCCACTACCGCCTCGCTCTCAGCTATCGCAAGCGGGCCCTCGAGACGCATCCCGACAAGAACCCTCAGAATCGCGAACAAGCCGAGCTACACTTTAAGCTCGTGGCCGAGGCATACGATGTCCTCAGTGATGGTACGACGATCTCTCTCGCTGCCGACCAACCTCACGATCTATCGACTCGTGCCACCCTCTTGTCCGCGATCACTAACGAGAAGATTGTGTGTTTGTGTTGCTTCACTACGTTGCCTTTCGTTTCATTCAATTGCGATCGATCTTATCCATGGATTTCTCGTGGCTCGATATTGATCTCTCTTCTCTCGCTCTCGGGCCCATGTGGTTTCCTCGTGCCGCTGCCGCCGCGCCGTCCGCCGCCCGCCGCCCACTCGGTCCTCACCAAACAGCCGAGAAACGAAGAATCTTTGACCTGTACGGCGAAGAGGGCCTGAAGAACGGACCGCCACCAGGCGCCATGCGTACGTACTCGTCGTATGGGGAGCAGTGGAGCGAGCGAGCGAGCTGGTCGAGAGGCGGCCTAGGTCGAGTAGATAAGCCGTTAGTCGTCGGTTGGCGTCCAATGAGGGCGGAAGCGAAGCACCTTCCGTCTCTCTCTCTCTCTCTCTCTCTCTCTCATACCTTTTCCGCACCTCTGCGAGAAAATCCGCGCATCCACTCCCTCGCTTCGCTCGCTGTGCCCCTTCCCTCCTGCCCCGCCCCTGCCTATCAGACTCCTCACAACCTCCCTCTCACGCTCCCTCACACCCTCACCTCTCTCTCTCTCTCTCTCTCTCTCTCTCTCGATGATGCGGCTCGTTGCAATTTCTTTCGTGGCTCGCCCTCGCGCTCTCGATCTGATCTTGATCTGATCCGGATGTCGTTGCTCCGGCGTGGACGCTCATCCATCCATCTGAAACCTAACGAGCCCTCAATGTCGATGAACGTACGCAGCCCCTGGCTCATTCCAGCGATATCAATTCAACCCCTTCTCTGCCGAGGAGCTCTTCCGAATGGCGTTTGCCGATTCAGCCAGCTTCTTTCATCAGAACTCCTCGCCTTTCTTTGTACGTTTGGATCGAGGCGCTATTTGCTACCATCGAAGCTCTCACTTACTCCTCGTTGCTCTCTCTCTCTCTCTCTCTCTCTCGTGTTGGTTAGCAACAACAAACTACCACGACCACATCGTCAGGACCGGCGGCCTACACGACAATATTTGAAGAGTTCTTCTGTGGCGAATATGGCCGTCCTGCTGGCTCTCTACCATTCCCGGTCTTCAATCCACCGATCGAAGTACGCCTTCGCTCCATTGCTATCGCCTCGATCTCACTTCTGACCATTCTGTTGTCGTTGCGGTTGTTGCGATGCGCGCACCTATTCACCTACATAGCACGTGATCCATATGCCGTTGGAGAGCCTCTATCGTGGAGGCACCTGTAATATACCATATTCAAAGGTACCCTGCACGACCTGCAAGCCTCACGCTCTCGTTCTATCAATGACCCATACTTACGAACATGAAACCCTTCGGGCCATATGCGTGTGTGCGTATGAATCTCAGCGAGCCGTGGCTTCCGATGGCCGAACCGTACAAATCACTGATAGTGTCACGATCGAGATTGCCAAGGGCGCACGCGATGGCATGACATTACAGTTCAAACATCGAGGCAACGAGTATCCCGGCACTGTTACATGTACCTACCTACCTTCCTACCTACCAACCTTCATCTGCTTAGCTCGCTATGCATTCTCGGCGTCATCATCTCACAGCAACCCGTCTGATACAGCTGACGTCATCATCCTGATCCGCGAGAAACCGCACACGCGCTTCGTGCGTCAAGGGGACGATCTTCTATACACCGCGACGGTCTCACTACTGCAAGCGCTGTGTGGCTTTGCTTTGGAGATTGTACGCTGCTGCCACTCGTTTGTGCTCGTGGCTCGTGCGTGCGTGCACTAACGATGGTGGCTGCTTGATGGCTGGCCGCTCGTGTACAGGAGACGCTCGATGGCCGCGTATTAAAGACCGACATTCTGGAGCCTGTGTAGTACGTGCTGAACGATCTCGCCACATATGTGACTCAACAAACTCACTCACTCAATCTCCTCCACATCCACAGTTCTGGTCAGCGGCGAATGATTCCCTCGGAAGGCATGCCTCGAACCGCGAAGCCTGGTACGCTCGCACCTCACACGCTCAAGCGCACGCCTTCCTGGCCACTCACCGCTCATGGCACCGAACTTCTTCGGTCGGTCTGTCTCTCAGATGAATATGGAGACTTGATAGTGACCTTCAACGTTCTCTTCCCGACGATGCTGAACCAACGACAAAAGCAAATGCTCCATTCAGCACTCGAAGGTTGTGAATACAACTTTAACCAGCCGAGCTAATCGAATGGCTCAGCACAAAGACCTTGTCGAGCTTGCTTTTATTCGATCACTCCCCAATTCCTTACCTTCCATCCTATGATCCACCTCGGCAGTTCTATCTATCCATTCAACTGATCCGAATGTGGAGTCGGTGTTCGACTGTACCATAAGCACACGTACGAGCGTACACACGCACATATTATGTGCGCGTTCGTTTGTATGTACGTGTGTTTCTTGAGTGTTTGTGACCATGTACTTTTACTTTCTCTATCGATATCTATATCTCTCTCTCGTGTTTACTGCACAATCGGTACTCTTTCTTCCGTATAGTTGTCGATTAAAATAATATGATTGAACCAAAGTACTTTGTTGATTGATTGATAGATAGATTGATTGATAGAGATACTCGAGTTGTGTGATATTCGATTCATTTGGTTGTTGCTCCTCTCTCTGCTGCATCTCTCTCTCTCTCTCTCTCTCTCTCTCTCTCTCTCTCTCTCCATCTATCCATCTATGATATGCAAGCAAGAGGTAACCTTCGACCTGAAGAAGCCGCAGGGTTTCGAGCTGATCGATATTACGACAAGAATGGCAGTCAACGTTATCACACGGCATCGAACGAGTTGATTCAACATGAACTGACTCTCGCGGCGTTGCGATTGATCAGTGTACCGTCGATCGCGACCTATGGTCTCGTTGACGTTGATCCAGCGTCGGTCTCGAGCGCTGCAGAACGAGCCGACTTGGAGGCAGCGGCGGCAGCGTTGGTAGCTGCTCGACGAGCTCGAAAGAAGCCATCGACATCGAATGGGAGTGCGTACTACAGCACGACGTTCGATGATGTGAGATCGAGCTCATCATCGTCGTCGTCGTCGTCGATCTCGAACTCGCGAGCATCATCACCATCAACTGCTGTACGATCGGATGAGAAACCGAGATGCTTCGTACTCGATCTCGGTTGTGGATCGGGCTTCTCTGCTCGAACCTTGGTGCAGCATCATGAGGAACACGATACTCGACCATTCGTGATCGGATGCGATGTGTCGGCCGATATGCTGCGTCATGCGCAGACCTACGCCAAGAAGCACCAGCTCCACGCTCACACGGCGTTCGTCTTGTGTGACTTTGGTCAGCCGTTCCCGTTCCGAGACTCGTTGTTCGACAAGTCGATCAGTATCTCGGCCGTCCAATGGCTCAACACCGAGCAGAAGCAACAGAATCTCTTTCATCATCTGCATCGATGTCTGGTGCCTCGAGCGCGAGCATGTCTGCAATACTATCCGACGACGCAGGACGAGGTCGAGGCATTCGTCACCATGGCTCGTGCCAATCAATTGCGTGCGACGTGCGTCATGGATATGCCACACAAGACCCTCAAGCGCAAGTGGTTCTTGTGTCTGCAGCATCCAGCACCACCTCCATCAGCAGCAGCATCAAGCAACTCGTTGAGATCGACCTCACGAGCTGCTGCCGCCACCTCTCGTGCTTCACTCCAAGAAGACCCACGTCGATCGGCTGATCAATCCGAATCCTCGTCGTGGGTCACGTATTCGAGCAAGAAGCACAGGCGCAACATGGAGCGAGCGATCGCTGCCGCGACCTTGGCCGCCACCGGCAGCGGATCATCGACGAGCATCAATCCGATCGCCAATCTCGATAGCTCCTCGACCTACACCTCGTCGACGATCGACGAGGTCGAGCGAAGCATCAGCAGCAGCAACATGTTCGATGCGACCACGACGCCCGAGGAGCGCCTGCCATTGTGCGAGTTGTCGGAGCCGTTCGATGCGCCGTGCGGCGTGTGCTTCAAGGAGGCGGTGCTGTTCGAGGAGATGGAGTACCGACGAGCGGTCGACTTCGCGCCGTACAGCCACACGATCGCCGCGCATCGCAATGGCATCCTGCTCAACACCAACCTCGTGCCGACAGCCTTGTGGCACTACCGCGCCCACGGCCACATTGCCGTGCAGCTCATGTTCAACCACATTGGCTACACCAAAAACGAGTTCTCCAATCGCTACCATCCGCTGCAGCTCAAGGTCATTCGAGGTGGCCTCTCGCATCAACAAACCGTCCTCGCCGAGCGTCTTCGGCTGGTGCTCGGCAACTGTCCTTCGTGGCAGGAGATCGAAGCCGCGCTGCCGGACATTCTCGACATTCTGCACTTTAAGGAGCCCGACCCCGCGACCATCAAGCAACGCCAAGAACGTCGTGAGCGCTCTCAAGCACAACAAGCCAAGAGATCCAACAAGTCCAACGCCACCAACAAGTCGAACGCTGCCAAGCAACCGGCGCCACCTGCACCACTGACATCATTCGTCGAGTCGCAATTCGCACCCTTGTCTGCCGCCACCGACAGCAAGCTATCCAAGAGCGAGCGAGCGAAGCAAGCCGCCAAGCAAGCTGCTCTCATGCAACGCAAGCGACGCAATCAACAGCCGCCATCGACACTGTCGCAACAACAACGATGGCACCAAGCCTTACTCGATCACACGAGCAAGTATTTTGTCGTTGGTATGAGTCTATTGATCCTTGCTGCCGTGGTATTCGTTTCTCAGCTCGAGTCATAGCTCAGTTCTCTCTATCCCCGACGTTCTTTATCATCCATTCAGCCATTTCAATCCATCCCATTAATCACCAATCATGTACCGTATTAAAACGTTCAACAATCATTCTAGTTCAGTGATGCGTATGGTTGTGTAGCTATCGCTCGTGGATTTATGTGCAGTGTCGTTGCGGTACAAGTAAGGTAGAAGGACAGTGAGTAGGTTGGTTGTGTGCTTGTGTGGTAATGTGAGTGAGGTACGAGCTGGGACGCCATTCAAGGTTACTTGTTGGTGCCCAAGCTCGAGGTCGAGGTCGAGGTCGAGGTTGAGGAAATACTTGAGCTCGAGGTCGATGAGATGCTGGAGGATGAGGAGGAGCTGGTTCTGGCTTTGCTGCTACGTCGATAGAACAGCACGTAGGCAGCCGAGCTCTGCACTTCCGACGCTTGCACCCTGGAGCAGTAGCTATCGATCAAGCAATACCCTCAGGGAGGCGTTAGCTCATTCTTTCCACCCACCCAACGAGCCCCCACACACACAAGAACACGGTACCTGTCGTTAAAGTGGTACCACTGCTCATCGTAGCAATTCTTGGCGTACGCAGTGTAATGACCTCCTCCCATTCCACCGAGATGGTTCTACATATGCATGCATCGACATGCCTTGTCAGTCACGTGTCTTGCAGTGGGAGGCGGCGAGCAGTTGGTCGATTCGATTCCACATACACAAACGGCATAGAGCTCATAGATCGAATCACTTGCAGATCCAGGATCAAGAACAAACGGCGACATGTCCAATGACGTGATCGGAAAGTCGACAAACATATTGATCTTATCGCGATAGCGTTGGTCGTATCGGAAGCGTTTCAGATGAATGATCTGTGTGGAGTGCAATCGAGGGGTTTGGTATGAGGAGATGAACGTCCTCGAGTCGTGATGCATCGGGCCGTACCAGGATCTCAGGCAAGCGCCAGATCTCATACTTCATATCAGCTTGCTTGTGGCTCTTGCACGACGGACAGTACCACTGGTCGTTCAGGCCCAGGCGTTCGGTGCACGTGTACTTTCGGAAGGCGTCGTAAATATTCAAGCCACCGCGAATCATATCGCTCTGCTGTTGCTGTTGTTTGCAGCTCTCGTGTGCAATCACTTTCTACAATGTGGCACAATGATAACAAGTGAGTGAGTGAGATTCAGAGAGATCTATGATGAATCTCGAGCAATTTCAACGTACGCCAGCATTTTGATGGTAGTATTCGGGCACAGCGGCATCGTTCCATGTGATGGCGAGGGTACAACCCGACTGCACCAAGTTAAGTGGCTCATCATCACAGTTCACAAGGCATCCTGCACACTTGAGCTTGTACGAGCAACGAGCGCAGCTACACACCCCACCACACCCCACAACAGCCAATGTTGATAACGCCACTCGGTCAGAAGGTGAGGTACGGAGACGGACGGCCTCAACGAATGGCGATACGTACTTTTGACCAGCGAGAGTGACGTGATGAATCTTGAAAGGCAAGGTCGTTGGATCAAAGTCCGAGATGTCGGTCGTCGACAGCTCTTCCTTCTCGCGGTCTTCGAGTGGCGCACTGACGACATCGGCTGGTTGGTCTTCGAACAAATGTGCGAAACGAGGGTCTCGCTTGTCGGCAGCAATGACGCGTTGCACTGTCGATGAAGAATAGCAAGTGATATCAGTATCGATGAGTGAGTGAGTGAGTGAGTGAGTGAGCGAGCGATGAGGTGCATTGAACGTACATCGCTTCCAAACCAAATAGTAGAACTGTCGCCCAGTGATGGTACGCTCATCGTTCAACTGCCGAGGATAGAAGATGATGAACGGCAAGCCAAAGGTCGAGTAGCCACTCTTTCCCGAGATCAGTTGGCGATGCAACAGCTGTGCTCGATAGACATTGACGTCCTTCTTGGCAAGCTGGTAGGCAAAGGTCACGCTCTTGGGCGGGATGCTCATGGCAGGTTTGCTTGCTGGATGCGTGACACTAATGAAGCCCGTGGTGATGTGCGCCAACACCAGGCGTTCGTAGTCGAGGCCTGCGATCTTGGCGACCTTGACGACTAGATCCGAGATCTACCAAAATATAGAGAAGCCGTTCTGATGAGTGCATGTGTATGAGAGAGAAAGGGAGAGCGAACGAGAGAGAGAGAGGCTCGACGTACATAATCAGTAGATGCGATAGAAAAGGCATACTTTACAGGCCATGTAATGTTGTCGAGCTTCCAAACGATGATCTCCACGATCCTCATGGTGGTCGATGGGAGGGGCAGGGATAAATACTGTAACGTACGCATCGATTGATCAGTTAGGGAGTTGAATTTCGAGTAGAACGAGGGTAACATCGAAGGCGCAAAGGAGCTCGTAGTACCATGATTGGATCGAAGGTGATGCTGACTTTGGCACAATCCGGGCATACTAGCGTCGTTTTCAGTTGTCCTTGACAGAGATCAACAATCATGGATTGATTGCGGCGCAAATGGTTCTGCCACGACTCGGCGGCGACCTCTGCATCAGGGCGACCGTCGGAATCGCGGGTCTCAACGTAGGGCTTCTGTTGCACGAGGTTGAGGTCTTCATGCAAGCCATCCAGCAGAAAGGCCATCAGCTCCTGCGCGTCCTGCTGCTGGTAGCCACTGAAGCGTGGATTCTTCTTTCCAACAAGCCTGACGATACCGATGGCAATACAAGCGCGAGTGAGGCAATGCGGGAGGCCGTGATGGGGTAGGGAGTAAGCAACGCATACCACTTGACATTCTTGGGTGCAGTGGCGCCGCACGTTCCCGACCACATGACCTTGAGCAACGCTGCGTAGTACTCGGCGAGTTGGCCTCCCATTCCAAGAGGATTCGACTTGTTGATATCGGCTCGGAAGCTGATATACGAGAACCAAAGATATTACGGCACATTGGTTGGTTGGTTGGTTGGTTGGTTGGTTGGTTGGTTCGAGTTATTGAATGCCTGCTATCACTCGTACCGATTGTCGAGAAAGTACTCTGTCAACGGTTGCGTGTTGCTTAAGCATTGCAACGCAGAGTTGAGAAAGCAAGTGTTGCCTGTGGAAGAAGGAGGAATGTGGTTAGTGGGCATGGAGCGAGCGAGCGATAGAGAGATAGAGAGATAGAGAGCGAGCGAGAGAAATTCATACCGAGATTGTGGAGACCACACACGCCCCTTCCGATCGAGGTTCCACTCGTTGCGACGCCAGTGATTGAGTCTGACGTGAAGGTCAGCGCATTCCAGATCATGGTGAAGAATCCAGGAGACTTGCCCTTCTTGCGCTCATCGTGCTGTTGCGCCTTGGCGATCTTGGCTTGTGCCTCTTGGAATGGCCACTTACCATCGTGTTTCACTTCGATGAGGATCTACATGGAAGCGCGAGAAAGTGAGTAAGCTTGTGGCAATGTGTTTGAGAGAGGAAGCCAGGCGTATAGAGATATGCGACCTACTTGCTGATTCGGTGCCAGCTTGCAATCATCGAGTGTTTGTGCAAGGTTCTCCAGCAATTCGAACGCCGATCTATTCGCGCGCCGACCATGAGTCGAGACATTGGAGTGAACGAGCACGATACCGTGCGAGCCATGTACCCTTCGGTGAGGCTTTCGGCACTCCACAATCGAGCATTGGCGCGATCGGTTGCACTCAGCGAAAAGGCGGTCGAGCTGAATGCGATCTCGAGCAGCTCCTTGACTGCGAGCTTCTTGCTGCAATACACATGCTTCACCAATGCACAAAGTTGCAATGTGAGCAACATGAATTTCGGGCACACGAGTAGCTTTGGTGTACCAAAGTCGATGAGGTAGGTTTGCCATTAGATCCGAGCAGAACGAGTTGGAGCTCGAAAGGAACGAGCTCGATTCGAGCGGTCGATCCCGAGAAGGAAGTTTCGA
>Ga0209935_1003817_pt1 | contig 14885 bp, 7 predicted proteins | sample ThiBio_1000_plan_2_FD_183958 | JGI IMG/M metagenome (GOLD analysis project Ga0209935, IMG submission 183958) | Wastewater bioreactor microbial communities from Cape Town, South Africa - Thiocy_cont_1000_plan (SPAdes) | ecosystem: Engineered > Bioreactor > Thiocyanate-remediating >... | reverse complement strand
ATGATACGATTTTCGCGTTAATGCAAGAACGTATTGCTTTCTCGCATATCAAACATCTCGATATTTCAGCTGTGCGAAATACTACGAAATATCTTTCAAATATTTTACCTTCAATGATAAATCTTCGATCTATTAAAATGACTGGCAGTGCATTAAATATTCTTAAATCAGCATCTTTAACAAGTTTTCCAAAATTGACTTTTATCGATCTAGCCATGGATAAATATCCTTTCAGTAAGGATCATGCAAATACTCTTTCGACGGTATTTCCCAACGTTGAACATTTACGTGTTACTCCATTAAATCTATCAGATGTTCCGATTTTAAACACTTATTTTCCTAAACTTCATAGTTTGACTTTTCTGCCCAATGGAAATGAATCGAACGATGATTATAAAAAGAAAAAGTTTGACTATGATTTACGAAGAATCGTGACGTTTCTATTTCATCGTAAAGCACAATGGATTACTATTTGGCTCGATCAAGATGTGTATAAAGATGATATTTGGGAAAAGTGCGAATCCGGACAAATTTTCAATTTGAACACAAATCAATCACGTTATAATAATCCATATTCTTATTATAATAATGATGATGATTATTAACAAACAAAATGACGTATCTTCCAGAATTCTAATCGTGTCAAACTAACAGAACGTTTTTTTTCATAACCTATTAAATATATTTAGCCTTGATTTTCAAGTTATGCATGCTTGAAGACATCTTTGAAATTTATTCAAAACACTGACAACACATAATACATAACGCACGTTTGCACATTTTCTTATTTCCACACTACTGGACAAAAAATTATTGAGGAGGATGTCGACTGCGTTGAGATATTGTCAAAGGCATCGTCACCGTTGATTGATGCCGTGCGAAAAGTGTTCGTAGTTTTCTCCGTTTGTCAGGCATACACGCTAAACAAATTAGTGGTAACAAAAAATGAATCAAAGTCGCGAAGAAAAATAAATAGGACAGTTCCAAGACAGCCCAATAAGGATCACCGAACGATTGTCCCAAGAGAATAATTGATGCTGATAAATCTATTGAAAGAAACAGTGCAGAGATTGATAGGAGTTGAACTGTCATGTTTCGACATTTTTTCCAGTCTTGTCGACGATGACGTTTTTGCCAAAGCACGCGAAGCAATAACGTTAAATTGAAAAATGTAATAAGAAGAGTTGGTACGATACCATGAGCGATAGTATCCCATTTGGATAAATACGAAATATCCAAATAACAAGCATAACTTCCGCACATTACTGAAGTAAAATCATACCAATTTTCACACGGTGGAAAAAACAATATATAAATATAGAAGATGTTCAAATAAAGTAAAAGAACGGCCAAAGGTAGATAATGAATGAAAATTTTCTTTCGTGTTGTTCGAACAAGATCAGCATGAAATATGAGAATATGCCGTTCAAATGAACTCCATGCTAAAACAACAGTACAACCACTATAAAAACCATAGTCTAGGAACCACCATATTTGACATAATATAGTACTTTGTAACCATGGTCTACCGTTGTGTTGCATGCTATCTAATACCCATGTATAATCAAATGTTACAAGACAAAAACCAAAGAATAGTACAACAAGAATCGAATGATTATGAAGTGCTTGTCGTTCAGATTTGTTCACAAAAATGTAAATGAAAATAATCAAATAAGAAGGAATAGATATGATTTCAAAGAGAAGAAAATACCAAAATCGAAAGGTGTCGGGGAAAACCAGAACATAAGCATAATGATCATCATCAGTGCTATTAAATGTTGAATTATCTTCAATGACCTCCATTCGAGGTTAGAATGAACACAAATGGAATCCAATCTAGACGCATCGATGTTGTTTTTTTTTGATACGTCAAAAGCGTTTATCGTCATAAAAGGTCATTGTGTGTGTTCTTTAAATAATTTTCTTTTTTTTATTATAAGTGAACTCATGCAAGAGCAACGAAAAATAGAGCATTCTCACAAAAAAAGACAACAGAAAAAGAAGGATGTTTCAATGAGAAAGTAAAAACAAGATTCATTGCAAGCGAAAAAAAAACGTATGATTATTACAAAAAGGATTTTGAGTGACATGAAAATACAAAGATGAAATAATGACTAGAAAGCAACAGAAAGAAAGAAAGAAAAAAATAAGATTAGATATTGATGACTGTTCAAGTGTATTGTGGTTTATAAGCTAGATAAGCTTTTAAATTGTCGGGCAAACGTAAGAGTTTGATTTGTTTTCGATCGACATAACGTAAAATATTTCGTCGTGTTACTTCTTTCAATGTTGTACATGTATATGGCAATGAATAAACTTCAATTAAACGTACATTCGATGATGGTTCGATATTTTTGAGAACAGCTAATGTCGAACCACAATTCGATAATGATGGATAAATATTAAATAAAAGTGAAAATTCATTTGTAAAAACAAATGGAGAAAAAAATGGACCACGATAGTCGATAATACTGCGCGTGTGTAATAATGTCGATGAATTGAGTATATACAAGAAATAATTACGTTTAACACGTTGGAATATTGGAACTAGAAAAAAACAAAGGAAATTATATGATATGAATGAGGAGGAGTACGTACGTGTGCATAGAACAATAATTAAATGTCCATCGTTGGTATATTCAACTCGGTAAACCTTCGTTTTCAATGTATGATTCGAACAGACAAGAACACGATCTTTTGTTATATCAGTTATTTGTCCTCGGACAGTATCGAATTCTGCTAGACGCGAATGGCCATAACGTGGATCGAATGCAAATCGTTGATCATACCGAGCCGGTGTTATACGAAGTATAGCATAGGTTTTAATATCAAAAATGACTGTGACTTCATGTGTTTGATGGCTATACGAATGTTTATCTTCGTAATCAGGTGTGATTAGTAGTTTCGTTCGATCAGGTGATATTAAACACGCATACGATCGTGCATTGAAACGATGAGCAACGGAATTGAGTTTTCGTACGATTCGACTGTTCCATGTTGATGATGATGACGAGAGAGAGAAATTCGGCGATGATGTCGATGATAAAAGTACCGGATCGCTATTGTCCATACAATTGCATACGAGTGATGATAGATAAGGCGTAGAACGATGTTGTTGAAAGTTTTTATTCATTGTTAAATCGTTCGTATTGGAAACTGAATGTGAACGTGTACTTACTGAATTGAAACTGAACAGAAAGAGAAAATCATGTGATTCGAGAGAGAGAGAAATGTTTTAGTTTACCGAATGTTCGATTTGCCGAATCGAAGCCTTGACATAGTCGATGATGATATGTTCGCTGGATTAATCGGTGTATTTGCAGAAGTCGAAGTTGAACTCGATACTAATGTACAACGTGCTGAACCGGTGAGAAAGGAGACTTTTTTGGTATTATCAACGAATTCATATGGTTGATTTTCCATATCGAATCGATCTTCGGTTTCGTTCAACAACGAACAAGATTTAATCGGCGAACGTTGAGGTTCACTGAGATGATACGCATTCAAAGTCGCTGTTTGCATCAACGAACTATGTCGATTCGGCGTATTCGTACGTGCAGTTGAGTCCGACGATTGAGGCGGAGGTATTGGCGATGATTGTGGTCGTTGAGTTCGTCGATGAAGGCATGTACACTTTTTGGGCGATATTTGACTGTCGAATGAGTCCGTTGGAACAGGCCGATCGAAAACAAAGATTTCGACTTCATTATTTCCTTTCCAGAGTTGAAAGACAATGAATTCGTCACAGCATGCAATCACACGATTGAGACGATGTATACGTTCTCGAACTGTATTATCATTCGTTCGATAACGTTCGATATTCGATGGAACAGTTAGAATAATATCGTCTTCGCCATGTTCACTGAGAATGAATTGTGCATCGCCGAGACGTGTTAAACTTTTGAAAAATCGACCGTTTATATACGAAATCGGTTTCGGATGTAAACGTCGAGATTCGAGATCATTCGACGGTGCAATCGATGAGCAAGTCACCGGTGACGATGAACTCGAAAGTGTCATTGCTGAACCGACAAGAGCTGATGCCGATGGATTGTTATTATTATTTCGAATATTATTCGATTTATTTGTTAGAAATGAAATTGACGATGGAACTGATGCAGATGTTAGTTGTGTTTTCGTTTGAACGATGAAATCATTTGTCAATGATAATGACGTCGATACGAATGATGTCGGAGTCGAAAATGAACTCGATGAGAGCGAAGGCAAAACGGATAAGATTGTATTGTTATTGGAAAGTATTTCACAACCACTGTCGGTACTAAATTGATTGAAATGTCCGAAACGTCGTGCATCGTAGTAGATCCATTTTTGATAGGGAATGACGACGATTTTTCTCGCACCGGGCGGTTGTGACCCACCGGATATATGTTTTTTATTCACTGATGTTATACCATTACCCATCTAGAATGAAAATAAAAAAAATTTCTCAGATAAATCTTAAGTTAGATTTGTCTTCGACGTTTTTTTTTTCGTTCTTTTCAGATCAAGAAAAAAAAAGGAGATTTTTAATCAAAAAAAGAAATTGTGAAAAGTCCATTATTGTATTAAATTGAAATACACTCACACGCACACATTGAAATAAAGTCAAGAAACGTTTTTTTTTGTGATTTTTGCTTTCGAAATTTTCGTCATCGTCGTCGTCGTTGTTGTTGTTGTTGTCAAGAAATTGATTAAACGAAAAAGAAGAAGGTAAAGAAATTTAATTGAACGACACGGCATACATACAAATAAGAATATGAACATTGTACAAATTCGGTTATGAAGAAAACAATCTTAGGAACGCAAAATATCATTCAAGAGTGGAGGCAAGGCACAAATAAATATGTATATACGAGCGTAATATTGCATGAAGAAGAATTGACACTGTACAAACAACAAAAAATATATAAATAAGAAAGGCCGAAAGAGACTAGAGGAGGAGGAGGAGGAGGAGAAGGAAAGGAACAGGTGGGACTTCAAATATGAGTACAGATAAATTGCACACTTACACGCACGTAAAGGAGAGAGAGAGAAAGAGAAAAAATGAAATATGAAACGATGAATGAGAAAAAAAACAGAACAATATTGGTTTTGGATTTTTCTCTTCTCAGATCAACAGAAGTAAACTACAGAACTAAATGTACATATTTAAGACATAAAGAAAAAGAAAATGAACGTAGCATTAGCCTGAGATGATAAAGATATTTGAAAGTGAGTATCATCCATCCGTATGTATGTGTGCGTGCAATTATTATTTTGTTTGTGTGTTTGTGTGTGTGTGTGTTTTTACAATGTAGACAAATATCACAATATGCGAAAAGAAGGAGAAGAAGATTTGTTGTTTTTTTCTAAGGTAAAAGATGATCAACACTTGGTAATGTGTCTGGCGGTAATGGCTTAACAAATAAGGATGGCAATGCCGTATCATTTACATTACCATTCGGATTTCCATTCATATACGGTTCGAAATCTCCGAAATTGACATCATCAAATGATGCAGCCGTATCGAAATCATCATTTAATAAAAGAGAATTTAAATTCGTATCACCACCCCATGGTGTCGAAAAGTCGAATGAATTGAAATCGGTTTGCCATTGATGTTGATCAGTGACAATCGGTTGAATGGGCACAGGAACCGAACTCGACGGTAGTTGTGGTGCTATCATTGCTACTTGTACTTGTTGCTGCTGCTGCTGCTGTTGTTGTTCTTCCTGTTTGGCTTTTTTCGTCGTTCGACGTCTTGGCGCAGGTTTATCGGCATTGGTTTTCTTTGCTGGACTATTTTTATTTGTTGTTCGAACGGATTTTAGTAGAAGATTATTGTCGTTTTGTGCAATTGCTGTCGTATGTTCAAAACGATTGATTGTATCAATGATATTATCGACACCTGAACATGGCGAAGGATTTAAACCTTTCAAAAGTGTACTGAGTGTTCGAGGTTCGACAACACCATTGACAACAAGGCAATTGCCACCATCGTCGAGAGTCGATTGATTATTACTATGATTATTGGGAGCGATTGTTCGAGTTGAATGAACAGTTGACTCATCGGTTTGTGGTATCGATGGTGTAAGAATCAATCGTTGTTGAGATGGTTGATCTGATGGGATTTTTTGTTGAATAACATAAGGTTTATTATTAATGAAGAAGATTTGTTGTGGTTGTGATTGTTTTCTTTCTTCATTATTATTACTAAAAATAATTTGTTGAGTTTGTTGATTTAAATCGGTTGAATTCGTCGTCGTTGTCGTTGTTGTGGGAACATGTAGTACCACAGATTGACGATTTGTTGGTAAAAGATTCGTTGTTTCTGTACAATTTTTCAGTCCAGCTGATGTAATGATTGGTAGTTTTTTCTTGATTGTTGCTGTTGATAATAGTGCCGATTGAGATGGTGGTGATGATGTTTGATTGCGTTGTTGTGTTTGAGCTTTTTGAAAGAGATGATTAACAATAGCATTCGAATCCGATGACGCACCTGATGCCAATGCAGAAAGAAGAAAATTTGTTGTTGATGGATCATTAAAATCGATCATCAATGGTTGAGATGATTCCACCACCGATGATGATGATTCAGTTGAATATTCATCGGCATTTGTTGTCGCCGTCGTCGTCGTCGATGGTGTTGGTGCAATCATCTTTGGTGCTGTTTTGGTTACCATCAACGACGTTTGATTAGTTGTACCCATGAGAGAAATAACGTCGATTTGATTCGGTGTTATTGAACAAGGTTTTTGAGCAGCTGATGGCGAACGAACGAAATCAGGTTTCAATGCGTTCACATTTAATGTCACTGGTTTGCCCGTTGTTGATACAATCGATGATGCTGATTCGAGACGAACTCGTTTGGCTGGATTGGGATTATTATTATTATTATTATTCGAATCTCGATTCGGTGATAGAAGAACGTTTTGTACGCCCGAAAGAACAGCAAATGTTGATTCATTCGTCGTATTTTTAACTTGTTCGAATAGTGACGGTACTCGAGCGATAACATTCGTATCTGTTGTTGACGATGGCGTAAGAACATTATCATTGAGATAACGAATATGTGTTGATGGTGATGTTGAATTTCTATGAACAAGATTAGTTTGAGATGTCGAAGAAACTGAAGCGGGAGGAGAAAGAATCGATGATGGAACGGGTTGAGTTTGTAAATGAGACGAATCATGAGAAGGTTTAGCAGCTAATTGAGCGATGACAGGCGGTGTAACAGCTGTTTTACGCGGTCGACCACGTGGTCGTTTCGACGGTGGTGTTAAACTCGTTTGCTGTACCGGTGTCCATGTCATCGATGGATTACTGTCTGATGATTGACCAGTATTATTAACAAATACGACCGATTCATGATTTGTTGTTTGAAGAATATTCGATGAATTCGATGCACAAACAAATACATTGCCATTGGTTGATTCTGTATGGGTCCGTTTTCGACGTTTGCCAGACTTTTGTTCGCTTTCACAAAATGAATCAATACAATTTGTCAATGTTGCCATTTCCAGGATATTCGATTTCTGTCGACAATTTGTACCTTCGAGTACTTGTGTAACTTCCCAAGATTTCGATTTAATTGACAGATCGAAATTGAAAACTTTCTCAACAATTAACGGACATTGTAAACCACATTTACATGTTGTCGGATTTTCTAAATATTGTCTTACAGCATCTAATGAGTCAAGTATTGCATTTGTTGGACTAATATAAACAACAATATCTGAACCTAAGATTCTTCTTTGCCAACCATATGGTACAGGTATATAATCCGAATTTTGCGAATTTAAATGTGAATTTTTCGTTGTTTTCTTACTCCGAGAAAAATTCGGCGATAGCGATTCATCTTTAACGATGATTTTCGTTAGAGCTTTCGCTTCTTTTTTAACACGAGATTTTTTTGTTAACGTTGAATTCTGTTGATCAGTATTATTTGTTGATGATGAAAAATTAAATGAATCGATATGAATATTATAATTGGTTGTCGTTGTTGTTGTTGTATTCACTTGATGTTCATCGACTTCTTTGATATTTTTCAGAATTTGTGATACAATTTCTGTTGTTTGTTTTTCATTGAATTGACATTTTTTCGTGCCAAGTTCAGTATTTAAAATGTTTGTTGGCTGTTGTTGAACATTAGTCGTATGAATATTAACATTATAATTATTCACACTAATATTATTAGCTGTAATATTACTTAAATTAGTTGTATTTTGCATTGAATTCGTTGATTCAATGATAGTTTTCGGTTGAAATGGTGATGGTAAACGTGTGACATTGATTAATGGTGGCTGTTGTTTAACAGGTGTATCATGACTAGATGAAGAATTTGTTGTGGTAGTACCTTGTTCAGATGGTGGACGTTGTTGTTCATCTATCTGACTAACAAGTGACGATTGTGAATGAACAAATCGTACGAGATGTGTTGGTGAAGCACTACTACTACTATTCAATTGACTAGATGATGGTAATACTTCACTACAACATGATTGAACAAGTTCATCAATTGTCACATTAGCAGCAAGTGTTGATGATTGATCTTCATTATTTGTATTAGTAGTTGTAGTATTTGTTTCATTTGTGAATGATGTTTGTGTTGAAAGATATGTTTCTGTAGTTGTCGTCATAATCTTAGTTCGCTTAACGAACTCAAGCAGATTTGAATGTTCATAAGAGATTGAATACGAAACAAACGTTTTCTTTTTAAAACAACAAAAAAAATCTAAAATATGAACTCGTTTATTTATTTATTTCTCTCCCTCTTTCTCTCTCTATGAGTATTGTTGTTGTTTTTGTTGTTGATTCAACAGCCATGATCAACGGACAAAGAACACTCTACTGAATTTTTGTTTTCAATTTACTTTGATTTCTAATCGACTTAATATGTTTTCGAATAAATTTATTCGAGAAAAAATTCGTTTCTTTTTATTAATTAGTTTTTTTCCAATAACTTTTCAAAAGTGACATCTGCACACATCATCATAGAGGCATCACTAGACCGACAGCCAGTGTTATGGCACAGGAACGAAACAGATACTAGTCAATTCCTAGAAAACAAAAAAACTGTATTTCGTCTTAAAGCAATTGCTAATAAGTATTCTGCACGGATATCATTTAATTGATTTCCTGCAAGTTCAAGTGTATTGAGTATCTATACATCAAATATAATGATGACTATAAAGAAATCAATCATATTTGCTAAATATCTATATTAATGATTATACTTCTTAAAGCATCCGTTAGATATTTTGCACTTGTTATTTTTCAATGCTTACACAGCAACACAGTAGAGTAGCAATATATTCTATGTTTTGATCATGAATATTATTCCATGAGAGTTCTAATGTCGTAATTCTTTATAATAAAATCGTTTTTTTAATTAGTAATAATTGAAATATTTGCTGCTCATATTACCCTCTTGAGGATATCAGATAACTTTTTTAATTCATCACATGTAATTAAAACCTTTTGAAACATAAATCAAGAATTGTCCATGTCTAAGAGACAGAAGTTGTCTCGTCTCTTCGAGCTCGATATTTATAATCAGACTTCAGAACTTTATTGAATCGAATAGAAACATTTCGAACTGAGAGAAGAATATTCACTGGTTCAAGCTGATCAAAAATTCAATAAATCAATTCAACAGGAAATGTATGAAACGAATTATCATTTATTTTTTTAAAAGAAATCAAAATTGAATCAAATAAAACAAAACTATATGATCTTTCAGTTGATTTGATTATAAACATCGAATTATTCGGTTCGGATCCGTGAAATAATGCTATTAGTGTGTCGATTTACGTGCATTTATACACCATTCTTTTTTTTTCTTTGCTAATATAACGAGTCTTTATCATTTACAATTCAATAAATCAATGATGAAATGTAGCTTTCTCAAAATAAAATCTACAAGGGTATAAGCTAACGATGATATATGTGATTAATTCTCAATATAACATAAATTCATGTTTAAAAAAACGATTTAAATTAATCATTACGAAGAAACACGAATGATAGAATCAGATTCAATCTATGCTCTCTTCTCTTCTCTTTCTCCAAATACGTATAAACCAATCAAATGTAATGCGCTAGTGGTCTGTCATGATTTCTTCGTTCTTCTATTGGCTGAAGAAGAAAAAAAATTTCCTCTATGAATATGAAAGCATCAAAGTATGGTTGTAGAGAATATGAAAATGAAATTTACTAGTTTATGTTTACTTCGAGATTGAAAAGCCAGATACAGATATAGACTAATTTCGTTATAATTGTACTCTTTGATTACTTTAATTAGCATAAGTTTAAGTTTTGATAATTTTCGTAAAGATAAACAGATTGACATTCATTTTTTTTCCCAAGAAATTCCTACATTGCGAGTGTTAATAAAATCATCTTCTTAAGAACCAACATTCAATTATCATTGATCGGTAAACAATTGCCGATGTATTTTTCCCCATGGTATTTCGACTAAACACGTCAGCAAGATCGCAGTCGAGTCAGAGAATTCGTACTCGCAGGTTAAGGATTTCCCCAGTCAATATAGGTAGTTTATCGATCTAGAAACAGTAAAATTCCAGAACAATGGTTTTAATAGAAAATTAGTTGTCACAGTTATTCACAAGTTATTTTGTACATGTGATATTGATTTTTATAATTCGTCTTTATATTGACAAACGATAAATTTTGAATTGATAATTCTAAAAGAAAATTAAACATACATATATTTTTTTTAATTTAGCTACAATAACTATTTCATTTATCAGTTTACTGTCATGGATATGGATAACATTGATGAACAAATTCGTGTTGACACAGTTGATCAACAAGATATCAGTGCACAAATTCGCTTTGATGAAGAAGCAGGTTAGTAATGCCCTTAAATCATACTCCTTCTCATATTTAGATACCATAATACTACGAGACGGAAAATAAAAGAAAAAGATAAGAGATCAATGATTATTGTCATATTTCAATTTGGTTTTAATGATAAAAAAATTCAATAAGAGCTGTTTTTTGTTATGCCTCACGGTTACACTAATCTCATAGGTTTTTTTCAAACAAGTTTTGATACAAACAAGACGGAAGCCTGCGATTTTCATCGTCCAAAAGAGTAGATGAAGATGCATCGAATCGCTTATTTTAACCCTTTCCAACCAGATGTATCCATTTGGATACATTATGCCCATATTATGTAAATAACTGACTGATTGTAAGACCATTACGCTGTTCAGCACTTTGAAAATTAAGCTAACACATTTTGCAACAAATCCTTGCGTTTAAACGAAACGAAGAAAAGAACATTCATTATGAAAACGGTAATCTTCTCACGCAATGTCCTGGGATAGCATCTGAGCCATAGAAGTCTTTTTTCTTTGACTATGAGTATTCAATATTGAAAATAACGACCGGTCAATTTTCGTTGATAAAAGCGCTCTACATTGTATGACTAACAGTTATTACTCGACGTTTCTCAACTATAAAAAATAGACATGTACTCATTTGGATACATCCGGTCATATAAGGCAAAATAATCCGAAATTTTTCTTCTTCTGTATTATGTAAAATGATGAGTGTTATCATTTTTAGTCGAAATATATGTCATTAAGTAACAAATATTATTTATAAACCTTATCATTCTACTTATTAACTCATCAATAGTAAATGATAGGCTTCTCTCCCACTACTATCATTCAAAAATTGAAGTCTCACAAAAAAAATCTGACATACTTTCAACACTACGACTGATAGAACCGGATAACTCATTATTAGATCCAACCAATTCGATGCTGGAATTAGTCTTTAATATCCACTAGATTTGTCTAACTCACGTTCGCTAATAAGTGTACTATAAGGAAATCTGGAGGCAATGATAAAACAGTTTTTAATGCTCTAATAAATGTACAACGTATAAAATATCTTGTTTATAACCATATTTTATGGTGCGTGTAAAAAACGAAAAAAAAAGATTTAATGTAGTTTCAAATTCATAAAACTTTGTTTTTCTAGTGTTTGATTAGATACTCTCTTTCTTTTTTTTTCTTTTTTACATAAGTTTAATGAATAAATTTTAAAAAATCATAAAATATTGCATTATGATAGATAAAAATAGAAAATAAACTCTGATAAATTTGGATTTATAATGGCCGGGTGTATCCAAATGGATACATCACTGCGTTCTGCGTAGAAAGCAACTTTTAGTTTGAAAAGTAAAATTCTCTTATCTTCATCAACTAGAAGCAATAAAGAATTTTTACTCTCTGTATTCTGGTAGCCGACTGGAAAGGGTTAAAACTTTCCTAGTGTATTATCTGAATTCTGTTAAATCAATTTTCAAAATGTCGAAAACTCAGGTAAAGCTTAGACTAGAATACGTATAATTCCTGAACAATTAATTCTAAACATTTGAATTTTGTGCACTTGTATAGATACGTCCATAAACGGTGACAATCTGCATATGGAAAATTAACAGTTCGCTATAAACATGTGACTCTGTAGGTTTTTGTCAAATAGGTCAATAGAAAACCTAAAAAAATAAGATCTAATCACTCATGCTGTATGATTCCATGCATCTTTATCTGCTCTTTCGAACGATGAAAACTGCAAATCTTTATCTTGTTTCTGCCGAAAGTTATTCCCGAAATATCTGGTGAATAATAATTAGTGCAACTGTGAGGCATGATAAAAAAAGCGGCTCTTATTGAAATTTTTACTATTAAAATCGAAATGAAATAAGATTAAATAGTATTGAAAAGTAGAGAATTTTTTCTCTATTAGACCGTATAGCAAAAGCATTTTTCAAGCCTATTATATGATACTAAAATGCAAATCTCGATACTTTTGGTGTGTCCTAAGTATATATTTTTCTACGAGCTGTCTGTAAAGCTTCAAAAGAGAAAAGAAAGAAAATGAGATGTATACATGTATCAGTCGCACACGAAGTCGTTCTATTAAAATTTACGAGAAAAAACAATATGTGAGCGGATGAATAGATTTTATTCGTAATGGAATGCATTCATTTGATTTTTTTAAAATTTCTTATAACTCATTGAAAAGTTTCCAATAAGAACTAGTAAGAATAATTGCTTTGGAACATTTGCATAAAAAAAGCAGAAAGAGGCTTCCGTTGAAACTTATTGTTCTTTTATGCAGCTCAAAAATCGACTCGTTATTCGTATGGCTATCAGAATTGTCTTCATAGAGTGTGTCCTTGGAAAATCTTAAACAGCAAAAACAAGCCGTTATCACTTACCTCTATTTCTGATTACGGACGTTGACCAAGATGTTTGCTCATTAACTTCGGTGATGACAGAATTAAATTGTTTAATAATATCACTAAAAATGTATAAAAAATACGTATTTTGAATACTATATTAAAATTTCGAACGTCGACAGAGATCTATCTGTAGTTGATTCGTTTCTTTTTTCAGACATTCGATTTCAACTTACCTTCAAAGTGTAATCTGATTTTGACAGTCAATATTGATGTATTAGATTCTTTCATGTAAATTTAGTAAACCAGTTATTAGATGAAATTCTATTTTGAGGGTGTTGAAAGATGATATTTGTAAAGAATTATTTATGGAAGATAGTTTGATAAAAACCCGTAAATATTTGTTAAAATGCCGCTATAATATAATCTTGACGGAAGAAAAATATAGCGCTTATTATAAGAAAGTTTAACTCAAAAGAATAAAATAAACTTAGTTCAACTTATATTGACTCTGTGAATAAACTATGAGTTTTGCATAATGCTATTTGAACTTGTTTGCCTTTCGAATATGCAGTGAAATGCAAATCGGCGGGCGAAAACTAATAAATTTTAACTGTTATTGTTATTGATGTAGTTTAATTTATAGCTTCACAACGTAATAAATCTAGTCATGACTAAGAGTAATTTTATTTTATTGGATCTTCCTATAAAATAACATTTTTGCTACTGTATACGAACTTCGCGGAAAAGTGCTATCATTTTTATTGATTGTAATAAATCTTTTCAAACGATTTCATTGAAATGATTTTGGTGAATATTTTCATGTCTACTAAATCCAGTCGTGAATTTCGAAGAAATGATATAAATGAATCGATGTTTATATATTTTTGTTCTATATTTTAGGTATTATTTTTGGACAAGCTATTCCAGGTAAGAGACTCAAAGAAATATTCCCTATACAAACATTTTCAATTTAATTTTGTTTTAGTTCCTCATCCCGTACCATCAATACCACTTGTTCAACAAGCACAGCATATTTTAGTTCAAGGTAAATTATAATATCACATTATTAAATTGAAAAGATTCAGCAACCAAGATAACTGGACTGTCTCTTGTAGTAATTTCTTTACTGTTAAGCATGAATCAGAACAAATTTGTATTTGAAACAAAAAATTATGACGAATCATTTGAACATAAATCTCACGTTGAAAATATTCTTTACTATAATATCTGCATTTGTTTTATGTTTTAGCTCCAACAGCTATTTGAAAATCAAGATCTAGTGGTAGTGCCATTCTTTTGCAATTAAATGGTGATGGTTCATATGGTTTCATTTGGGTTTTATTAGATCTATTCTGTGTCTCTATCTTTTTGCTTCCGAATCAAAAATTCTATCTGCTTCTTCAATTTTAAAATAATAATCTCGCAATAACAAATGATGATATAGACAATACGTCAATAAGCAGTGTCCTTGATCGGACCGATCATATTAAAGCATCATATCAATCGAATCAAAACAATTACATCATTCGAAGAAGCATAAAAAATTGAGTATAACTACGCCATTTTCTCGAATGGGTATTGCCAATCCTCATAAAAGTAGCTGCGATATATATGATTTCTTTCGTTGAAGTATCATATACTTACAGAGAGAGGAGGAAGAAAAAAACTGCCACGTGTTTTTTTT
>Ga0209935_1003816_pt1 | contig 14887 bp, 26 predicted proteins | sample ThiBio_1000_plan_2_FD_183958 | JGI IMG/M metagenome (GOLD analysis project Ga0209935, IMG submission 183958) | Wastewater bioreactor microbial communities from Cape Town, South Africa - Thiocy_cont_1000_plan (SPAdes) | ecosystem: Engineered > Bioreactor > Thiocyanate-remediating >... | reverse complement strand
CGAGATGGAGAGGCGTCTTGTTGTCGAAGGCGAGAGCATTGACGTCGGCATGTCGATCAAGGAGGATCTCGATGCATTGCAAGTGGCCTTTCGAAGATGCGAGATGGAGAGGCGTGAACTGATTGAACGATTGGGCATTGATATCGGCATGCCGATCAAGAAGATACTCGAGGCATCGAAGCTGGCCATGCTCTGACGCGTAGTTAAGAGGCGCAGCGTTGCTGAAGATCGAGGGATCGAAGTCGGCATTCGAACAAAGAAGGAGGGCGACACATTGATGATGGCCGTTGTGGAGTGCGAGATGGATTGCCGATTGGTTGTTGCGATCAAGAGCGTTGATATCGGCATTTCGATCAAGGAGGATCTCGATGCATTGCAAGTGGCCTTTCGAAGATGCGAGATGGAGAGGCGTGAACTGATTGAATGATTGGGCATTGATATCGGCATGCCGACCAAGAAGATACTCGAGGCATCGAAGCTGGCCATGCTCTGACGCGTAGTGAAGAGGTGTAGTGTTGCTGAAGATCGAGGGATCGAAGTCGGCATTCGAACAAAGAAGGAGTGCGACGCATTGATGATGACCGTTGTGGAGTGCGAGATGGATTGCCGATTGGTTGTTGCGATCAAAGGCATTGATATCGGCATTTCGATCAAGGAGGATCTCGACACATTGATGATGACCGCTCGAAGATGCAAGATGGAGAGACGATTGACTGTTGCGATCAAAGGTATTGATATCGGCATGTCGATCAAGGAGGATCTCGACACATTCATGATGCCCGCTCGAAGATGCAAGATGGAGAGACGATTGACTGTTGGAATCAAGGGCATTGATATCGGCATGTCCATCAAGGAGGATCTCGACACATTGATGATGACCACTCGAAGATGCAAGATGGAGAGACGATTGGTTGTTCGAGTTGATAGCGTTGATATTGGCATGTCGATCAAGAAGGAGCGAGACACATTGATGGCGGCCTCGTAATGATGCGAGATGGAGAGGCGATTGGTCCCGAGAGTTGAGGGCGTTGATATCGGCGTGTCGATCAAGAAGGGGCTCGATATAGTGATGGCGGCCTCTCAACGACGCATCATGAAGAGGAGTGTTTCGCTTGGAGTCGCGAGCATTGATGTCGGCGTTGCGATCAAGCAGCGCGCGTATATCAGCCAACGAGCCCTTCTTGCCAGCTTGAAGGAGAGCACGATCGAGTTCTCGTTGCGATGCCATTCTCGCCACCAAATCTCACGCATGTAGCTGTTCTTGTTGCAATGATCGTGAGCGAGGTGATGTTGTTGATGCGAGAGAGGGAGGAAGAGCGAATGAGCACAGCACGAGTTGTGACCCTCTTGGCTATCCATCATCCTTAGATTGTAGATAGTACACGATCCAATTTGGATATCGAAGCGATGGATGAGGATGAGTAGATGTGTTGTACTGAAGGGTAGGTTCATTGCAAGAATGATTGCGAGTAAACGAGAACAAACACGAACATTGAATGTCGGATACGAACGAACAAAGAAAGTCAAACGAGAGTAACGAGTGAGTGAACGAGTGCAGGAGAGTGTGAGTGCAGGAGTGCGACCAAGCTTGTTGGCGGAGATGCCCGCCACACGAGAGACTCAACCGAGCGACGTTGCTCAGATGGAGTCGTACGAACGGTTTCGCCTCATGTACCACACGACACCAGCAACGGCGATCAGCAACACGAGCACGACACCGACTGCCACCGCCGAGACGATGATGATGTGCGTCGTGGTCCACCAGCTGTCGCTCTTGGGAGGCGCGTCGACGAGCGTCGCGGTCCACTGGACGTTGTACACTTGAGAGGCTGACGAAGAGCTGAGCAAGGTCGATTGCCACGTGCCAGCTCCGAGCGAGAGGCTCGCGGTGTAGGTCGAGACGTTGGCCAGCGGCACGAACGATTGCGCCTACACACGAGCCCAAGAGAGAGAGAGTGTGTGAGAAGAAGTGTGAGAGAGACACAGACGAACACCAACATACCGAGCCATCCAAGATGCAGCTGGTGCTCGAGGTGAATGTCACGTTGCCCAACTCGGCCAACGACTCACCAGCGGTCGAGACCGTGAAGTTGACATGGTAGCCAGTGTACGACTCGTTGAAGGTCGGCAGGACGAAGTTGACGTATGCGAGAGCTGCGTAGCTCGTGACGGAGTAAAGCACGCCTTGGTCCGGGAGGTTGGCGGCCTCTGTCGCGATTGGAAGATGCTGGCATGAGATGACGGAGATGACGTTGGATCTCGAGGAGAGGAGAAGCGCGTACCAGCACCAAAGGTGATGGTGAGGGCGGCATGGGCGTCGGGGTACTCGGCGGGGATGGCGAAGGTGGCGTTCACGCTCCACTCGCCGGTCTTGTTGCCGTAGTTGAAGTTGTTGTAGGTCGAGCACGGCGGAATGCCGAAGCCGAAGCCGAGAGTCGAGTTGCCAGCTGAGAGGGGTGATTGTTCGAGATCGGTGAGTCTCAGACAGAGAGAGAAGTGTGCTTAGTGTGTGCTTAGTGTGTGCCTGTGCGCGCCTCGACGTACAGATGAAGTAGGTGAAGGTGGGCGGTACCAGCTTGCCATTGTACGAGAGTGCGATGATGAGCGGGATCGTGACGTTGGATGGATAGCTGAGCGAGTTGCCCGAGACGCTGCACAGAACACGGAAGCAAGGAGGTTCGAGGGTGAGAACACAAGATCAAGAGAGAGAGAGGCGCCAGCGTGGTGCGTCGCGAGCACGTGTATCAATGCGTCATCGTACCTGATGGTGAAGGAGGAGTCGGGGATGTCGTTGGTGAGGCTCACGATGGCGGTGGTGTTGGTGGCATCGAGCAACACTGGGTTATCGATATGGTTATCAGCGAGAGGCACCGCATCAGCCGCAGCAAAGGCACAGAGAGCGAAGCAGAGGAGAGCTGCGACAAGGAGAGTGGCGGCCTTCATGATGGCGGTGGAGAGAGTGAGGGGGGGGAGAGAGAGAGAGAGAGGTGCGCAGGCGGCGAGGGCAGGAGAGAAAGAGGAAGAGCAAGTGCGTGCGTGAGTGCTGAAGAGAGGACGACGAGAGTGCTGCGGAGTTTTCGATGGCGCAGCTCGCCGCTCGTCCCTCGCCCTGTCTGTCTCTCTCTCAGGGAATGTCGCGAGCGAGAGCGAGAGAGTGATCGATGTGGTGTATGCTACTGCGTCCGAGGATCACGGAAACTGGCGGGTTCATTGCAAGAATGAGGTGAGTATACGATACAAACACGAACATTGAATGTCTGCGGAGAGTGGGAGTGCAGGAGTGGCGACCAAGCTTGTTGGCGGAGATGCCCGCCACACGAGAGACTCAACCGAGCGACGTTGCTCAGATGGAGTCGTACGAACGGTTTCGCCTCATGTACCACACGACACCAGCAACGGCAGCCAGCAACACGAGCACGACACCGACTGTCGCCACCGAGACGATGACGATGAGTACGGTGTAGCTTGTCTCTACCACGAGAGCGTCGATGAGCGTCGCGGTCCACTGGACGTTGTACACTTGAGAGGGCGACAAAGAGCTGAGCAAGGTCGTTTGCCACGTGCCAGCTCCGAGCTCGAGGTGTACCGAGTAGGTCGAGACGTTGGCAGGTGGCACGAACCATTGCGTCTGCACACGAGCCCAAGAGAGAGAGTGTGAGAAGGAGATTGCTCACAAGAGAGAGAGAGAGAGAGACAGACGAACACCAACATACCGAGCCATCCAAGATGCAGCTGGTGCTCGAGGTGAATGTCACGTTGCCCAAGTCGGCCAACGACCTGCCAGCGGTCGAGACCGTGAAGTTGACATGGTAGCCAGTGTACGACTCGTTGAAGGTCGGCAGGATGAAGTTGACGTATGCGTGGGCCTCGTGGCTCGTGACGGAGTAAAGCACGCCTTGGTCCGGGAGGTTGGCGGCCTCTGTCGCGAGTGGAAGGTGCTGGCATGAGATGACGGAGATGACGTTGGATCTCGAGGAGAGGGACGAGGAGAGGAGAGGCGCGTACCAACATCAAAGGTGATGGTGAGGGTCGCATTGGCTTCAGGGTACTCGGCGGGGACGATGAAGGTGGCGTTCACGCTCCACTCGCCGGTCTTGTTGCCGTAGTTGAAGTTGTTGTAGGTCGAGCACGGCGGAATGAGGAAGCTGAAGCCGAAAACCGAGGTGCTAGCTGAGAGGTGTGATTGTTCGAGATCGGTGAGTCTCAGACAGAGAGAAGGGGCGAGCGTGTGAGGGAGGGAGGGTCTCGACGTACTGATGACGTAGGTGTGGGTTGGCGGAACCTGCTTGCCATTGTACGAGAGCGTGAAGATGAGCGATACCGTGCCGTTGGATGGATAGTTGAACGTTTCGCCCGAGACGCTGCACAGAGTACACGAAAGCAAGGAGGTTCGAGGGTGAGAACACAAGATCAAGAGAGAGAGAGAGAGAGGGAGAGAGGCGCCAGCGTGGTGCGTCGCGAGCACGTGTATCAATGCGTCATCGTACCTGATGGTGAAGGAGGAGTCGGGGATGTCGTTGGTGAAGCTCACGATGGCGGTGGTGTTGGTGGTATCGAGCAACACTGGGTAATCCGCATGGTTAGCAGCGAGAGGCACTGCATCAGCCGCAACAAAGGCACAGAGAGCGAAGCAGAGGAGAGCTGCGACAAGGAGAGTGGCGGCCTTCATGATGGCGGAGAGAGAGAGAGAGAGAGAGAGAGAGAGAGAGTGGGAGAGAGGTGCGCAGGCGGCGAGGGCAGGAGAGAAAGAGGAAGAGAGAGGAGCAGCGGATTAGCGAGAGTGACCGAGCCAGAAGCAGCACGGAAGATGAAGACATGACGATGTCGATCGTGTCTTGTTATTGTAGGCGGTGCTGTCCAGCCGAAAAGGTGCACGAATCTTCCGGGGCGCACCTGGAAAACTCCAACCACCGAAACGACCGAAACAGCGAAACAGCGAAACTCCATTCTTCGCCGAGAGGAATACTCCATGACCGATTCGGAGCATGCAATGGTGAGCGTAGTGGCATCCTTATCGCCTCGACATAAGTCGCCTCCTCCTGTTGTTGTTGGTCTTTGCGTTTTTCTCTCTCTTTCTCTCTCGCTTGTTGCCTGCTGCCTCTCTCTCGCTCGCTGCTTGCTCTCGTTGCTGGCGTTGTTGTTGGCTCGCTATCTATTCATTCTATTCATTCATTCCACGCTAGTTTGAGAGGAGAGGAGCAAGACGAGTAGTTCGTGAATCTCTCACCCGCTCAAATCAATCCAACGACACTCAACAAGAGAGCCAAGAGCATCTCTCTCTCTCATACCTACCAACTCGCGATCTATCAATCGATCAATCATCACAATGTCGGTCGGTAGTATGCTTACGTTCAACATCGCCGATGGCTACGTCGAAGGCCTCGTGCGCGGATTCCGCAGTGGTATCCTCACCACGGCGGATTACAGCAACCTCGTGCAGTGCGACGCTCTCGAAGGTCTCGCTCCCTCTCTCTCAATATCGCCATCGACCTCCACGTGCGCGCGCTGACTCAGTGATGCCTGCCTCGTTGCCTGTCTCTCTGTCTGTCTGTCTGTGCCTCGTTCTCCTACTGTCATGTAGATCTCAAGCTGCACTTGGCGAGCACGGACTATGGAGATTTCCTCGCCAACGAGACGGTGCTCGAGCCCAAGCTGATCGAGAAGAAGTGCACCGAGAAGCTCGCCAACGAGTTCTTCCACATCCGCAACCAAGCATCGCAGCCGCTCGCCAAGTTCCTCGACTACATCACGTACGTCGTGCACTCATCATCATCTTCTTCGTTCTTGCACCGCCGCCACCGCCACCATCGAGGCCAAGAGTTGGACGCGGTTTGTTTGTTGTGATCGATGCTGACTGGCACGTGCGTCATCGTCGTCGATGTTGTCGCTGCAGCTATGCGTACATGATCGACAACATCTGCTTGCTGATTCGAGGCACGCTCAACAACAAGGACGCACAGAGCCTCATCGCCGAGGTATGCATCCAACCCCCATGCATCCAACCCGGCTCTCGTTCTCACGGCTCTCTTCCTCACTCCCTCAAACACACACAGTGCCACCCGCTGGGCATGTTTGAGAGCATGGCGACCCTGACCGTCGCCAACAACGTCTCCGAGTTGTACCACTCGGTGATCGTCGACACGCCATTGGCGCCGTACTTTCTCAACTGTCTCTCCGAGGAGGATCTCCAGGAGATCCACATCGAGGTCATCCGCAACTCGCTCTTCAAGGAGTACCTCGAGGACTTTTACCGCTTCGCTCAGGAGCTCGGCGGTGTGACGGCCGACGTTGTGGGCGAGATCCTCATCGTACGCAGGAAGGAGGCTCGCCGCTACTTGCCCCAATTCCCCTCCAACTCACGCGCTCTCTCGCTCTCTCGCTCTCGCTCTCTAGTTCGAGGCCGATCGACGCGCCATCAACATTACGTGGAACGGCATGGACACCGAGTTGAGCAAGGATGATCGCGAAAAGTTGTACCCGCACTTTGGTCTGCTGTGGCCCGAGGGTAGCGCCAAGCTCGCCAAGGCCGAGTCCAAGCAGATGGTTCGCGAGATTTGCGACATCTACGCCGTACGTCGCCAACCTCTCTCTCTCTCTCTCAGGCATTATGCTCACTATTCGACGATGACTGGACGCGTTTAGGCCTACAAGCCGTTCTTCGAGGACGACCTGGAGCTCGAGACGGCCTTCAACATCTACGAGGTCAAGATCCACAAAATGTCGTTCGAGCAGCACTTCCACTACGGCGTCTTCTACTCGCTGGTCAAGTTGAAGGAGCAAGAGATTCGCAACATTGTGTGGATCTCCGAGTGCATCCGCCAGGACATGAAGTCCAAGATCAACCAGTACATTCCCATCTTCTAAGCCTCCGCCTCCTCGCGCCTCCGGAGCTTTCCTTCCTCGAGCCAAGCGACCTGCACACTTTTCTCGACCACCGGCGAGCGCGCTCGTTCCAACGTGCGCCATGCCTGTCTTCCCTCCTTCAGCCTGCCTGCCTGCCTGCCTCCAGCACTTGAGTCTCGAATGTATCCAAGCAACCCCTCCCTTTCGCCGCTCTCTCTCTCTCTCTCTCTCTCTCTCTCTCTCTCCATCTCTCGTCCTACTCGCCTTTCATTCTGATCCAATGAACAGCAGCCATTTGCCATATCGTCATAATCGCATCTCTTTTGCAGTACTACTACAACTACAACAACAACAACAACAATAACGAACTCCAACCACGAGCAACAACTTCTACAGAGACACGGCAGAGTGTAGTGGTGCAGGCTTTGAGGTCGGCGCGAACGATGGCACTGTGACCGATGCGGCGCTCGCCAAGATGCGCGTCCACGCAGGCTCAGCCGTCATGCTCTCGTACGATGTCACCAAGACGTCGGTCTTGGATCTGGCGCGCGAGTCCAGCACTGGCGTTCGGCGGCGTTTGCACGAGACACCACTCGCCGGCACACCCAGCGTGTTGCGAGGCTGGAACAGGTGCTCGAGGTTCCTCGCAGCCGCCAGCTCGAGCACGCTCATGTTGTTGGTGTCGGTGAGCGTCGGAATGGCATCGGCTTCCAAGAGTTGCTTCACGATCTCGTCGCAGTGGAGCGGATTCGAAGAGACGCACACATGGAGTACGGTCTCTTGCGTGCTGCATTCGAAGACGAGGTCGCACCAAACTCGTGAGCAACCCAAATCCCTCACACCGACGACTGGCTTGCTTGCGAGCGTGTGATTGCGCGCCGCGTACATGGAATTGCGCGAGTTGGGGTCGGCATTCGAGCTCAACAAGTAGCACGTCAGCGGCACGTTGCCACACGCTGCGGCAATCAACAGAGGCGTCTCGCCGCGTTGGTTGGGGAGGTCGAGCACGTTCTTGACTCGCAAGAGCGCCTTGACAAAGGCCAAATAGTCCATGCCATCGACTTGCTGCATGTCCCACGAGGCCGCATAGTGCAGCGGCGTGTTGCCGAGAGAATCGGGCGCATTCAACACATCGAGCTCTTGCATGATGGCAAAGCAGATCTACACACGCAACCGAGCCACCGAGTCAGCATCGACAAGAGCTGCGTACCGCTGCTCGGCACCCACATACCGCAAGGCCACTTGGTTTTTGAGCGGCATAGTGCAGCGCGCTCCTTCCTTCGGTATCAACCTGGTTGACGTCACACACGCCGCGAGCAAGCAGCGACGTCACTCGTTCCTCGTCGAGTGCCTCGGCAGCCTCGATCAATGGCGATTGCTTCTTTGGACCGAGCTTGTGATTGAACTCCTCCGGCACCCAACGATCCAACACCGTGGTACACTACGAGATCAACGTTAGGTACATGCTCTCTCGATCAATGATTGGGCGAGAGTGTGGGTGTACCTCATTCTGGAAGCGTGAAAGCTTCGATACGACCAAGCCAGAGATTGGCACAATGTGAAAGTTACCTTGCGTCGGATCGTGGTTGTCCGGGTTCTCGAGCTGCTCCATTCGAGTCAAGTAATCGATATCCTTCCATACGCCTTCCAGTTTGGCATGCAACACAGGATTGGTACTCTTGACCTCAGCAATGAGTTTCGGATAGGTATCCGTTGGCTTTAAGCGAGAGATTCCCAACTATCATAGAGTAGTTCAAGTGAGTCAGTCTCTCGGTCTCTCTCTCTCTCTCTCTCTCTCGTGAATACAAAAGTACAATACCTCACTCGTAAGCACAAGTTTAGCATCCGCAACAAACGAATGAATATGCGGATAGATCATTTCCTGAAGGCGCTGAATCAACTCCTTGGCCTACGTTGTGTCAGTAGCGTCTCAGTCGATGTGTGCTCACTTTCACTCTCACTCAAACGTACATGAAATGGATCGGTAGAGTCGCATAGTGAACGAAGCAACATTCGAACGACGGCGAGATTACGTCGTACTTGCACGAGAGATTGTGGCGGTTGATCGAGGTAGTTCTCGGGAATGACCGAGTGCGAGTAACCCATGGCGGTCACGAACGACGATACGGCTTGCGAGATGAGATCGAGCCACCAGGCAGCGAGACGGCACTTGTACGAGCCATTCATGATGCTCTCGAGATGCGCCAACAGTCGCGCCTCGGCCACGTTGAGTTGCTCGATGAGCGCACGCATGGCATCCTGCGTCGCGTTCGGTGCCTTGTGCTGGATGCGCAACAGCTCGACGCGATCCGAGCTGCGCGTCGGTTGGTAGCCGAGTTGCTCGAGCTCGATCATGGCAGCGTACACCGTGTCGCCGACGGCTTTCACGAAGCGCTGTAACGACTTCTTTGGCAGCGGGAAGAGCTGCAAGGCCGAGCGCGCAGCCACGATCAAGCCGTGGTCTTGCAGCGAGAACTGCTCGGCGTGAATGCGCTCGAGAATGTCGATCACCGCGAGCTTGTTGGCATGCTCGAGCGTCAAGCGACGCGCCTCGGCCGCCACCAAGCGCATGATTCGCGACGGCACGCGGTCGACGCATAGATGAAAGATGCTCACCGACGACTGCGGCGTCAAGAGGCCGCCTGACGCTGGCGGACTCACGGAGCGCGAGCTCGCAACGCTACCGCCAATGCCCGAAGGACTCACGGACGACAATGTGTTCGACATGACGATCGTCATCATGTTGGAGCTCGAGCCAGCGGCCGACGGCATGATGAGCTCATTGAATCGAGCCAGACCTCGAGGCGCGATCGAGTCATCGGCGGAGGCGCTCGAGAGCGACGGCGATGCCATGCTCGACGGAGTGCCGTTGCCACCACCGAACGTGATCGAGTTCGAACCGAGGAGATCCATGTTGAAGCGCCGCTGGACGTGCTCCGGGATGAGGATCAGCGACTCGATGGCGATCGTGACCGGTTCGCTCTCGCTCATGTCGAGGAACACCTGCACGATGCCCTTCTTGGCGTTGATCGATGCGATGCGTGCGAAGCGGTAGTTGCCAGTCGACAATCGCATCGAATCGTTGTTGTTGTTGTTGTTGTTGTTGTTGTTGCTACCACCGCCATGGAGATTCGTGTTGCTGCTGCTCTTGGTTGGAAGAGAAGGTGCTCCAGCAGCAGCACCACCAGCAGCAACCGAGGGTGCACTCGCGTTCGATTGCAAGAGATGCGCGTTGGTTTCAGCAACAATTTCGAGAGCAGCGGCCGAGGCCTTGAGGACATTGGGATCGTGAGCTCGCACGAGAACCACCGATCCTCGGGCAACCATGCTGGCACACGCCGTGAACAGGAAGGTCTGCACGTCGTTGCGTACGTCGTGCTCGGCCGTCGCCCACGAGAAGATCTGCGTCACGGGCACGGCGAGCGAGCTCGACGAGAAGAGCGTCACGAGGTTGCGGAAGCGAGAGGTCGCGTCGTCGATGCCTCGTTCGAACACCGACTCGAGGAAGATCTCGCTCGGATGCTGACCCAGCAGACACGAGAACGGATCGACGCGATGCGACAGCACAAAGTCGCTGAAGCTGTCGATGGTCGACATGATGGCGGCCGCTTGCTTGTACGGGTTCTGGCCGTTGCGAGTAAAGAGCGGCGAGCTCGAGAGCGACACCGGATCGAGCTCGATCGTACTGCTCTCGAACGTGGCATGGAGCGCTCGTAGACTCGTCAGGATGCCAAGACCCTCGGGAGGGAACTCGGGCATGGTCGAGAGCGCATAGTCGCGCGAACCGACCGACGTCAACGACGGAGGCGGAGGCGATGGCGATGCGGTCGAGCTTGAGGCTGACGATGGTGGTTGTTGTTGCTGAGCAGGAGGATGGTGATGCACGGTGGTCATGTCGAGCTCGTTCTCGGTCGTAAAGACCGACAGCAGCAGGCCCCACGAGCAGTAGCCTTGGTCTTGACGTTGCCGATGAAGCAACATGAAGCATGTGAGCAACAGCTCGAACAAGGCCGCTCCGAGGAAGTCCACGAGGTTCTGACGAGGTGCTCGTGCATTCGAGATCGTCGATGATGATGACGACGATGATGACGATGACGTTGTTGATGCTGTGGTCGCTATCGATGCCGAGGAGCTCGAGGCATTGATCGAGGTACCAGCAGCACCGCTCGAACCCGAGGCTGCTCCACTCGATGCATTGTTGTTACTGTGCATGATTCGATCGGATCCCACACTACCCGCCAACGTTGCGGTACCGCCGACACTACCTCCAGTCGTAGCAGTGTTGATATTGCTGTTGTTGTTGTTGTTCGAGGAGGCCGAGTTCGATCCAGTGTTCGATGATCCGAGCATGATGGTGCTCGAGCCTGGCCCGATACTCGATGACAAGGACGAGCTCGATATCGCAACCACCGAGGAGCCGCCGCCGCCGCCACTGCCGCCGCCACTACTACTGGCGCTACTACTCGAGGCCTTCCTTCGCATCGATGCGACCTCGACGATACGTTGCATGGCGTAGAAGATATCGACCAACGAGCGAGACTTCTCGGCCTTGGCAACGAGCTTCGTGAGCTCCTTCTTCTGCACGTTCATCGGACGCTTACGTCCGCCGGACGAGTCGCCTCGCTGCATCGTATCCTATCGTATCGTATCTTAATCTATCGATCCGAGCGAGATGACGAAACGCAAGTGCGGATAGGTCGTTCGTGCGTGCGTTATCGAGCCGAGCAACAACAAGCAGTGAGCACAACGTCGTGTATCTGGCTCGCTACAGCGTGAATAGCGACACCAATGAGATGAAGATCTCCCACTCAAACACACACACCAGACCTTGCAATCAACGACAGATAATAAGCCCTTGAACCACGAGCGAGAGAGAGAGAGAGATGCTGGCGAGATGTGCGCAGCAGCAAGCAGACAAGGCACTGAACGATCGGTTGGTTGCCATGGTGCTTTACTTGATGATGCTGCTGCCAAGAAGCACCACATACTCGAACGCTAGATGCGACGCCACAGTGGAGGTGCAGGATAGATGCTCTTTCGAGATCGATCACATCGCGCAATGAGATCTGGATGGACTCAAAGATGCGAGAAGATCTCGAACAAGAGCTCGTTCGGAATCATCGACATCGCCGAGCACTCATCGACCAGCGATCGAATCATCGTCATCGTCGACACTGCTTGCTTCATCCATGATGGTGCATATCGATGACGATCTGGTCGCCATGTGAACGTGTCGGCAAGCCATTGATTGGCTCCAATCACATGCACTCGCTGGCCTGCCGTGAAGGCGATGAGACCTCGATGCTCGTCGAATGCGATTGCGATTGGCATCTCGAAGCCACAATCGAAGGATGAGATGTGATGGCCTTCGTGAGTGAATGATTGCAATCGACGGTTGCTGGTGTCGGCGACGATGATTCGGCCTTGATTATCGACGCATACTCCATGAGGCTCGTTGAGCTGGCATGGTTGGTCGCCTCGAGAGCCGAACTCGAGCAAGAACGAGCCATCGATCGACGACAATACTTGCACTCGATGATTACCGGTATCAGTGACGATGATTCGATGTCGATCATCATCGATCGCAATGCCCGTTGGAAAGTTGAACTCGCCAGGTCGAGATCCATGCTTGCCGATGCAGAACAAGAACGAGAGATCGATCGAAGACAAGAACACCAATCGATGGTTGTAGGCATCGACGATGATGATGCGATGATGATGCTTGTCGATCGCGATGCCTCGAGGATGGTCGAACTCGAGATCTCGTGATCCATGCTGGCCGATGCACGACAAGAACGATTGCTCGCTCAATGACCATGATTGTACTCGATGGTTGGCACTATCAGTGATGAGGATGCGATCATGATCGTGATCAATCGCAAGGCCATATGGAAAGTTGAGCTGGCCTGGTTGGCGACCTTCCTCGCCGAACTTGGACACGAACGAGCCATCATCAGACGAGAATACTTGCACTCGATGATTCCAGCAATCGACAACGAGCAAGAGACCTCGATGATGGTCGAACACCAAGCCATAAGGATAGTAGAATAGGCCATCAGTATGACCGCCACGTTTGGTGCCGATCGAGAGCTTGATTCGAGCATCACGATCAAGAGGATAGTCTTCCATCTCTTCCTCTTCAATCTCTCTCTCTCTCTCTCACAACGACAAAGAGATGATCCAAGCTCCAAACTGCTCAAACCAAAGAGATGAAGATATGAAGCTCTCACACACGAGACACGAGACACGAGAGAGACACCAAGCAAGCAAGCAAGCAACGAGCAACAAGAAGCAACAAGAACCAATCGATGAAGGAACAAAGAACAGCACCTCCCTCCCGCAACCAACCACTCCCTCCCTCACACGAGCCTCTTCTTGATCTTCTTCATCATTCTTGAATCTTCTTCTCTTGGTATTGGTATTGGTATTGGTATTGGTATTGGAAAGAGAAGTTGATTGAGATTGATACAATGATTGATGAGAGAGAGAACAAGACTCACATTGAGCAACGCATTTGTGAGTGAGAGACCTTGATTGATATCTCGTTCAAGATTGCACACGACTAATCAATCATTCCTTCATCAAGACCATTGGTCCTTGATTGATTGATTGATTGATTGATTGATTGATTGATTGAGTGTGTGTGTTGCACGATGAGAATGATGACGAAGATGAAGAGGAGGTGCTGGATAGTATCGTCACATCATCGTGCTCTTCTTCTTGTTGGTCGTGCTCGTGCTCTTTCGAGATCGATCACATGGCGCAACGCGCTCTCGCGGCTCCTCAAAGGAACGAGAAGATCTCGAACAAGAGCTCGTTCGGAATCATAGACATCGCCGAGCACTCATCGACCAGCGAACGGATCATCGTCATCGTCGACACTGCTTGCTTCATCCATGATGGTGCATATCGATGACGATCTGGTCGCCATGTGAACGTGTCGGCAAGCCATTGATTGGCTCCAATCACATGCACTCGACTGTCTGCCGAGAAGGCGATGAGACCTCGATGCTCGTCGAACGCAACTCCATATGGATACTCGATGCCACAATCGAAGGATGAGATGTGATGGCCTTCGTGAGTGAATGATTGAAGCCGATTGTTGTTGTGGTCAGCGACGATGATTCGACCTTGATTGTCGATGCACACTCCATAAGGAAGCTTGAGCTGGCCTGGTTGATCTCCAGGAGAGCCGAACTCGAGCAAGAACGAGCCATCGATCGACGACAATACTTGCACTCGCCCATTGTAGGTATCAGTGACGATGATTCGATGTCGATCATCGTCGATCGCAATGCCTGTTGGAAAGTAGAACTCGCCAGGCTGAGATCCTCGCTTGCCGATCTTGAACAAGAACGAGAGATCGATCGACGACAAGAACATGAATTGATCGTTGTTGGAGTCGGCGATAACGATGCGATGATGATGCTTGTCGATCGCAATGCCTCGAGGATTGTCGAACTCGAGATCTCGTGATCCATGATGGACGATGCACGACAAGAACGATTGCTCGCTCAATGGCCATGATTGTACTCGATCATGGTCGCTATCAGTGATGAGGATGCGATCATGATCGTGATCGATCGCAATGCCATTTGGATGCTTGAGCTGGCCTGGTTGGTCGCCTTCCTTGCCGAACTTGGACACGAACGAGCCGTCATCATCATCATCATCACACGAGAATACTTGCACTCGATGATTGTTGTAATCTACGACGAACAAGAGACCTCGATGATGGTCGAACGCCAAGCCTGATGGATAGTCGAACAAGCCATCATCATGGCCTCGTTGCTTGGTGCCGATCGAGAGCTTGATTCGAGCATCACGATCAAGAGCATCGTCTTCCATCTCTTCCTCTTCAACCTCTCTCACACAACGACAAAGAGATGATCCAAGCTCCAAACTGCTCAAACCAAGGATGAAGATATGAAGCTCTCACACACGAGACACGAGACACGAGAGAGACACCAAGCAAGCAAGCAAGCAACGAGCAACAAGAAGCAACAAGAACCAATCGATGAAGGAACAAAGAACAGCACCTCCC